>JGI994J12354_10000387_pt1 | contig 43430 bp, 42 predicted proteins | sample IntmicLarv3ML3BL_FD_12354 | JGI IMG/M metagenome (IMG submission 12354) | reverse complement strand
CTCGCCCACAGCCACGCTGGGGATGAGCTCGACGCCGCCCTCGGCGGCGGCGGCCTTGATCATGCCGGTGAGGTAGCCGCCGCCCTCACGATATTCGGTGAGAATGGCCTCGCCCAGGCACCATTCGTTCTGGTTCCAGCGCTGAAGGGTGCCGATTTCCGACGAAAAGGTGTTGGTCTCGTGGCTGATTTGACCGATGAGAATTTTCATGGGCCGCACCTCCTTATGTAATTACCGGGAAGCCGAGGATGTCCCACAGGCTCTGGACATACCGGGCTCGCAGGTTTTGGTATTGCAGGTAGTAGGCGTGCTCCCACACATCGACGGTGAGCAAGGGCTTCACGCCCATAGGCAGCACGGTCTCCTGATTCTTGAGGGGGACAATTTGCAGCTTGCCCTCGGCATTGAGCACCAGCACAGCCCAGCCCGAGCCGAAGACGGCCAGACAGGCGGCGGCGAAGGCCTCCTTGAAGGCATCGAGGGAACCGTAGGCCTCCTCGATGAGGGCCAGCAGCTTGCCCTCCGGGCCTCTGGGGGCGGGGGCGAGGCCCTTGAAGTAGACATCGTGGTTGTAGGCCCCGCCGCCGTTGTTGAGGATGGCCGTGCGGGCGGACTCGGGCAGCGGATGGCTGCCGTCGAGCAGTTGGCCGAGGGTGAGCGCGTGGAGGTCAGTATGGGGCTCGAGGGCCTTGTTGAGGTTGGTGATATAGGTCTGGAAGTGCTTGCCATAGTGGAAGCTGAGGGTCTCGGCGGTGAGCACCGGCGCCAGGGCATCGTTTGCGTAGGGGAGGTCGGGCAGGGCGAAGGGGTAGGTTTGGTTCAGCATAGCGATTCCTCCTTTATTTGTATCTTGGGCAAGTGATGATTCATTGAATCATCACTTGCCTAGGTCAATACGTCTTGGGTTACAGTGTCGGTCTTGGGGTTGCGGCGGGAGGCCGCCGTCTGCCACAGCATGAGCCATGTGCCCCGGCACAGGGCCCCGATGGCCAGGCCGAGCCACACGCCGTTGACGCCCAGGGCGGTGGTCGAAAGCCACCAGGCCAGGGGCACCCGCAGCACGTTGGTGGTGATGCTCACCGTCATGGAGGGCCGGGTGTTCCCAACGCCTCGGAAGGCCCCCATGGCGACATTTTCCAGGCAGGTGGCCGCTGTGCCCAGGGCGGTGTAGCGCAGCATCAAAATGCCCCCTGCGATGACCTCGGGCTCGCTGACGAAGAGCGAGAAGAAAAACCCGCCGAAGAAGAGGAGCAGCACCGTGACAAAGGCACCCCAGGCCGCCATCATCTGATAGGCCAGCGAAACGCTTTTACGGATGCGGCTCCACTTGCCCGCGCCGTAATTCTGGCCCACAAAGGCGGTGAGCGCCGAGGCAAAGCCACCCGCGATGAGCCACGACATCGACTCCACCTGGCTGCCCAGCTTCTGTACGGCAATGGCCTCCGAGCCAAAGCCGGTGACAACGCGGGAGACCAGCATGGAGAGAAAGGTGAAGCAAAAGCTCTCGATGGCCACCGGCGCGGCCCAGCCGAGGATTTGCTTGAGCTCCTGTGCCTTGGGCTTTACAAAGAGGCGGTAGTGCTCGAACAGCTTGAACCGTGACCGGGCCAGCACCCAGATGCCCACCAGGCAGGTGACAGCGATGGAGAGGGTGGTGGCCAGGGCGGCCCCGGCCACGCCCATTTTGAGGGTGAAGATGCATATGGGGTCGAGGATGACATTGAGCACCAGCCCGACAATGTTGACATAGAGCGGGATGCGGGTGTTTCCCGCAGCGCTGAAGGTTCCACCCATGACGCCGCCCAGGAACTGGAAGAAAATCGAGGGTGCCACCCAGCGCAGATATTGCACGGCGTCCAGGGCCACATGGGCTTCCTTAATGGCGAAAAAGCCGATGAGAGGATTGGCGAAAATCATCATGACGGCGGCAAAGGCCACGCCCAGCACGGCGTTGATGGTCATGGCGATGCCTGAGTATCGGGCCGCTGTCTTGGCATCGCCCCGGCCCAGGTTCTGGCTGACGCCGATTTCGGCGGCCATGCGGCCGAACATGAGAAAGGCCATGGACATCCACATATACATGCCCGCCGTGCCGCTGGCCGCCACGGCGTCGCTGCTCAGGCGGCCCAGCCAGAACATGTCGGTGAGGTTGTAGGCCATGTTGAGCAGCTGAACGCCCATCACGGGCAATGCCACCTTGAGCAGCCTGTCAAGAATGCCGCCGGTGGTCAGGTCTAAGGTTCCTTTGCTCATGGAGGTGCTCCTTTGGGGTTAGGTTGTACCATCAGTATAGCACAAAGGTGAAAGAAAGGGCATCCCAAAGAAGAATAATTGCGGGACAATTTAAGGAGTGGGAGGGAGGGCCCTTGACAAACGATTTCATTTGTGATTTACTGGCACAGTAAATTACTAAACAAGTAAAGGATGAACCCTTCATGAAAATCCCAACCACACTCAAGCACAAGCCGGTGCTGGTGGCCGAGGACTACCCGGCCATCGATGCCCGGGCCTCGGATGCCCAAGGGCTCTCCCTCGGCCTCGCCCAGTGGAACGACCGCGGGCGCGTCGACATCTCGGCCAAGGTGTGGCGCCACACCGGCGAAAAATGGTCGCGCCAGAGCGAGGAGCTGCCGCTCTCCCGCGTCCTCGACCTGGCCATCCTGGCCTGCACCGGCATCCAATATTTTCAGGATGCCTATCGCTTCCCGAACCTCTACGACCCCGAAAACCCGACCATTGAGCGCATCGGCCTGCAAGGCGATGCCATGACGGTGGCCGTGTGCACCGATAATCCCATGCTGGACGAGGACATCCGCCTTTTTGAGGCCGCCCTGGCCCGGGAGGGCGAGCGTCTGGGCGAGCGCCTGCGGGTGCTGGCCGACACCCTGCGGAAGGCGGGGTACTAATGGAAAAGGACCGCCGCAAGCAGCTTCTCGAGCAGTTTAAGGAAATCAAGACCTACATGGGCGCCATCCAGATTGAAAACCTGCAAAACGGCAAGATTTTCGTCGCCGTCTACCCCAATCTCAAGAACAAATGGTTCACCCTGTGCATGACACTCAACGAGGGCAAGCACATGAACGGCGCCCTCCAGGCCGATTGGACGGCCCAGGGCGAGGCCGCCTTTGCCTACACCATTTTGGAGCAGCTCCCCGACGGCGATGTCAAGGACAAGCCCTATGAGCTCCGCCAGCTCGAGCGCAAGTGGCACGAGCGCCTGCAGCCCTACGGCGCGCGCGGGTATAACAAGCCGCTCAAATGAGCGCACGCGACAAAGCGGCAGCGATTTCGCTGCCGCTTTTTTGGGGGAGATTTCCGGCCTCAAAGCCCTCGGGCGTAGCCCCGGCCGATGATGTGGTTGAGCTGTTTGAAGAGCGCACTGCGGGCTGCCACGATCAAGAAGCCCGGATTCACCATGAGAAAATCGGCGGCCTTGACCTTGAAGGCGCGTTTTTCGTGCAGGTGGGGAGTGTAACAGGCGCCGCACTTACGGAAACTCCGGCACCGATGCTGGGCATTTTTTCCAGCCCCGCGCCGCATAAAATGGGCGCGTTGGCAGAAAATAGCCTCAGAATGAACCGCCGCGGCGCGGGTCCAGCGGCCCGCCGCCCCGGCAGCAGGAGGCAAGAAGCGATGAAAGCGACTGGTATCGTCCGGCGAATCGACGACCTTGGCCGGGTAGTCATCCCCAAGGAGATCCGCCGAACCATGAAAATACGCGAGGGCGACCCGCCACTGATGACATTGACACCGTTGGAGGGATACATACTGGGGATGCTCGAGCTGGATGGGCGGATGAAGGGGCGCGGGCGCTACTCCCCTAAGTAGTGTGACAGGATGCGGAGGACATCGTCCATGTCGATGGGCTTGCCCAGGTGGCCATTCATGCCCACGGCCAGGCATTTGTCGATGTCCTCCTTGAAGACATTGGCCGTCATGGCGATGATGGGAATGCTGCCCGAGCTCGGTACATCAGACGCGCGTATCATCTTTGTCGCCTCGAGCCCATCGATTTCGGGCATCTGCATGTCCATGAGGATGAGGTCGTAGCGATTGGGGTTTTTCACAAAAGCGTCATAGGCCTGTTTTCCGCTTTGGGCGGTGTCCATGGTCACGCCGGTCGGCTCCAGCAGGGCGAGGATGATTTCAAGGTTGATATCGACATCGTCGACAATCAGGATGGTTTTCCCGGTAAAATCGGTGATGAGGGCGTCGTCCCCCTGTGAATGGTCATCGGGTACTGGCTCGGTGTTCGTTGCGGCGCCCGGTGCCATCACGACATCCAATATGACGGTAAAATAGAAGCAGGAGCCCTTCCCCGGCTCGGATTCGACCCAGATGTCGCCGTTCATCAAATGGATGATGCGCTTTGAAATTGCAAGGCCCAAGCCGCTGCCGCCGTATTTTCGCGATGTCCCCGCCTGGGCCTGCTGGAAAATATTGAACAGCTTTGCTTGCTCCTGTGCGCTCATCCCGATGCCGGTATCCCGCACGAAGACCTGAATGTGACACTTTCCGTCCGCCAAGCTGAGCATTTGGATGCTTAGGTCGATTTTGCCCGTTTCCGGCGTGAACTTAGTTGCGTTGGAGAGGATGTTGGTAATCACCTGTGCCAGGCGCTGATCATCGCCATAGAGCGTGGCCGGAATGGCGGGGTCGATATCGAGGGTGAAGCTTTGCTGTTTCTCCTCGATTTTTTGCGCAATGACATTGTTCACGCGGTCGAGCATCTTGTCAAACGCGAAGGTGATGGGCGACAGCTCCATTTTCCCCGACTCGATTTTTGAGATATCGAGGATATCGTTGATGACACCCAGCAGGTGCGAGGAGGCGCTTTCGATTTTATCCAGGGCATTGTCCTTACCCTCCGGGGAGGCCTCGCGCTTGCCGATGTAGGTCATGCCGATGATGGCATTCATGGGGGTTCTGATTTCGTGGCTCATGTTTGAGAGGAAGGAGCTTTTTGCCCGGCTCGCCTCAAGGGCTTCCTCGCGGGAGCGCTTGAGGGCCGTAATGTCGTGAAACATCAGCATCGTGCCATCGCTTATTTGCGCTGCGTTCATCATCGGGACAATCAGGCCTGCAAAATCCTCCCGGGTGCCATCCTCATTGAAGCAGAACGAAAGGTCGAAGGTGCAGGGCGCGTTGGACTGCATGACAACCGCGTACTGCTCAAGAAAGGCCGCATGAGATGAGGCATCGAGATAAGGCTGCAGCACCTCGGACAGGGTGTGCCCCAAAACCTCTGATATACCGATTCCGGCCTTGCTGGCGAAATATTCGGTGCAGAACTCAACACGCCCCATATTGTTCAGGAACAGTATGATGCTGGGTGAGTTTGCCAGTAGCATCGCCAAATAGCGTTCGCGCTCGCGCTGCACAAAGGTGCTGGCCTTTTGCTGGTTCAGCAGGGTGATGTGCGCTGTTTTTTCATTTGTGATGGTTTCCTTCAAATGCGCAATTTCGCGATTGAGCTTGCGTATTTCGCGCTCGAGCTGCTTGTTTTTTTGCTGAACATCTATATCTTCGCCTGATTGCAGCAGTGTTTGCTCGGACATTCACCCACCATCTTTCAATGCAAAAGTATGCCACAATAAGGCCCTATAAAACGCAAGCGCAGAACGTGTAGTTGTGAAATTGGTTGTGAAGCTTTCCGTCCGGGCCAATCAGGGGGCTTATTTCGCCGCCCGAGTAGCCCATGCTGAAGGGCTTCCCGGTTTTTGTAAGCCGCTCGTCAATCATCCTGAGCTCGGCGTCTTGGTCGGGCGCGAGCATGATATAGCGGGTGATGCACGGCAACAGCAAGGTGGCTTCGCGGTTTTCATAGCTTAAAACATTGTCAAGGCCGGCCTCTGCGGTTTCAAAGATGCCCTGGGCATCGATGCTGCCAACCGAGATGGAGGTGCCCTCGGGCATTTCGCCGCCGGTTAGGACGGAGCCATCCTCAAAGATGCTGTAAAAGCCCAGGGCGACAGGCTTTTCGGCGTTGCTGTAATAGACCATGATGGGTGCCGTTGTAATGTTCTCCTTGGTGATAATCAGGCCAATTTTTGCCAAGTATTCCAGGATGGGCTGGTCGTTGACCTCGTAAAGCCGCGTGCCGACGCTTTTTGTGACAATGACGCGCGCGTTGGCGATGTTGCGCTCCGGGATGGAGTGGACGAAAAACTGGGGCTCGATGGGCCCGCGGATGAGCAGCATGGCCGTTGCGGTGTGAAGGCTTTTGCCGTTCCCGATGGTCTGGACGGTATCATAATTGAAATTGTCTGAGTTGGTCAGGGAGCCCCACATGGGGAGACCGCCGCAAACCGTGTCCATCGCCGCAACCAGCTCACACCCGGCCACATCCTCCATGTGCGGCATGAATGTGATGATTAAGGCGGGGTCGCCGCCGCTTTTTTCGCGCAGTGTTGTATATAATTGCTCAAGCTCACCCTTGTAGCTGTCCCGCTCGACAGAGTCGGTCATCCCGCCGACAAAGGTGATCTCATCACTGGTGAGCACCGTGAGCGTCAGGTCATACTTGCCATACCCGTGCGCGTCGGCGCCGGCCATGGCTGTCATGCCGATGACATCAAAGGGCAGGGCGCTGCAAAGGGCCTCGACCACGCCGCTTTCAATGAAATCCCGATGACAATACAGCAGGCCCCCTGCGTGTTTTTTGAGAGTAGGGAGGTCTATTTGCTCAACAATTTCGGCTACGGCGTCCTCAATCTCGTCGATTTCTGAAGTGCGTGCAGTGCGCATGGTTATCATAGCTAAAGCTCCCTTCACCATTTTGGCTGTTAAATTTCATTATAAACCAAAACATTTAAAAAACAATCTTATTTAATGCAGTTAAAATGAAACTGGGATAGAGAAAAAGGCACCGGCGAGGGCGGTGCCTTTTTTATAAACCGATACTTGCGATGTCCCGCGCTACTTCCGCCCGTAAATCAGGGCCATTTCACCCATAATCATAGGGGTTTGGAGGCATGCAGGGGTGAAGTCGTTTTTTCGAGTATCGACAAAATGGATTTCCGTAACCTCTGTTGCCAGGTCACGGATTAAAGTGTCTAAATCCTTGCAGACGCTTTTTGAATAGAAGACATCGCTAAAGGAAAAAACGCCGCCCGGCTTAATCACCCGCAGGGCTTCCTTGATGAGCGCCGTTTTGTCCGGCTGGCTTTTCACCTCGTGAAAGACGAAATTGCTGACCGCCGCGTCAAATGCGCCGTCGGCATAGTCCAAATGTGCGGCATCCCCTTTTTGAAAGGCGATTTGGTCCGCCACGTTTTCGAGGGCCGCGTTTTGCTCACACTGGCTTTTGGCATAATCCCATCCGGGGCCCCAATAATCCATGCCGACCATGGTGGCCTGCGGATACTTTTTCGCGGCCTTGATGGTCATGGCGCCGCTGCCGCAGCCAATGTCCAGCAGCTGCCCATTTCCGTCCCACGCGAGATACCGCAGCACGTTATCCAGGGCCTTCCCCTGCACGCCGCCGCCTTCATAGGAGAGCAGCTTTCGCGCATAGCTCATATACCCGAAGGAAAAGAGGAAAATGCCCGCTGCAACCCCCAGCACAACGCGAAGGATAATCCATGAAATGCTTGCCGCCGGAAGAAAGCTTGCGGCAAATGCGGCAACCAGGATTGCACTGATGCAGCCGAGGAGCACGAGGAGCTTTTTGGGGACCCAGTTGGCATAGTTCGGTTTGGTGTTCATTGTCGTATTCATCCTCTCTGGTGAAACTCACTTGCGGATTACTATGATTGATACAGCAAAACCGACCAAGACCGAGACCAATAGTCCCGTCAAAAGGCTTCGCCCAATGCTGCTCATGTAAAACGGATAGTCCTTATAAACTGACTCCATATCCTCCGTGCCGGGGATTCTTGCTTTTTTTGAGTTTGCATACCACAGGCAATTTACCACGAAGACAGTGTGCAACTTAATAGCAAGCCAGATTATAAACGCATATACCATTCCGGTTAAGAACTCATTTGCTCCAGCAATAATTGCCAAGGCGCAAAGAATTATCATGACAATTAGAATTGCGGGCATTTTTTTGAGAATGCGTTTTGCGGCTGGCATCTGTACTTTCCCTCGTATGTGCTCATATTGCGGGAGCTTGCTTACGCGTTCTTGTATCTTTGGATGTGCGTTATGTATACCGCCAACAGGATTATGATATGTCTCTATGATAATCAAGACAGAAGTCGTCATACATAATATGACGCATTCAAGCAATAGAATCATGGTTCATACATTCTCCCTATTGCGAAATAAAATAGATGAACCCGCCCGATATAAGCGCCACCACTGTACCTATACCTAAGCCCATCACCCCGCCGCGAATGTGGTGCCACGGGCTGCGGTACGCTTTATCCATATCCTCCGTGCCGGGGATTCTGGCCCTTTTACTGTGGCAGAACCATATCAAGTCCAGAACAATCACATCGAACAGGTTTCCCGCAAGAAACAGGATAAATACATGCCAAAATGCATCAGAAAAGCTTTTTGCGCCGGAAAAGTAGGCGACGATGGCAAGGATAACCCCTAAAATAAATACAGATGCAATTTTCCGCGCGATATGGCGGCGCTTTCTTTCCTTGATTCTATCTGCATACTGTGGCAGTGCTTCAACTCGCCGGCGTATGGGCGCAGGATAAGACATAATGTGCAGCAGCGGGTCTTTTAGCTGCGTCGGCACGACAATTGCCGTGAATATAAGGCAGGTGACAGCGCATTGGATTACAAGAGTCACCCAATCATCCCCCCTTCACCACGTCATGCGCACATATTTTCCCATGCCGAGCCAATCGCAGAAGCGCATCATAATGCGTGTTTTGGCAGACCATTTCCCCAAATGCCGGACGCCATGGAAAAACGGCAGTATCTCGGCGCTCTTGATTTTGGGAGACCATGCGTAAAGCGGCTTGACACCGTTGACATAGAAGTACATCTCGGCGTCGGTGTTGCCCGATTTTCTCACCATCCGGTTCGACATCCGATACCCAACGCCGGAGGCGGCATCAAAGAAGAGCTGGCCTTGAGGGAATCGCGCAATGACCTTTTGCATCATTTCGCGCAGTTTTTCGTGCTCCAGATAAAAGAAAACACCGGCAGCAATCAAGAGCAAGCGCCCGTCGCTGCCCAGGATGATGTCATCCAGCCATGTATAATCGAACACCGATTTGGGGATGTCGACACTGCGCGCGCTTGGGGGAATCAGCGTTTGGCGGAAGGCCATGGAATCGGGCAAATCCAGATTATACCAGAGGACCTTGCCGTTATCGACCCGCGAGAAGGTCGTATCGAGCCCGGCACCGATATTCACGACGGTGCTGTCTGGGTATTTTTCCAGAAAAGCCTTGACCTCGGTGTCGACACACCTGGCGCGGGAGAGATAGCTGACGTCGCCGTATTCGCCAAAGGCGCTTTCGATTTTCGAGAAATCCATATCCATTTCACCGACAATGCGGATGGCCTCACGGTCATAGATAAGTTCAGGATAGAGCTCGCTCATCCGGGCGCGGCCATAGAGCGGGATGAGCATGGTCGCTTGAACACTTTGCGCTTGCAAGGCTTCATTGGGCATAGGAGGGTCACCATCCTTTGCTGGTTAGCAGGGACTAACTCATTATATCACAGCTTTTTGTTTTCGTAAACAGGTTTTCCCACTTTTTCGCCCGCCGGACACTTGACAAGCGCATCGGCTTCCTCTATTATATCAGTGATATATATCGCTGATATAATGACCTTGCGGAAAGGAGCGCCCTCATGAACCCCTTGAGTGATACACAACGCAAAATCCTGGCGGTTGGGAAAAAGGAGTTCCTCGCCAAGGGCTACAAGGATGCCTCCCTGCGCGGCATTGTCATGGAGGCCGGGTTCACCCAAGGGGCCTTCTACGGCTACTATCCCGACAAGGCGGCTTTGTTTGATGCCCTGGTGGCCGAGCCCGCCGAGGCACTTTTGGCCCAGTTCAAGCCGGCCCAGGAGGCCCATTTCGACTTGATTCCGGAGGGCAAGACGGTCTCTAGCCGGAATCTTTCCACCGAGTACCTTCGGCAATTTCTTGAATATATCTATGACCATTTCGATGCCTTCAAGCTCATTCTCTGCTGCTCGGACGGCACTAAATACACCTCCTTCCTCCACGATTTGGTCGAGCTGGCGGTTGAGCAGGCCGAGCGGTATTATCAGCTGCTGGCATCCATGGGGAAGCTACAGGGCACGGTGAGCCGCGAGCTTCATCATCTGCTGACCAGCGCCTATTTCACCGCCGTGGTCGAAACCGTTGTCCACGACATGCCCCGGGAGAAGGCCTTCAGCTATATCGAGGAGCTATCGGCCTTCTTCAATTGCGGCTGGGATGGACTGCTGAAGTTCCTGTGAGGTTCACTTTTTGCCCATGAGTTAGATAAAGCTAACCAATATGAAGACCTACAACTTTTAGGAGGCACACGCTATGAATCCAAAAACCAACAAGCTTCAAACCCGAGACTTCATCTCGGTCGGCATCTTTTCCCTCATCTACTCGGTGGTCGCCTTTGTCATCGGCGGCGTGGCCCAGATGACACCCATGACCTTCCCCTTTATGCCCATGATTGTCGCCCTGTTCACCGGTACGGTTTTCATGCTCTATGTGGCGAAAATCCCCAAGAAGGGTGCCCTGAGCATCCTCGGCATCATCGCGGGGCTGCTGCTGTTTGTCACGGGGATGTTCTGGATGATGAGCGCTTTCTTCGTGGCGCTGGGCTTTGTGGCCGATTTTATCTGTGCCTCGGGCCGCTTTAAATCCTTCAAGAAGAATATGCTGGGCTACTGCGTCTTTGCCCTTTCGCCCATGGGGGCCTACGTGCCCATGGCGCTGATGCCCGCGCAGTTTGACGCCTTTATGAGCAAAAAGGGCGATGTCGCCTCCTTTTCCGGCGTCATCCACGCCATTGGTGCCGAATGGTGGGCCCTGCCGCTCATCATTCTCGGGACACTCATCTGTGCGGTGATTGGCGGATTCATCGGCAAAAAGCTGCTGAAAAAGCACTTCGAGAAGGCAGGGATTGTCTAAATGAAGCTCGACCCGCGAACCAAGCTGCTGATTTTGGCCATCACCAGCATCAGCGTCTTCATGAACGAGAGCCTGCTCATCGAGTGCGTTTTTGTGCTGGTGCCGGGCGCTTTGTTGCTCGCCTTCGGGCAGTGGCGCAGCGCCTGCAAGCAGATGCTGCTGTTCGGTGTGCTTTTGGCGGTGCAGCTTTTGCTCGTTCCACTGCTGCCCATCACAGCGGGCGGCATTGTGTTTATGTTTTCGGTTTACATCCGCAAGCTCATCCCCTGTTTTATGCTGGGCAGCCTGCTCATTTCTACCACCAAGGTCAGCCAGTTTCTGGCTGCCGTGCGCCGGATGCACCTGCCCCGGGGGCTGACCATCTCCATGGCCATCACCCTGCGCTACTTCCCCACCATGGGGGGGAATGGCTGGCCATCCGGGATGCCATGGGTCTGCGGGGGCTGTCGACCTCCCTGGGCGGGCTCCTCCGCCACCCGGCCAAGACCATGGAGTACATCTATGTGCCCATGCTGGTCTCGGCCTCCAAGATTTCCGACGAAATCACCCAGGCCGCCATCACCCGGGGCGTCGACCATGCGCAAAAGCGCACCTGCATCGAGTGCATCGGCTTCACGGCGTGGGATGAGCTGATGTTTCTCCTGTACGCCGGGATTCTGGCGCTCACGCTCTGGCTGCCGGGTGGGGGGGTGCTGTAGATGATTCGGCTAACCGATGTGTCCTTCTCCTATGATGAGCAGCAGGAGAACGGCCTCAAGAACATCTCCCTCCACATCCCAAAGGGGCAGTTTTTGCTGCTGTGCGGCGAGAGCGGCTGCGGGAAAACCACGGTGACGCGGCTCATCGACGGCCTCATCCCGCATTTCTACGACGGCCCGCTGTCGGGCCGCACCGAGGTGTGCGGTATGGACACCGCCGCCACCGAAATTGCGGTGCTCTCCGACCACATCGGCTCGGTCTTTCAAAACCCCCGCACCCAGTTCTTCAACACCGATACCGACAGCGAGCTGGCCTTTGGGCTGGAAAACCGCGCCCTCCCAGTGGAAGACATCCGCAGCCGAATGGCCGAGGTGGCCCAAAAGCTGAAAATCGGGCACCTCATGGGCCGCAGCATCTTCCAGCTGTCGGGCGGCGAGAAGCAGAAAATCGCCTTCGCCTCGGTCTACACCTCTGCCCCGGAAGTTTTGGTGCTCGACGAGCCCTCCTCCAACCTAGACCCACAATCCATCGCGGAGCTGACGGCCCTCCTGATGCAGGCCAAGGAGGCCGGGCATACCATCATCATTGCCGAACACCGCATCTGGTATCTGATGGGCTTGGCCGACCGGGTGGTTTTTATGGAGCAGGGGCGCATCGGGCGGGACATGGACATCGCGGCCTTCAAGGCCCTATCCGAGGCCGAGCGCATCGCCATGGGTCTGCGATGCCGCGACCTGCGCGACATTGTCGTTCAAGGTGTGGCGCATGCCGAGCAGACGGCCACGGTGTCGGCGGAGCATCTGACGGTGCGCCTGGATGACAAGGCTGTTTTGGACGATGTCAGCTTCACCGCCCGGGCCGGGGAGATTATCGCCATCACCGGGCGCAATGGCGCGGGGAAGACCACCTTGGCCCGGGCCCTGTGCGGCCTGCAAAAACCGACCTCGGGGCGGATTGCCTCAAGCACCGCCCCGCTTCGGGAAAAGCAGCGGAAGCGGCAATCCTACATGGTGATGCAGGATGTCAACCATCAGCTGTTCACCGACAGTGTGGAGGCCGAATGCCGCCTGGGCACGAGGGCTCCGGACGCCGAGGCCATCCATGGGGCCCTGGATTTGCTGGATTTGGCGGCTTTTAAGGATCGCCATCCCCTCTCGCTGTCCGGCGGGCAGAAGCAGCGGCTGGCCGTGGCCGTCAGCCTGCTGTGCGGCAAGGATGTCATCATCTTCGACGAGCCCACCAGCGGCCTTGACCTGCGCAGTATGCAGGAGGTTGGGCGGCTGGCCCTCAAGCTTGTCCATCAGGGGAAGATTTTGCTGGTCATCACCCATGACTATGAGTTCATCGCTGCCCTCTGCACCCGCGTGCTCTGTCTGGAGAACGGGCGGCTGGCTTCCGATAGACCGGTGGAATCCATTGAGAATCTTCTATCATTTTGAAAAGGATGGTTGCAATATGAAAACAACTAACAAATGGGCCGTGCGGGATGTCATCACCACGGTTCTGATGAGCGTGCTGCTCATCGTCATCCAGCTCATCGTCAACATGGTGTGCATGATGAACGACTTTGTCAGCATGGTGCTCAGCGTCGGCTTCACCATGCTGATGTGCGGGCCGGTCTTCTTTTTAATGGTGGGCCGGGTGCGCAAGCACGGCGTCACGCTGCTCTATATGGGCCTTCGACGAGCCGACAGCCAATCTGGACGAGGCCGGCACCGCTCAGCTGGCGGCGGCTCTGGCCGCCCTCAAGGCCGAGGGGAACACGTTGCTCATCTCCGAGCATCGCCTCCACTGGCTGAATGGCATCGCTGACCGCTTTGTCTATCTGGAGGGTGGCCGCATCTTGTGGCAGCGCACGCCCGAGCAGATGCTGAATATGCCGTCGGAGGACTGCGCCACGCTCGGCCTGCGATCCTTCGCTCTGGTGCCGTCCACCGCCCTGTCAGCTCCGGTGGGGGACGGCGCGCCCGCTATCTCGGCCTCGGGACTGGGCTGCACGCGCCGCGGGCATAGGATTTGGGAGGACATCGATTTTTTCGCCTGGGCCGGGCAGGTGGTCGCCATCACCGGACGCAACGGCGCGGGGAAGACCACCTTGGCCAAGGCCCTGTGCGGGCTCATCCGCCCCAGCGGCGGCACGGTGCGTCTGGATGGCAAGCCCCTGCGTGCCGTCGCCCGGCGCAAGAGGGTGTGGTGCAGCGACAACGACACCGGGGCCCAGTTTTTCACCGACAGCGTCTCGGAGGAGCTACTGCTGTGTTCCGACCGTTCGGAGCAAACCCTCGAGCGGGCGCGGGCGCTGCTGCGGGAGCTCGAGCTCTACGCCCACAAGGATGCCCACCCGGCCACACTCTCGGGCGGGCAGAAGCAGCGGCTGTCCATCGCTTGCGGTCTGCTGTCGAACAGGCCCGTGATGATTTTCGACGAGCCCACCAGCGGCCTGGATGGCCGTAATTTGCGGCTGGTGGGCAATCTGCTGCGTAGGGCTGCAGAGGAAGGCAAGTGTGTGCTGGTGATTAGCCATGATGGTGAATTGATTCGGGCGTGTTGCACCCATGGGTACGCGCTGGGGAGTTAAGGGTGATACTGGCTGGCATATGGATACAAGGAGGCTCATGGATCGCCCTTGACGGTGTTACTCAATCGTGATACAATGCAGTCAAAAGGAGTGTGCGATATGTATAACACCCACGCGCGTTCGGTGCGCGAGCTGCGCAACAATTATCCCGAGCTGGCCAGGTTGGCAAACAATCACAATCAGGTTATCATCACGAACAACGGCCGGGCCGAGGCGGTGTTGCTGGGCATTGAGGACTTCCACGCCTATGAGGAGTTCCTTCACGCAAGGCATGTGGCAGAAATGCTTAAGGAAGCGGAGATTCAGGCGGCGGACCCCAATACCCAGTGGCTGACCCACGATGAAGTTTTCGTAAAGCTGAATAAAAAGTATGGGATATAGCTTGCGGTATTTGCCCTTGGCTGGGGCCGACCTGGAGGCCATCGATGCGTCCTGGAGGCCATCGATGCGTATTTATCTGATTTTTATCCGGGCACCGCAGGCCGTTTTTTTGCCGATTTGAAGGAGAAATTGCTGTTACCTCAGGAAACCCCTGAAATGGGGGCGGTCTATCGGCACTACCGCAGACTGATTGTTGGCCAATATCTGGTGTTTTACGTGGTCAATCAGGAGGCGGCGTGTGTTGACATCTACCGCATCATCAGGGGCACATCCGATATTGGCAGACAGCTTAATGTGGATCCGCGCCTATGAGAACTGCGAAGTATCTGCTATTTGGGCATATACTTTAACGGCGTCAGTATGGAGGGCATACTGACGCCGCTTTTGATTTCTATTGGCTGTATCTTAAAACGAGGACAGGCCCGAGCTACTCCACAGCGGCTATATTGGCGGCGATTTCTGCATCAATCCGTTTGGCTTCCTCGGGTGTGCAATAGTTTTCAAGATAATGGTCATAGGGTATCAAGACAAGGGTTTTCCCTTCATGCAAAAGCTTGATGGGGCCCTTCCATGCAGTACAGAAATCCGTCGCAATCTCCAGCTGATTTTCCGGGTCGGTCAACGGGATGATTGGCATATCCATGTGGGGGGTCTCCCTCGTTGGTTTTTTATGTTGTGATTAGCTTTTGCTTTTTATTTACTGCCTTCAATATCGCCGATAGACATTACTTCAAAACCTTCACAACACGAAGTTTTTGGATCACTGCTCTTTTTATATCATGAGGTCATCCCCCGTTACTCCCTCGTCTCCACCACCCGCAAAAACCTCTCATTCAGCCCTTCCCATGCTTGCTTCCGGATCGGCGGCAGCTTGTCGGCCTCGGCCCTCAGGTGGACAAGGCTGCTCTCAATATAATCATTCAGGCGCTGCGTGTGGCACATGGGTTTTGAGGGTTGTCTTTTGTTGAGTGTTTTTGCCGGTGTGATGTATAAAGGATCCCATCGACAAGAGCATTCCCAAAATTAACTAGCCTTGATATCTGGAGTAATATTGCTTCAGCCTTTTTTTACATATTATAAGGATATCCTCAATGTCCCTTTCTGATATTTTCATCTTCAAATCAGGCCACAAGGCGAGTCTATTGGTAACGGCATCATATCCGAAGAATCCACTTGCGACTAATGCCTTAACAGGGTTTGCTAGCAGATTCGCGACAATTTGATCCGATGTAACACTTGGATTTTGATAAATACACTTTTTAGTTTCCGCAACAAGTCCCGCTTCACGTCGCTGGCGATAGAAAGTGCGAAAATAATCTGCGGCTTGGGTTATCGAGAGATTCCACTCCTCATCATGCAGCTCCAGCATTGCCATTACTAGCACCGGTTTATACGAGTACGACATTTTCATATTCATACAATAAGCGATAAAAGCCCGCATGGCATCTCCCTCAACCTGTACCGTAGATGAGCTGGCGGACAATTCCACAGTCTCATTATCTGCTTGGGGACAATCGTGTAAATTGAGTGCCACAGAGATTGCTGCGGCCGCCTTACCAATCTCAAGCACGGCTACATCATCTTTTTCTAGAAAGAAGTTGCGAACGGATTTTTTAAGGCGCGCCTTCATTTCCTCTAAAGAAGAATCGGAGGACACCTCCGCCATCTCCCCGGCATTATCCAAAATATAATCGTATGCTTGCTCTGATATGGGGCGAATCGAGCTTTGCCATGGCGGGTGTAGACTTTTTCTGACTTCCTGATAGTTTAACTGCTCGATATAGCCGCCATCAGGCAAATATATCGGAACCTTTTGCCCAAACCTTTTACAAAGATGAAGTATCGCATCATAGTTAATCCCATCAGTTGTTGAAATCTGAGCAACAGTTCCTACCCCATAATAGTAGCGTTGGGTTTTATCATAGCGGTTCCCTTGATAGTAAACAAATGAGTCGCCTTCCCGAAGCATATTTCGATAACGCGATGGATAATGGTAGATTTTAAACAACTCATCAGAGTATTCCGAATCAAAATCAATTCTCTGGGATAGTACTACAAGCATGCAGAAACCTCCCTAATCACATAGTTCTCTAAAGAACCCTAAGTTTTTATCAGACAGCACCCCGACTATTGTACCCCGGTCTAATAATCGGTTGCCACATTCACAGCTAGTTTCGGGAAGCAAAGCGCAATTATGACAAGCGGCTAGATTGCATGACTCGGGCCCCTGCCCAGCAGACTGTATGCAAATTGGATCAGCCGTACACCACTGCGCATTTTTCACAGCCGCCACGATGGAATCTTCAAGTCGCCCCGCTTCGCCCTGTCGCACCAAGCCTCCAAGCGAACCCTCGGAGTCACCCGACGCCGTGTAAATGAGAACACCGTACATTTTGTACTCATTGCTCGTTTTCTCGCAGTAAATCCGCTCCCGCAATGCCGAGCTCCCATACCCACAATCAAAACTAAGCTGATTTATCAGCAAGTGCGCAAATGTGTGAATTAAGACAAACTCCGGGCGAAGTCGACCAATACTCCTCTTCCCATACTTGGCTACACTGTATGCACGATTAAGTTTATCTATCCGTGTTGCCACATTTTCCTTTTGTGCCCACCGTTCTAAGGCATCTTCGTTAAACTCAAAGAAAACACCTTCGCCATATACCTCAATGGCAGGAAGCCAATTCTCCCCCCCAATTCGAAGCATTTTCTTTCTTTCTGAAGCAGCCATATCTTGAGGCTCCAGACGGGAAAACCCAACAAATGCACGCGTTTCACGAAGTTTTGGTACCAGTGATATACTTTTGAAATACGGCTGGATTATCGGATTATAGGTGGAAATGGGGTGATTTTGCGAATGGAAGTCCTGTGCGTCACTCCCGCTATCCTTTATCAGCACCTTGTATTCCGCAAGTCGATATGCATCTTCAGGCATTTCTTCATTAATCTCGACTATATCCTCAATACTTTCTGCACGTTTTATGACCGCCTCATAGAGAAGGTTACTATCAATATTGCTCTTCATCGCTAGGAAGTCGATTACATGCCGATTCCAATCTCCATCTACTCGTTGCGACTTTAATGCGTCAAATGACTCATCTAAAATCGCAATGATTTTTTGTGTTGTGGCCTCATCGTCTGTCGGAATATGAATCGAACTTCTAGTATCAGCAAACCAAACATTGGTGGCACCTCTCAACAGTACTTTTACGTCAGTATTTCCACAGGCATGATCGTCGTCTTGTTCAATTCCAAGCCAAGGCTTAGAACCTTTGCATCTATAGCCAATTCTCTGGAGTGCCCCAGGACGAGTTGCCCCAGCAACAGACTTCCTTGCGCCACAAGAGCATTCATAAAACACGCCCGTAAGCGACGCGGATGCCCCGCCGGTACTCCTCCTAATTTTGCATGAATTAGGCTTATATGGGTGTTCCGCATCACTATGCAGCCATTCCGCCACCGGGAAATCGTCGATATGCCCATCAGGACATACCACCACAAATCTCTCTGGTACCAGTTTTCTCTTCCGGTATTTCGGATTACACTTTCTGCCATTGGGCCACTGATAACAATCACATTCCGGATGGGGCTCATAGTAAGTGGTCTTACGCATTGTTCCGCAAAATGGGCAATAATGCCACGTTGGGAAGCGCACTGTAGGAATTTTGAGAAGAGCATTTTCCGGGTCAGCGTTTGGCTCTCTAAAGTCTGGCGGCCAACGTAGCTCTCTTACCCCCAACCTTTTCTGTAGGCGTTCATCCTCAATGCGAAAAGACCGTGCATTATTGTAACGCCACATATCAAGCCCAGCAATCATCAATGATTCATCATTGGGAAACGGCACCATGGCTCCCACTCCCCATGGGCCGATGAGTGCACTTCGGCGAATAGGTCTGACGGAATATGCCATTCTCAATCCTCCTTCTTCACATACCGATTAGCTAACACATCTGCTTCACATGATGCATCCACGCTTCGCATGGATGATGGCGTCTCAAGTCCACGCGGGCCCCACAGTTCGTTTCGATGCCCTCCGGCAAAATACATCAAGGGCACTGCATTCCCATAAGATCCATCTCTATTCCATTCTGGCGCCCACCTCTGTGGATTCCAGTCCTCCCAGCACTGAATAATATACTCCATGCGCGCGAGAGTAGCTTCAAGTTCATCAGCGTCAATGTCTTCAATTCGGCTTTCAATAATTCGCCGCACCATATCGAACATGTCTTTTTCAGGCAGATGTGGAGGATCTGCGTTGAATGCCGCATCATTCTCAAGCCGCATCATGCCAATCATGATTGCATGCAGAGCCCTTTCTCGGACCGGCGCAGAAAATGGCGTGACACTGGTTGGTTCCACATTGCAGTATACCCGTGAATGATAGCCTCTAAAATGCTCATAGTGCGATTTATCCCTTGGCTTCCCAGGACGATATAAGACAAAAACAATACCAGGTGCTTCTGCCGGATTTCTTCCAACACGACTTGTCGCTTGGATATATTCTGAAGTGGTTTTGGGCTGGCCCGCAACCGTCATAAGGCCCAGACGCGGCACATCAAGCCCAACAGATATCATGTTCGTTGCCAAACAGATATCTATTGGATAATCCCTAACTTTCCCATTTTCGTCAAGATCTGGTGGGTATTGAATATTTAGATTCGCCAAGCTCGCCGATACCTTGTCTCCTGCTATCCGGCTCGTCAGCTCCTCGTCGCGCCAAATATACCTTCTGCGCAATTTATATTCTTCTTTCGAATACCGTTTATCGTCAAATCGACGCTTGTACATAACATCTAGGTGCTGGTCAATATCTGCACGAATCCAAGTCGCAGCTTGTCCCAACTCCCGAATGCTATTAAAATACCCTACGTTGGTCCAATAAGCATCCCGACTTTCTTCATCTGAAACCTCCATTGCTTTGGCACCATATAGCAGTGCCGAGAATAACCGAATCGCCGTCGTCGCATCAGAAGAAGAACCCGATGCTAAAACACCGACATATTGTCGTCCATTTTGCTTGCGATCCTCTTTCGCAAAAAAGGAGCTCCCTGCATCCAACCCTGATGGGGGGAATTGGAACACTTTATCAGTTCCGCAACCATACAATGCGTGGCACTGTTCTTTTGCACGACTTATTGTAGCCGTTGACGCAATTATTTTTGGACGGATAACCGTGCTCGAATTTCTCTCAGTACATAGTTCACTTATCAGTGTTTCATAGTGCCCCACCATCGAGCCTAGGGGCCCGGAAATTAGGTGCAGTTCGTCTTGAATGATGAGATCCGGAGAGGATATTTTAACCCCGTTTTCATACCCAAAAATCCCCTGTGCTTGGGGACGAAAGGGAAGCATGGCAAACTTATCCACAGTTCCCAATAGCAATGTAGGCGGTGACTCATAGATATCATCATCGACTACATATAATGGGAGAGTAAAATCTGAAGATGAAAAATCGCAAGCGTTTTCTGTATTGCTACATTGGAAAACTACACGTTCCTTCCCATGCGCTCCACGCACTTTTTTGAAGCCAGGTGTTTCATAGATACCATGGCTCCGTTCGACAACCCCCATTTGCGCACCACACCACGGACATTTGAGCAAAACGAACGGATTTCTATCTCCACTCTTTTTCATTCTGTTATATTTCTCTATCGCGGCTTTCATCGTATTGGGTGTCGCTGTTCCGCCAACCCACAGGCCGATACTAATCCTATGTATCCCGAATATATCTTTGCGGTCTTTACGGATCAACTCGCAAGCACAAATCATAGCAGCGGCACGCTCATATTGCTGCGCGGTTAGCAGGCGCAATGTATAGCGCATCAGGATAGCTGTGCCTGCATCGTCCTTACTCATTAACCTTCTGATGAAAATTGTATATGCAGACAATCCGAGATAGGCCTCCGTCTTACCGCCGCCAGTGGGAAACCAAATAAGGTCGACAATATCTCGTTCTTGGCAGCATCGATCTTGCATTGAGCGCAAGTTCATTAGTATAAACGCAAGCTGGAACGGTCTCCACTTCCCATGTCTCTCTATGTCCCCATACCACGTTTTTTTGTCGGTGACAAGTGGTAAGACTTTTACTGGATTAGCAAGGTGAATTTTCCCAATTCCATCTGCTTCCCATTTTTGCAAAGGTAGGTTGAAGTGTAGCTGTTGCATAAGCATTGCGAGATTCATATATTGAAACGCGATGCGCACCTGCTCGTTTTCCTCAAGCAAACGGACGCCACTGGTTATGCGATCTAGGCAGATTCTGCAGTTTTGGATATGTCTTTCGGCCGTTTCTTGGAAATGCGTCTCCAACTTCCCTTTTTCAACTTCAAGGCCTTCAATCCAACACTTGTATTCAATACACATACGCTTCAATTGCAGGACTGCATCGCTAAAATTGCCATACGGACTCATCTCGAGCATATCCAGCGAAACACCCGGGATTGTACTTGGCACAATGGGCTTAATCTCATATGATGGGAATATCGCTGATGAAATCCACGATACTTTTTCCCCACTATCATCCCAGTCAGCAGCGCAGCCATGCCCTATAGCATAGTTGTGTACATCACGATAGAGGAGGCGATTGGAATTATAGTCCTCATCTTCTATGTTTACACGCTGATTATCCGGCATTGAACAAAAACCCAGTTTGGACAGAATTTTTAACCTGACTTGGAAAAAGCAATCATCATCCTTAACTGCTCCTCCATTGTTCACTTTGGCATTCTCCAAAGTAAAGGTGTAGATGGCGTAATCATCCCGAGCATATCGATATGTAATGTCAAGCTGTAACCCTTCTGATCCTGCTGGTATCTTAGTAATCCCATTTTGAAGTGACGGCAAAGTAACCGCTTTATCGTTATTACTCCAGCTTATTCCGCACCGAGGATACTGGATGAGCTCCTTTTCCGTAGATGGGTCAGTTGACTTCACGGTAGTATAGACCCCAGCCGCAACATCAGCATGAATAGTATCTCCAGCCTTAATTGCTACCGTTAGACTAATTGCGGACTGTCTATAGGCATTTGAACGATTGATAAGCTCCTCCGCATCCTCCAGATATTCAGTGTTGTCACCTGATGATTTAGCCGGGGAAGCGGACTCTTCGGTATCTTCTCGACCATCCTCTGCTTCCATGTCGACCTTTTCATCCTCTCGGATTTCAACATCTGAGTCCGTTGTCTCTTGGGGGTATAGTATTCCAGCAATATACCTAGTCCGCGGAGGATCGGTCAATAGAACTTCTTCGCCATTGCTCTGTATAAGACCCTTCCAATCTATTGGGTCAGGGCCAATGAGCTCGCGCTCAACAAATCCAAATAGCTGATTGCGTCTGTTATCGCCCATAAGAAAGCCTCCTTTGAACCAAAGATACATATTCGCGGGCAGCAGAATCGGACTCCAAAATGTACAGTCCCGATCGTGCTCTGCTCAAACCGACATACATTAGCTTATCCATACTGAAGCTCTCGATATCTGTTAGAATAATCACGGTATTCTCAAGCCCTTTATATGCTTGGATGGTGCAGAAGGTAGTGCAGGAGCGCTCATTAACACTGTAGTCTCGGATATCGTGCCCCTCAATGTGCGAAATAATTGAGTTTTCTCTCCTATATGGCGAAAGAATGGTAATATCTCTAGGCTCAATACGCATAATAGATAGCTGATCAAGCAAATGAGTAAGTTTATCTCGCTGTTCTTCTGGGGTTCTATAGGTGAGATAGTTAACTGGCGGACCTTCAACTTTTGTCCACAATCCGGCAGGTGCTTCAAATCCTGTAATAGTCTGGATTTCTTCACAAATCGGCTTTGTATTCCTACAGTTTAGTGTCAATTTGAACCGGATGAACGATGTGTACTCTTCTAATAACTCCCGCATTTTGGCATCGCTTTGCCCATTTGCATAAATTGCTTGCATGGAAAAGTCCCCGAACATTGTCCATCGCCCGCGAATCAGGCCTTTCCGAAGACAAGTGTCGAAAACATCTAAGTAATCGACAAGCACTAAATCTTGAGCTTCATCAACTACTATTTTATCGAATTGCTCTTCAACAGTGCTCAATGCTCGTAGCGCAATACGAGGCAGATCATGCTGATAAAAATCCTGCATCTCTAACTCGCTTTGCGGGGACTGAAGAATCATTCCAGCCTGTTTTGCTGCCTGCACCATATACTTGTGCAACGTCCCAACATATTGAGGTTGCAACGGTTTTGGCAAATTATCAAAATAACGCTTCAGCCACTCAGCTAGATTTGCATTATAGCAAAATAGCGCTGTTTTTTCGCCTCGGGCAACAGATTTTTTAACTTCCTCTATGGCAAGAAGCGTTTTCCCCGTCCCTGCGGGCCCTTGAATCAAGCTCCTTGGGTTATCATCTAATTGATCGAGGCACCGATATTGCTCTTTTGTTAGGTTGATTAGCGCCTCATCCGCATTTCGCAATTGCGCGCTCATCGCCACCGCATAGTCAAAATCTCCCCTAAGGCGTGAAGCTAAATATTGTATATCCGCAGTTGAGGGAAGCCTCGCTTTATCTAGGCGGCCATACACCCCTTCCCATTTTTTTATTGAACCAAGCGCCAATCTTTCGACGAATCCTTTTACTCCATTCCTGTCTCGGGCATCGAAAACCTGCCATTGTTCCTCATCAATGCCCGTTGCATCATACTCAATATCAGGAAACATGGCCCCAAACCCAAAAAACACATTGGCAAGGTGACGATGGCTCTGATCAAGCAGTTTCTTCATCGCACTTACAATGCTATAGACGCCCTCTCTTGCCTGATCAAACGGCCCTCGTTCCTTTGAACTCGTTTTCCCGTGCTTATTGGTAAAATACCATACACCCTTATCCCTTTTTACACGACCGCCCTTTACTTCCAGCGCAAACAAGCCCATTTGTGGGGCTAAGATAAAAAAGTCAGTCTCACCATAGATAACCCTGTTGTGGTTGGAAATACCAAGCGAATGTAAAACAATCCAATCCTCCGTTTGAGGAGCACTTTGAAACCACTCAAACACACGGCGTTCTGCAGAACTGGTTACTTCCGGCGAGATTACCGAAGGAATCATTATAGCCATGTATAGCCCCTACTCTTCAATTAAATGGTTGGTATCGGCAGCATCGACAATCATCGGTACGCCCACATCAATAATCTTAAGTATCCTGACTAACCCGATTCCCTCGATGGACATTTCAATCGGCTCCCAAATATTAAATGGGTCAATTGTTCCATAATTGCCTAGTGCCTCAACAATTCTTCTCCGAAGTTGCTCAGAAAGAAAGCGTCCAGCCTGTACATGGGCACTTTTCACTTCCTGCGCAGCATCATATATCTGGTCCACGAGCTCGTTCATAACACTGTCTTCCGTAATGGCAGCAATATATTGCAAGTCTTCCTTGTTTTGCGGCGCAATCATATCCTCATCTACCAACCAGCCTCGTATCGTCGGGTATCCTTTTTTACACCCTACTGCTACGAGCTTGTTATAAATTTCCTCCGATGTTGAGAACAGTTGTTCAATTTCAAGCACTTCTTTCCATTTGGTTGCCAGAGTTCGAAGCTCAGACTTTCCGCTGTTTCCCAGCGCAATGTCGGCAATTTCCTTGATGATGTCTCGGTCTGATTCGCGCACAACGATAAAGTCTCCAACCTGAAGGGAGTCTGGAAAAACGGTCTCAATCTTTTCTGCATCCTGGGTGATAACTTTTGTCGCCGAAATTACTTTGTGGCCCTTCTTATAGAAAGCCAGAAAGCCGCCAACATAATTTATTGGTATTGCTTCCACCGTTGACTCGACGGAGCTTTTTCCACCATTGACGACATATTGCCGGAACTTGTTCTCCCGCAAAACAAGCTCAATTTCATTCAGTTCATCAACAGTAGGGCGGTCTATTGGGGCCGGTACATATTCTTCTGAAAAGCGGCTAATCGATATACGGGTGCGCTCGTTGCAAAATGATTGATTGACAGTTTTGACATTGCTCGACCGCTTTATCGCTGCGCTCCATTTAGATGTATCATAGTTTTTCCATCGATTCTCATGATCATATAACAATACAACAACTCTCTGTGTGTTGAAGCTGTATAGTATTTTCCGCATCATGGCGCGCTTTAGCCACCCGACGATGATGGTAACCGATGCCTCTATATTATCCAGAGAATAATATTCCGCCGGATATACCACGCGTACTGCAGTTGATAGGCCGTTTTGATAGCACCAGCTCTGCCAATACATCCAAATTCGTTTTTTATCAGCCCTTTCTGGCACAACAAGGCATATTTCTTCATGATCTTCTGCTAATAAATGCTCGGATAGAATAGTGTGCTTAGCCAGTTGATACTTTGTAGCATATATTGCCCGTAGCTTGGTGATAGCATCCTTATATGCTTCATATTGATTCGGCGCCAGATAAGGTTTTTCATCTGCAAGTATCCGAACTACCTCATTAAGCCAGCTATTTGCCCGACTTACTTCGCCTGCCTCAAATGGTATCGTCTGCCTTAATGCAGCAAAAGCGAGAGAGCTCATCTGCTCATATAGGCGCATCAATTGAACGGATGATTCTGCGGATTCTTTTCTGTGCAAAGAAATCATGCGGATTACATCACTGATTTCTTGTCCATCAACCGTTAGATATCTGACATCGCGTGTCGCGCAATTCTTGACTTTCTGTTCTAGGGGGAGGTACGAAACATCGTATAAACTGGGCGTGATGCTCGATTCATCCCACCTCCAAACGTTGAAACCCCTCAATTCAAAAGGATCTAAGTCGAATGAGTTCACAATATCTGTTACGAAAGTGATGGGAATATCTCGATGCATAAGATTATCTAATGCATCGATTTGATTAAGCAACTTATTCGAATCAGACGCATCAACAACAATCGACTGGGCAGGATGCCCCGCATCAAGTGCCGCTATAATAGCGTACAAATCAGATGCCAGTACAATTGAGGGAATGCCAGCAAGCTGCCCCGCTCCAACATTTTTGACAGACCCGCTGTAGTCCGCTTGTCCAAATAAAAGGGTGTCGGTTATCTTTTGTCCGCAAAGGGAACAACCGGCTATAATTTCTTTTGCGTTGATGATGGAGGTCATATTAAAGATGGAGCTATTCATATGCGTTCTGTGGTCAGCAAGAATCGCCAATTGCCGTTCATCTGGCGATAAGCTCTTCACTTTCTTTTCAGCCTCTCTTTTTACTTCAACAAACTGAAGATACTTTGTCAACCCCCGTTGAGTGCTTGTACGCTGAAAAAGCGGGAAAAAGTCAATGGGGGCGCTGCTAGTCAAATCGGCAAGCCGAATTTTCATGCGGAGCTTACCCTCGCAGTCTTCTATGCCCAGAAACTCCACCACAGCCTTGCCGAGCTTAAGCTTCTCTCCTGGCTGAAAGGCTGAGGGGTTATATGCTTTTTCTATCTCACCCTGGGCGATATCATGTAACAGCTTCATAAGTGTAAAAATGAAAATAGACTGCATACGTTCAGGGAAAATGAGAATATTGTATTTGCCTTGATGCACAACCATTTTATCAAGCATTAGTATACTTGATTTGACAATAGGGGGAATATGCGAAGCTTGAATATCATCGCCAAGAGACAAGCTAAGTCCGTCAAATATGCTGTTGCTCTGCAATAGCTGTTCCACATACTCATGCCATTCAATCATCCTTGCTCCCCCCTGTCTTTATTGCGCTGTAAAGCCTTTACTTAATGCCTCGTTATACGCCTTTACCGCCTGGTTTGCCTGCTTGTATGTCGGGCGCTGCCCTCGGCCAACTATTGTACCAATTTTGAACAGCAATCCGCGCTGCCATGGTTGGAAGTTGCCCGTCTCCTTCGCCCACCTTGACAAAGCTAACCAAGTTGTCGCCGGGATAGAAATTGCTTCGTCAATCAGCATTTTTTCATCCTCTGTCGTTGAATTAATGCTGCTGACTGGAGAAACTGCTATTCCAGCTGGCCGAGCTACAGAGATGAGTTCGGCAGTAAGCTCGGGAGTTATTTCATACTCAAATCCGCGAATTGCCTCCCAACACTTTTCACGCTTGCACCATTCACTTACATTGGCACTGTTGGGCGGATTCACGATCATGTTTTGGACAAACCCGGATATCCTTACAATCTCCTGTTCCAATGTAGGTGTAAGGCCTTGCTCCTTCCAAATGCGATTCAAGTCGACTCTTTGTGCCGTTCTATGGGAAAGGTACGCCAACGCATACGCTACAATGTTGGCCCTATAGCCACCATACTGCTGTTGCTGCACCAATTTCTCCGTCCGCCTGAAAAGGATGGCCTTTGCAATGAGGTGATAATAATATTCTTCGTTGGGCGGAGGAAGCTTTCTATCATTGAGTCGTATTGTGAACTTTTGGAAGTTCTTTTGTGCACCCTCACTCACTTGATGCGGCAGTTGGTCCCAGGTGTTCTCGTACTTAGCTATATCTGTTTTAGTGAACACCGGATGCGTTTCCTTGAATTGCTTCTTTCTTAGTGCAGTTGTCTCGCGGCTAAGCATGTCTGCATACTGTCCTCGCGCCCGCTCATAGAACCAGTTTTGTGGACTCAGTCCACCTTGGGCTGGGGCCCAAATGGTTCGTGAAAGCGCTTCAAGTTTTCGATGAAAAGGATCGTTCGCCGAAAAATCGGCCATCTGAACCTTGTTTTGCATATTTGCAAAAGCTGAGATGCGCGGCACTATTTCATCCATATTGTCTGGGGAGTTAATAACCGACATTTTCATTTGCACATACACCTGTGTCAAATCGACAGAGCCCTTTCTATCCTGCCGAGCGTTAAAAAGCGATGCTGTTGTTTGCCCCCCATTAACAATTTGCATATCACGTATTTTTCGAATCGAGGGCTTCCCGTTTTCATCTCGTACTATTTCTGCGCTCTCGGCAGTTACCGAAATCCCATTATTGTATGCCAGAAACATTTCTGGCTCATCTCTTAACGTATCACGCATCCCCGCATTAACTTTCCCTTTTGCTTGCAAATAGGAGCGCACGTTCTTTTCAAGAAGTCGATCTCTGTATTCATCATAAAGAGCTGCCAAGACATCGCCGTTAATAATCGCCATATAGACACGGTATTTATCACTTGTCACATTTTCAATGCATGGAATGGTTGTCCCAAACTTTTCTTCAAAGTCAATTTCTATCGTTTCACGCATTTTTCCGGAGGTAATACACCGATAAAGTCGGTCGATATCCCAGATGGAAAAAGAAACCTCAGCACCTCCAATAGTAATGTTCTTGAACGGGATTGGCTTGACAAGGCCATTTGTTAAAGCACAAATGCGTACATTTTTGATGATATTTTTCTTCTGATGCAGTGTTATTGCAAACTCATATGTATCATTATCCTTTTGAAAGGAGGCATAAAGATCATTGATTGCTTTATGGTACAGTTGAATTGCACGCTTAATCGCAGCATCAACCTCTGTCTGTGAGACGGATTTAGGTGTATCTGATTCGGAATAGATACTAACAAATATAACAATTGATTCGAAGTCGTCAGTTATTGAATAACCATTTAGTTGCAATCCATGCCCTCGAAAAGGGCATATTATTGGATCGCTAACCTCCCCAGCATCTTCAAGGTACTCAAGCATAATTGATGTAAAAAAATCCTCAGTTGTCCATCCGCTAGTTTCCGCATCCACAGCAAATAGCACTTCATCTTGAAATCCGCTATAAAACTCATTAAGAGATTCCAATCTCGACATTGCCACTATCCTCCTTGGAAAGCTGCTTGTAAATCTCAACGGCTATCCCCTTCGCCATAAGTGGGGGCACAGCATTCCCAACTTGGACAAACTGCGCTGTGCGTGCGCCTTCAAAATAGTAGTTATCGGGAAAGGACTGTATCCTTGCAGCTTCCCGAACAGTAATTGATCGGTGCTGACTAATATCCGGATGGATAAAATAGTGCCCGTCTTTAGACAAATGTGCTAGAACTGTATGACAATTGTCAAAATCGCCCTCTACAACTTTGAACCTATCCACAAAAGAGCTTCTGTTCCGATGTGTCTTAAGCTCATCAGGCAGATGATTATAATTTAATCGTTGATGTCCATCATTCCAAAGTTCAATGGCTTTTTTGTAAATCATGATATCGCGCTCGATATGAGGGCGGCTTTTATGATGCGTAAGCACATCATCTGCCGTTCGTATTCCATTCTCCTTAACATACTTGCAATAATGATTCATACAATAATCTCTCATCTCTTGACCTGGAAGCATCTTTGGAAGATCACTTAACAAGTCGTTCACCGTTCCATCTATCTTAATCGACTTAAAAAGTGGATAGTGCAAGCTACTTCCGCGTTTCCAGCCGATGATAATCATTCTGCGACGATTTTGCATTACACCAAAATCACGGGCGTTTTGTTTATGGCATTCAATCTCATATCCAACCCGCCTAAACTCCGCTTGAATTCTCGTCCATATCTTTCCACCATTGGCACTTTTAATTCCAATTACATTTTCAAACACAAACATGGTCGGCTTATAGCGCTCTAAAAATCGAGCATACAACAGATACAAATCATTTCGGGGGTCTTGGTTCATCGGAGTTTCCATATGACTACTTTGTGCCCTTCCGACTACAGAGTATGCTTGGCAAGGAGGACCTCCGACAATAACATCAATACTCTTTGCAGCATTTGCCGCCATAAGCTTATCGATTCTTTTAAAAATGTCTGATATAGTACTTTCAGACATTTCCACTTGCATAACTGTTTCAAGCACATATTCGGGTATGTCACTTAAAAATGCCTCGCGGGATATATCGCCTCGCAAATAATCGTAATAGATGTTCATTTTCCCCACGCTTTTCAGGTAGTAATAAGCACATCTTGTTTCGAGCGTTCTGCAGGCCATTGTATCCTTTTCTATGTGCGCAATTGCGTCAAATCCTGTTTGAAGAAACCCCTCTGAAAGTCCTCCAGCGCCAGCAAATAAGTCAATAAAAAACAGCTTTTCACCTTTGCCTGCCATAAATGTCCTCCAAAGACTCAGGATTTCCTCCACGAGCAGATACTTGCAAAAGGCTCACAAATCTGCCCGAAATATATCGGACATCCTGATTTTAGTATTATAACTGTTCGATAGAACGGACTTTAACACCATACACACTGTTAGTATACAACGTCACTTCCTGCAAACATATGCCATTTCAATACAAATTCATTATAGCACGCCTCCGAAAAAACGCCAAGGTTTTCCTAGTTTGCCAATTTAAAAAGCAGTGATTCAAAACCTTCACAACACGAAGCTTTTGGATCACTGCTCTTTTTATATCATGAGGTCATCCCCCGTTACTCCCTCGTCTCCACCGCTCGCAAAAACCTCTCATTCAGCCCGTCCCAAGGTTGCTTCCGGATGGGCGGCAGCTTGTCGGCCTCGGTTCTCAGGTGGGTGAGACTGCTCTCAATATAATCATTCAGGGCCTGTCGGCGAGGGGCCAAGTCGAACTCCGAGCTTTGCTCTTTCATGCGCAGCAGGGCCTCGACCTCCGGGATGAGGGACGGCTCCAACTGAGCTTCCACCAGCTCCCGGAAGGGCATGGGCGGCGGCGTGCCGCACTCGAGAATATGCCGGCAGGCCAGGATGGGGCGCAGCACATAAAAATACTTCTTGAGCTTGACCATATCGGCCTTGAGGTACTCGCGATAGTTGCCCTCGGCCATGTGCAGATAGTGATAAAGCCCTGATTTCGAGAGGAAATAGGGTGTGATATCCCCCATCAACTCATCGAAATCCAGGTGTTTTCGGTAGACAATGGGCGAGCTGAGCCACTCGAATAGGGTGGGGTTCGAGGAATGGAGCAGCCGCAGGGTTTTGTCAAAATCCCAGCCGTTGATGTCCAGAGTCTCGTCCAGCCGCCACTCGCACACATCGCGGAGCGCGTCCAGGCGCAGATAGTGCTCCCGCGGGCGCACGTAGATGAACCGGACATCGTAATCGCTGTCCGGCGAGGGGAAGCCCCAGGCGCGGCTGCCCGACTCGACGGCCAGCAGGATGGTCAGGTTTTCCTGGGTCTCGATGGCCTCAAGCTCGGCTTCGATGCGCTCTAGTATGGTCATAAACGGCCTCCTATTCTCCAAACTGCTGCGCCCACTCGGCCTCCTTGAAGCCGATGAGCACAAAGCCCTCGCCCGCCGCAAAGGGCCGCTTGACCAGCATACCATCGGTGGCCAGAAGCCAGAGGCACTCGTCCTCGCTCATAGCGGGCAGCTTGTCCTTGAGGCCCAGGGCCTTGTATTGCAGGCCGCTGGTGTTAAAGAGCTTTCTCACAGGCTGGCCGCTGAGGGCGAGCCAGGCTTTGAGCTCCTCATAGGTGGGGTTTTGCAGCTTGACATCGCGGTAATCATAAGCAATGCCCCGGGCCTCGAGCCACTTTTGGGCCTTCTGGCAGGTGGAGCATCGGGGGTAACAGAGCAGCAGCATGGCGGGTTCCTCGTTTCATCAATTTTCTCTACTATAGCACAGGCGGCGACCCTTGACAAACGCAAAACCTCGGGATATAGTCCGGATAAGTAACTATACTATGCGAGGTTTTTAAAATGGATCAGAGCAAAAACGATATCAAGCTGGGCCGGTTCATCAGCCTGGTGCTTCGGCACGAGCCCTCGGCGGCGGGCATCGTCTTGGATGAAAATGGATGGGCCGATGTGGCGCAGTTCATTGAGGGCGTCAACCGTTCAGGACGCAGCCTGGATATGGAATCCCTTGAGCGCATTGTCCGGGAGAACAACAAGAGCCGCTACAGCTTCAACGAAGACCGCACCCGCATCCGGGCCAATCAGGGCCATTCGGTGACCGTCGATGTGGAGCTTGTGGCCCGGGTGCCGCCCAATGTGCTCTACCATGGCACGGCCAGCCGCTTTTTGCCGTCCATCCTGCAAGGCGGCCTGATGCCCCGCGGACGGCAGCATGTGCATCTGTCGGCCGACACCGATACGGCTGAAAATGTAGGCAGCCGCCATGGCAAGCCGGTGGTACTGGCCGTCGATGCCGTGGCTATGGCGCGGGACGGGCACACGTTCTGGCTCTCGGAAAACGGCGTTTGGCTGTGCCTGGCCGTGCCGCGGCAGTATCTGGGGCTGTAGGATGTGATTCTCAGACAATAATGGCACAGCATATGGGCAGGGGCGAATCAACTTGAGGTAAACCAGCGGTTTAATGACATCTCCCGTTTCCGGCAGTACAATAGGGCCAATAAACACGAACGGGAGTGATACCATGAACCTCAAGGAGGCGTTCCGCTTTCAAAACAAGCTGCAGACCCTCATGGACGAGGCCCAATATATTCTGGGCGACGAGAGCAATGTGACCCGGGTAAAGACGACCTACCTGCGCAAAAAGGTCATGGCCGAGGCCGAGAACGAGACCGCCGAGACCCTGCCCGACACCGAGTACGCCGAGCAGATTACCGAGCTGGCCGGCTTTGTGATGCATCTGCTGGGCATCCGCGAGGCCCTAGCGTTAAGCATCCGTGCGGCCAAGAGCGCCCTGCCCCTGGACATGGACAGCGAGGTCAGCCTCAACACCAAGCGCCAGAGCATCGCCGCCACCCTGCGGCGCATGGCCGGGCTGCGCAGCACCGAGGTGCTGGTGCGAGGCGGCGGCACCGGCTACCGCTTCAACGCCGAGGGCAACCAGGTGAGCTACAAATGTGATGTTGAGCGGGTGACTACCATCAACTTCGACCGCAATGTCATCCGCGGCTACCTGGCCGAGATGAACCGCAAGGCCGATGACATCTCGGCCCAGCTTGACCGCTGTCAGGTCAACGCCGAGGTGGATTTCGTCGCCCCCTTCGATGTCAACGACAGCTTTGCCGATGTCTTTGGCGCATATTGCGCGGGGCAGAAATAGCCCCTCCCAGGCCGAATGCTTTGGGTGCGGCAGGGGCTAGTTTTTTGCGCTATGCGAACAAAAAACGTCAAGTTGCACTGTGTGCAACATTGCATAGATGGCGCGAAGACCGGTTCAGGTGCAGATGAACTATGAGGCTGCACAATTTATTGGGAATCAAGTGGAATGATGCTCTTGAAAAGCATATTGAGTTGTGACCAGCATCTCGTGCTTCGACCGACACCAGCGCGTTCTTTTGCTTTTTGCAAGCCTTCCCCCTCGCCACCACCCGCCCACACATCTCCATATTATTGGATGAAATCGGGCCTTCGGGCCGATAGAAACTCTGAGGCCGTGGGCATCGGCTGCGCCTTCGGGCAATGCCTATGCACACAGCCTCGGGAAAAGGGTCAACGCAGATTCAAACCGCTGCCGCGCCCAAAGCATCCGGCCATCTAAAAGCGGCGAGCAGCAGGCCGATGCCTGCTGCTCGCTGCTTACGATATTCAGCTTTGGCCGTGCAGGAACGAGAATGTCGTTGAGGGTCACATCGAGCAGCGCGCCCAGGGCATAGAGGTTGTCAATGGTGGGCAGGCTTTGCCCCCGCTGCCATTTGTAGATGGCCTGGGGCTCCTCGAAGCCGAAAAACCGCTGCAAATCGCGGACAGTCAGGCCGCGGGCCTGCCTCAGCCGCGCGATGTTCGCGCCGGTGGCCACGGGGTCGATCACGGGGAAGTGGGTCATGGTTTTCGCCTCCAGTATGGTTTTCTCCCAAGGTGGGAGTACCTTAGAATAGCGGAAGCGCGGCAGGAAAGCAAGGGTTTTGGGCGAGCTGTAACACAAATGTAAAGGAGGGATGGCCCATGAGCCCTATGGTGCCACTGAAAAAGCAAAGCAAACGTGAGCAAAAGGCCTACCACGCCAAAAAGCGCGGCAGCTGGAATGGCGTCAAGGCGGTGACACGGGTTGTGCCCAGCGGGCGGGTTTATGACAGGAAGCGGGCGAAGCGGGATGCGGGGGAGGGGTGATGAGGCCTCTTGTTCGGAATATTGCGGATTGACATTATTCCGAATGCGGTTATAATCGAGATAAGACTAAAATGACTGCGAGCTGATTATGATGGTTTTTTGCGCTACGCGAACAAAAAACGTCAAGTTGCACTGTGTGCAACATTGCATGAATTTCATCACCGTCAAACAGGCCGCCCCAAAGTGGGGCATTTCTGACCGCCGGGTGCGTGTCCTTTGCGCCGAGGGTAAGATTGCGGGCGCGGTGAAGGGTGGCAAATCCTATAAAATCCCAGCCGATGCCGCAAAGCCGACCGACGCTCGATACCGGAGCCGAGAGACCGGGCGCAAACGCTACCTGAAGTGGAATCATGACATCGTAGGCGTCATCGATTCTGAAAACAACGTCCGGTTTACCGAGCCGCACTATAACGAAATCGTAGCCCTGTACACACAGGGCTTGTCATTGTGGACGCCGGAACAGCTTTCGGAATTCCTAGCAGAGCGTGTGGTGAGTCGGGATAGGCGGGATATCGAGCGCATTCTGTTCCGCTGCGGCTTGTCCCATTATGATGTCATGCGGATTGCCGAAATCACGCGAGGCATTCACCCGAAGGATTTACTCTGGATTGCACATAGTCGGGATGAAGCGCTCAGCGATACAATGACCGAGGTCTTTGATTCGGTGTTCAACCAGAAAATTGATCTGGCGGGCGGCAGCATCGACACGCCAGAGGGCTATAACATCAAGCGGTACGGCGTATTTAATGGGAAATACGGCATTTTTAAGCAGCGCATCAGCCCGCTTATGACCGATGCGGAGTCAGAGGTCGCCGTGTACCTGCTCGCCAAGCGGCTGGGCGTTCCGTGCTGCCCTGCCGTTTGCACAGACGCCAACACGGTTTTTTCAACGTTCCTGTATGATTTTTCAAAGGAGTATATCGTCCATTTCCGGCGGCTGTTTGCAGGAACCCGCTCGGACAACGAATATCAAAATCTGATATCCGTGCGGCCGCAGATGCGCGACGATATCGCGAGAATGATCCTTCTGGACTTTATTACGCGTCAGGATGACCGCCATTTGTCCAATATCGCCATGAAGGTGCGTGACGGTGTGGAGTCCTTCTATCCGCTGTACGACAACGGCCGCAGCCTTTTCTACGAGGACACCGAGGAGATGGTCGCGGCCGCTGTCGCCGACCCGGCTTTATATGCGACCACCTTCGGTTATGTCGGCACATACTGGGATTACGTTCAGGAAATCGCTGCCGAGGCGGGGAGCATCTCCGAGCTAATTGATTTGGATATAACCGAAAATGAAATCGCCACAATTCTGCGCGAAGCTGGATTCACCGGATATCGCTATGACGGCGCGCTACAGTGGATAAGTAAGGCAATCGCGATGCTTCGTGCGCTGTAAAGACCGCCATGCAGCGAAACAAAAATAGCAGAAAGTGGTCGATGGAAACAATGGGACACAAAACTTTTAACCAATATTTATACGCATTCCGCCCGGAATACGCACAACGCCATTTATACGCATTCCTGCGCCCCTCAAAATCCCTCTAATTTCAAATTTTCTCAAAATTCCTCTTGACAACCCCGCCATTACCCGCTATTATAGCAGCCATAGTATCAGCAGTTCTCGCTTGACGAGACTACAGTATTCGCGTTACACAGTGCCAGTATGCCCTCGGGCGTATTGGCATTTTTTCTTGGACTGCGCTTGGCGCAGCCCACAATCGAATCATGGCAGCCTTTGCGGGTGCAAAACCACGTTCCTTTGGGAATCCACGGTTTTGCGCCCGCTTTTTTGCTGCCGAAACCACGAAAGGACGAAAATCATGACTGAAAACCCCAAACGCTCACACAAACCGATGCCGGCCATGACCATGGGCCGCGCATCGAGCGCAAACCCATCCGGAGACCAGACAACCACCCCGCATCGGCACGGGGAAATCAACTGCCCGGGGCGGATATGGTCTCCGCCCGGCCAAGCCCTCGGATTGTCACCCCCGAGGCGCTTGCTCCCTCGCATCGGTGGCACACTCACGCCAGTGGGAGCCTCCCACAGCCGTTCGGCCTCGCGTGAACCGCCGGGAGAATCCTCCCACCCTCATGGGGGTATGCGGTGTAATTACTCACCAAAGCCAATTTCATAAACAGAGACAGTTTTATCAGAGAGTGCTTAAAGCTGCTGAAGCACAACGCCTTCACGGTGCCGTGCCTCTCAAATCCCGCAGAAATCCGGTGGAAACGGTCTCGTTTGCAGATGGGTGAGTTATGCCATAACGATGCCTCGGACATAAATTCTTGGAGGAACTTAACATGAGTACAAACGGAAGCACCCTCAACCTGCTCGCCCAGCTGAATAAACTCACGCGCCACAACCGGCAGGGGAGCTTCAAAACCCGGGAGCGTTACGAGGAATCCATGAAGCGATTTTGCCGCTTTCTGGCCGAGCAGTACCACCTGGAAAAGCTGGAAAACATCGCGCCCAAGCACATTTTGGCCTATGTGCTACACATGCAGCACAAAAATCTCAGCCCGGCCACCATCAAAACCGAGCTGGCGGCCATTCGATTCTGGCACGACAAACTCCCCAGGCCGAGGTTCAAGCTACCCGACAACGCCGGGATGCACCTGGAGCGGCGCAGCTTTGGTAAGGTAGACCGTACCTGGAGCGCCGATGAGTTCGACCGCTTCATCGCCCTGTACCTGCAGCAATTCATCCTCCGCCATCGGCCCGAGTTCCAGTCCGGGGCGCGGGAATACCCCCTGCACATGCACGGGCTTCGCCATACCTACGCCCAGGCGCAGTATGTAGACTTGGTGGCGGCGGGCCATACACAGATTGCCGCCGAGCTTCACGTGTCCAAGCTTCTCGGTCATACCCGACCTGAGGTGACACGGATTTATCTGGCGGGTGCGCAAGAGGAATAATTTCCCAATCCGTCGGCAAAAATAACATCACCGGAGGAGGTGCGTGATGGAAATACAGGTCAAGGATTCCCCCAAAATCGTCGAAATCTGGCTGACCCGCGCGGAGCAGAGCGACCCTTCCTTGCGCGCATCCTTAGCGCCGATTTTCGAGGTCTACAAGGAGAAAAAGTACAAGGTGGCCGTCTTTCATTCGGGGCCCGGCGACCTGCTTTACAACACAGCCGGGCTGCTGCTGCACAACAGAAAATAGTGGGAATAGCAATCGGAGTGAAAACTTCCGGTTGCTATTTCCGTTGTTTGTGGTACAATAACAATATTAATAATACATATGTTTGATTTAACTCTGCAATTTCAGGGAGGCAATCACCATGGCAAAGCTAAACTCAGCCGAATATAAGCCCTTTGAGGACAGCAAGCAGACCGATGAAAACGGCCTGGAATTCTGGTATGCGCGAGACCTGGCTACCATACTCGAATACGCAAAATGGGAGAACTTTTCAAAGGTCATCAAGCGCGCCATGCTGGCGTGTAGAAACAGCGGATTCAGCATCGACGACCATTTTCCCGAGGTCAGGAAAATGGTCGACATCGGCAGCGACGCCAAGCGCAAACTTGCCGACTACAAGCTCACCCGCTACGCCTGTTACCTCATCGTCCAGAATGGCGACCCGCGCAAGGAGGTCATCGCCTTGGGGCAGACCTATTTTGCCATCCAGACCCGGCGGCAGGAGGTGGCCGACTATTTCAATCAGCTGGATGAGGACAACAAGCGCCTGGTCATCCGCGGCGAGGTCAAGCAGTGGAACAAGATGCTGGTCGAGGCGGCCCACAACGCCGGGCTGATTACCGACCAGGAGTACGCCGTCTTCCAAAACGCCGGGTACAAGGGCCTCTACGGTGGGCTGGGTGTGGCCGACATCCACGCCCGAAAGAATCTGGCGGAGGACGACAAAATCCTCGACTTCATGGGCAGCGAGGAACTGGCCGCCAACCTGTTCCGCATCACCCAGACCGAGAGCAAAATGCAGCGGGAGAACATTCAGGGCGCCGATGCCTCCAACGCGGCCCACTTCACCGTGGGCAAGGAGGTGCGCGCCGCCATTGAACGGGTGGGCGGCACCATGCCCGAAGACCTGCCGACCCCCGAGAAAAGCATCAGTGACATCGAGCGGGAGGAAATCCGCAAGCTGCGGAGCTCCACTCAAAAGCTCATGCTGGACGAATAGCAAACCCACACCCTGAATCGAGGTGATTACCCTGGAACCGACCTATAAAATCGCCGGCTACTGCCGCATCTCGGTGGATGAGGAGCAAGACCGCGACAACACCTCCATCGAGAACCAAAAGTCCATCATCGCCGACTTTGCGGCCAAGAAATTCCCCGGTTCGACGCTCGACTTCTTCGAGGACCGCGACCGCTCGGGCTACACCTTCGAGCAGCGGGAGGGATACATGAAGCTGCGGCCCCGGCTGCTCGACATGACCTACGACATCTTGATTGTCAAGGATTTCTCTCGCTTCTCCCGCCGCAACAGCAAGGGATTGGTGGAGCTGGAAGACCTACGCGACGCCGGCCTGCGCATCATCTCCATCGGCGACAGCATTGATTGCCCCACCTATGACGACTGGATGTCCATTCAGTTCCGCTTCCTCATCAATGAAATGCCGGTGACTGACACCAGCAAAAAGGTCAAGTCGGTCATCGGACGCCGCCAGAGCGAGGGACGGTGGATTTGCTCGGTGCCCTACGGCTATGTCATCACCCACAGCAAAACCATGGCCTTTCAGGTGGATGAGGCCGCCGCCGACGTGGTGCGCGAGATTTTCCGGCTGTACATCGACGGCTGGGGTTACAAAAAAATCGCCAACCACCTGACCGACCAAAACATCCCCACCCCGCGCATGTGCGAGAAGGCCCGCAAGGAATCGTCCGGCGGGGAATACCGCCAGATGACACGCCCGATTTGGAGCATCGCCACCGTTTCGGAGATTCTCAGCAACGATTTCTACATCGGCACCTTGCGCCAGGGCAAGTACAAGCGCAAACGCATCAACGGCGCCGATGTCAAAACCGACGAGGCCGACCACATCGTCTTCGAGAACAATCACGAGGCCATTGTCGGCTACCGCACCTTCGCCGTTGCCAAGGAGCAGCTCAAGAAGCGCTCGGTGAGCAACTACCGTGGCGTAAGAATAAACGATAACGTTTATTCCGGGTTCCTGTTCTGCGGCGACTGCGGCAGCCCGCTCTTCTCCATGAGCCGCCGGGATTTGCTCCCGGCCTACACCTGCGGCACCTACCACACCCGCGGCCTCAAGGGCTGCACCTCCCACCACATCCGGGTGGATATGCTGGACGCGCTGATGAAATCCTACATCCGCAAGGTCAAGGACAATTCGTCGGATATGCTGGAACAGCTCAACGCCTCCCTGAAAAACGAGCCAACCGCCATCCGCGAGAGCGCCGACACCTTGGATTTGCTGAAAACCCAAATTGACGACGCCCGCCTCGAGATGAAAATGCTGGCCCGTCAGCAGGCCAAGGAACTCCTCCGCCACCCCGACCGGGAGAGCGCCATCGACGAGATGTATCAGGAAATGCTCGACGAGCTGGCCGACCGCATCGACGGCCTCAACAACCAGATTGAGCTGACCTCCGACAGGCGGAACACCATCATCCGGGTCAACCGCATCGCCAAGACGGCCCTCGACATCTTTGACGATGTACTAGGTAAGGAAAAGCTCGACCGGGGCGACCTGGAGCTCATCATCGAGCGCATCACGGTCTTTGAGGATCATCTGGAGATTAGCTTGAAGTCCGATATAGATTCGCTGTTGGGCGTAGGGGACGCACACCCGGGCGTCCCGCTCGGGGAGGCCGCCGCAACTTTTAAGCCCGGCACGGAGGATATCTCGACCCTCACCCAGTCCTCGCGAAAGCGCCCGGACAAGGTCTTCCGTGTCAATGTTATCAGCAGCGGCGAGCCCCTTGAGATTTACACCGACGCCGGAGGCAGCGTCATCTTCAAAAAATACTCCCCCGCCGGCGAGCTGAGCGGCCTGGCCGCACATCTGAGCGAGTCGGCCTACAAGGTGTGCGGGCGGCCCATGGTGGTGTGCGACCGCGACAGCGTCGTGGCCGCCTCGGGGGCCCAGCGGCGCGAGCTCGACAGCAAGCCCATCACCGCCGACCTGGACACCGCCATGCAGGCGCGCACCCTCCAGCGCCCCCACGTCCCCATCCCGGTCACCGCCACCGTGCCCGGTGCCGAGGCCGTGCTTTTGGCTCCGGTTATCGCCGGGGGAGACCTGGGCGGCTGCGTGCTGATGCTCTCTGCCGAGAGCCCGCTCACCGACACCGAGGTCAAGATTGCGCAGACAGCGGCCCTCTTTTTGGCCAAACAGATGGAAAGTTAAACCACGATGGCTAAGGAGTTTTCCAAACGCGCCGTCACTGTCCGCGCGCCCTCGGAGGGCGAAAGCCGCGAGATGACCGGCCCCGATGAGCTGCTCGAGCTGGCCGCACACCTGGCCAGCCGTCACCATGCCCTCCGGGAGAAGTCAGCGCGGCGGCCTCTGTGGCCGTGTGTCATCAGCTTTTTGATAGGCTGCATCGCCACGGCCGCCGCCCTCTGGGCGGTGACGATGTGGATGGTGTAGAGCAAGGCATTTTTTTATAAAAGGATTATTGAACGAGATTTTAGTTATGGGGGAGGGTGGTGTGCCATAGGCACACCACCCTCCCCCAAACCCCCTCACGTTTTGGGAAAGCCCTTCTGCAGGGCGCGTATTGCGCGTCCGCCACCCCGCTTTTCCCAACAAAAAACCGCCGGAAAATTCCGGCGGTTTCCACTATTCAAATCAATGTCCTGCAATCTTGCCCTTCACAAACACCCCAAAGGGCTTGCCCACGGGCAGGAAGGCGCGGCCAAAGTGATTGTTCAGCACATTGGCTCCCGCGCCGTAGAAGGAGAGCAGCGCGATAATCATCTCGGACACCGCGGCCAGCATATGGGCCGGATGGTGCAGCGCCCCGGCGGTGAAGGTGCTGACAGCCAGGCCGATGAAGAGCAAATCGATGAACACAAAGATGAAAAAGAGCACCTTGTTGGTCTCGGCGGCGCCGATGGTGAGGAAGAGGGTCAAAATCAAATACCCCACAAAGGCAAAGCCCATCTCACGGGTGTCGACAGCGGCCTGAAGCTTCTCGCCCAGGGCCCCCATGCTGATGAGCCACGAGGCGGCCATGCCCAGCCAAAAGAGGCCGTAGGCGCAAAAAGCGGTGGCGCCAAAGACATTGCCCTTTTTGTAATCGAGGCTGCCGGCCATGAGCTGGGCCACAGCGCCCAGGAAAATGGCCCAGGGCAGAACAAAGGAAAAACCGGTGGTCAGCCCCAGCTTCTGGCTCGAGGCCACCAAGGTGACCATGGCCAGGCCAAAAAGGCCCAGGGCCGAGGGATCGACATGCTTTGTCTCCATCTTTCACATCTCCGTACTCTCTACTATTTTTTTGCCGTGCGAAGATGATGTTAGCAGATGGCGGGCTTGCTGTCAAGCCCTTGCATAAAAGAGGTTGTCCGGCGGCGCATAAAAACCGGAATTTGTTGAGGCATCTTTGTTTAATGGAGTGCCATCATTACCAACAGGATTATCTGTGATATGACGATCAATAATGGTATTGCAGAAACAATCATGACCCATTTTTTCTTTTTGGCAATACCGAATGCCAAAAGAGCAATCCCAATAATCAATACCGCTAACATTTGAAATATTGTCATTTTATCCTCCTTCAAACTCTAATGCAGCAACCATACAGATATTGTAACATCCCCGCCCACAAAAAGAAAGGGCCGCGCCAAGGCGCGGCCCTTATAAGAATGTGCCTACAGCTTAAAATCAAACAACCATCCGCTGGTATTGCTCGTGCCGCCGAAGGTGCTGTTCATCAGGCTCGCGATGCTGTCAGCCTGGGGGCTGCCGAGGCTGCCGGTGTTTGCCATAAAGGACGATGGGCTGGCGTATTGATTGGTGTTGCGCTCGGCCCGGGCGGCGATGCGTGAAAGGTTATTCTGGAAGCCGTAGCTGCGCCCGGCGTTCTCGGTGAACAGCTTCTCGAGGCTGCCGTCCCGGGCGGCGGACGAGGCCTTCTCTTTATCCAAAGTCATATAGCCGTTCTCGTCAAAGCCGATGCCCGCCTTGGAAAGCTGGCCCGAATAGGTGCGGGAATTGCTGACCAGGTCGGAGAACAGGCGGTTGGCCCGCTTGTCGCTCTCGTTGCCCAGGGCCGCGCCGTAGAGGCTGTTGTATTGCTCCACCAGGTTTTCAACCCGTGAAACGGCCAGGTCGGCGTCGACGCCGCGGCCCACGGTGACAGCCTCATCAGAGGCTTTGCTGAGCGCGCCGGTCACCCCGCCGCCCAGATTGATGGTGTTGGTGCGGGAGGTCTGGGTCTCGCCGCCGTCCAGCTTGAAGCGGGCGTCCCGGGCCTCGGTGTCGGCCTCGGCAATCCCCATGCGGCCAAAGGCCTCGCCGGCCCGTCCGGCAATCTCAAAGGCCTGGTCGGCCCCGGTTTTCTCACCCGTCAGCACCAGGGCGGAGGTGCCCGCCTTGGCGTCCTGCTCCACGGTGGCCTTGATGCCCAGACCCTTGGCGTTGATGGCGTCGGCCATGCGCTGCTGCAGCTCAAGGTTGCTCTCACCCGCCTTGGCGGAGAAATTGATGGTGCTCACCTTGCCGCCCGTCTCAATGGCTATTTGCTGGCTGCCCGAGACGCCGCTGGCGGCGCTGCTTTTCAGCGCCTCGCCGCGGTTGACCTGAGCGGTGGCGATTTGCTGCACCTCCACCGACCGGGCCGTCTTACCGCCCGGGGTGCCGCCGTCCTTGACGGTCATCACCGATTTGTCGGAGGAAACCGGCCCCGCCTGGCGGAAGGCCGCACCGCTGCTCAGCCCCTTGAGGGCGGAGCTCAAGCCGGCTCCGGCCGTCTTGAGGGTGCGGACGTATTGGAGGGCGTCCGAGCCGAAGGCGCTCTGGTTGTAGACGCTGGCGCTGTTTTGCCCCAGCTGCTGGCTCAGCTGCTGGAGGGCCGCGCCCCCCATGCCGGCCACGCCAGTGGTACGGCCATAGGCCGGCCCCGACTGGCCGCTCAGACGGCTGTTGAGATATCCGTTGTAATGGGTACCCACGTACATCAAAGACGCCCCCTCTCGAAAATGTCAAATAGATAAAAGCAGACACTGATACAGCTTCATTCTATACCTCCGTGCTGTCAAAGTCAACAGGCAAATGAGGGGGGTGAGGGGGGTGTCCCCGCCTTGGGTTGGTCGGCGCTTGCGCGTCTTATTTGGCGCTATGGCCCTGCGAAGCCTTCACTGTCACCACCACCACACTCATGTCGTCCTCGCCGGGGGCGGCGGCGTCCAGGAGGCGGGCGCCCAGCAGGGCGGCATCGAGGGCTGACGCCTCCCGGAGCACCTGCTCGGTGTCGCTGTTGTCCCACACGCCGTCCGACATCATGACCACCCGATCCCCCGGCTCGAGGCGCAGGAGGATGGGCTCGGCCCCCTCGCCCTCATCGGCCAGCCCTGCGGGCAAGGCCTTTCCGGTCACGCGCTCGAGGCGATCTTCCCGCAGGACAAAGCTGGGCGCCGCGCCGTATTTGAGGAAGGCGGCCCGACCGGTGAACAGATTGATCTCGAGCAAATCCAGGGTGACAAACCCGCCGCGCTCGAACTGTGCGGCCAGCACGGGCAGCACGGCCCGAACCGATTCCCCGGCCCCGCAGCCCGAGCGCACGAAGCCCGATATGAGCGCGATGGCCCGGTTCGACACCGCCCCGGCGGCGCTGCCGGTGCCCATGCCGTCGCTCAGCATGACGACGGCCCGCCCGTCGT
>JGI994J12354_10000386_pt1 | contig 43513 bp, 40 predicted proteins | sample IntmicLarv3ML3BL_FD_12354 | JGI IMG/M metagenome (IMG submission 12354) | reverse complement strand
AGCCATTTTAGGGTTCCATCTTCTTGTTTGATGTCCGAAATGGACGCCTGCCTCAAGCAGTTGTTTCATTGAAATTACGCTCATATAAGAGCACCTCCTAAGGTTATTCCTCCACAGTCTTTGCTGCTTGTTAAGCAGACCCTTGGTTGCAAGAGCAAATGCAAATAAGCTGCATTTACTTTGCCGACTATGTGTGAAGTTGGCCGATGATATATTTTTAGCCGAATAGCATTATAACACAACTTTTATATGCCTGCAATAATAATTTACAAATAAATATCAAAGAACAAATCCGCGTTTTCCAACAAAAAAGGGGATAAGCCCCTTTTTATGGTAAAATAATATTTCCGTCCCACAGCTGTGTACCCTCATCCATAGGAAGGTTCTGCCACTGGCTCCATTCCGTAACCTTATAGCGCTTTGCTGATATATCACCATCCATATGGGCATATCTGTAAGTAGTATAGCTATTAACAGTCAGCGATACATTTAAGTGATAGTCCAATGATTCTTCATGGCTAAGCGTAATATCGCATATAATGCCCAACACATAGTCACCGTCTCTTAAGCACGAAACGACTGCATCAGGGTAGGCCCCTGCCAGCTTTGAAAGCTCTTTATCGGCGTAGAAATAGAATATGGTATCTGTTGTTTGTTCCAGGAAAAACTCCTTATCCCAAGCCTCCTGATACCCCTCCGTAATTAGCATGTGCATGGAAAGGGGCAAATCGGGATGGGTAAATTCAAGATACTGTTCAGTATCAAAATATTCGTTTGTAAGAAGCTGCGCATTAAAAAGCAGCTCATCAACCCGGGCGGCAAACTCCTCAGCTTCGCCATCTAAGCGATAGTATTTTTTACTCCACTCCAAAGCGTTGTTGCTGAGCTTTATATTAGAATTTGCGGAAGCAATGGCAAAATACCCCAGAGAAACCAGAACAATCATCATAAGTATAACCAGAACAGATGTGGACCCATCTTCCTGCGTCGCAGCAATTTTCAGCTGTTTAATATCCATGGATTTCACCTACATTCGCAAAATACACCTTTGTATCATAATTTACCAGCCGGCGGGCGCCTGAATCTGCCTTCCAGCTTGATATTTCCATGTTTACATTAAACAGCTTCCCTCCGGAATATTCATAATCCTCAGATGGGAATATTTCAAGTTTAAGCATAAACGCAGTGTTCTTATACTGCGGATTATCAGGCTCATCCGAAACCTTACTCAGCTCGACAACTTCCCAGTTTTTATCATAATACTTATACAATGATACGCCTTTTGAAAAATCAAAGCTATTATTACCCAGCTTATCTTCAATCACAAAATAATCGCTGAGCCCGAAAGCCACCTGTGTATCAGCCACAAAATCCATATTTAAAAAATCATTGGCCGAATCACTGGCTTTAAGCCCTTCAATAACGCCCGTTGCAACATAAGAGGCCACATCAATATCCCTTGCCCTGCTATTTGCCGCAGCGCCCGTCATAAACATCTGCAATATAAACACGCTTAAAAACGCCAGCATGGCGATTGAAATAACAACCTCCAAAAGCGAAAAACCATCTTCATCTTTAATAAATCTTTCAGTCATACTAACCCTCCGGTTATATACGCCCTAAAGTATAATAATACCTTCGGTTTTTGTATTGCGCAAATTTATGAATGTATCCATTTTTTCTTGTTTTTCACCGTACTCATATTCCACAGAAGCAACCAAAGCATTTTTTTCACTGTCATAGCTTATTGTAAAGCCGTCTATTTCAACTATTACAGTGCTTAAATCATCCTCAGGCTGTTCATCAGGGTTTGTGAGACATTCCAGCAGCTTGCCTCCGCTGAAATAAATCCACCTATCATATTCATCTTCAAAGGTTCTGGTTTTAATAAGAATGGCATCCTGCCCAGTATGTTCAACCGTAGCCACTTCAACACGGCCTACAGTGTCATTTTTCCTAACTCTGACAGTTATATAGCTTAAAGCAATGCGGGCATCAACCTGAGCATTTTTATTGGCGATTATTCTCTGCTCTGTATGGCTGCCGGTTTGTATAAGCGTAAAAATAGTAAAGCCGAAAAACACCATGAGAACCATAACCATTATAAGCTCAATAAGCGTATTGCCGCTTTCATCTTCTATAAATTTATGCAAATGAACCTCACCTTTCAGCATTATTCGGTTATTACTTGTATAGGCGTAACCAATACATCAGGCATAATATTGGCAGAAAAAGACTCGTAGAAAAACACATATTTGTCATGATTCAATATAACACCGTATTTATTCATCTTTTCTTCAAACTGACTTTCTGAAGGATAGCTACCCTCCAGCGCATAACATTGTATAAGTGCTTTTTCTATAAGCTGGCTGACCTTATCAGCCTGAGCCTCGGAATCGCCTGCGCTCATAGAGCTTACTCCCATAAGCATATAAATAACGACCGCGCCTATTATACCCGTTATGACGAATTTGGATATGGCCTCCATATCAAATTTCAACTTCATGACTTTAATCCCCTTTAGCCGATAACTGACATAATATCAATCATAGGCAGCATAACGCTAAGCAGTATAATTCCCACGATTACAGAGAGAATTATAATAAGTATAGGCTCTATCATAACAGTAAGGCGCTCAATGGCATCATCCACCTCATCATCAAAAACAGATGAGCTTTTATCAAGCATTTCATCCAGATGGCCTGCCTTCTGCCCTATTACAACCATGCGGATAAACAGCGGAGGGAATACTCCTATATCGCTGAAAACCTCCGCCAGATCTTTGCCGTCCCTAATTTCTTCCGTAGCTGTTACAAATCTTTCTTCAAGAAATTTATTTTCAACAAGAGGCGTAATAATTTCCATGGCATTTAAAATCTGAACACCGCTTTTTATCAAAAGCGCAAGGCTTCTGGCTACTCTAGCGGTAATGCCGCGCCTGCTGATATATTTTGTAAAAAACGAGTTAAGTTTAAATTTATCAAACCATATTTTGCCTTTTTCTGTACTAATATAATACAAAGCGCCGAAAACAGCACTTGCCAGAAGAATACCTATTATCCATATATATTTACCGAGGAAATTGCTGGCACCGAAAATAAGCGCCGTAGCCGCGGGAAGGTCTTCACCCATATCAGTAAGTATTGAATTAAACATAGGCAGCACCTGCAATATAAGAAGCAGTATAATAGCCACCATAAGCACAGAAAGCATTGCCGGATACGCAACTGCCGAGCGCAAGCGCTTGCGGAGCTTGGCTTCCTTCTCATAATAGGCGCTCATGGTATTGAATATATTATCCAGAGTACCGCTTTGCTCGCCTATTGTAATCATATTAAGCATATAAGAAGGGAATATATGAGTATACATACCGGCAGCAGTTGCAAATGTATGCCCCTGATCCATTATATCGTACATTTCATTTAAAGTAATTTTAAGGTTCTTATTATCGTTTTGCTCCCCCAAAAGTTTCATCCCCTCCATAAGGGTCATGTGGGAATAGAACAGTACGGATGTTTGCTTGCAGAAAAGAGCCAGCTCAGCCGGCTTTACAAGAGCATACAATCCTTTTTTATAGTCCGTTTCACTTTCAAATATTGTATTTGCCGCAATTTCACGGGACTCGAGATAGGCTTTTACCTCATTATTATCTGCGGCCTTCATAGATCCGTTGGCCGGATAGCCCTGGGCATTTACGCCGGTATACAGAAATGTTGGCACTGTGTTACCCCCTATTCAAAAATTGTGTTAATAATTGATGATCCTGACTTCTTGCAAATATTTCCTCGCGGCTTACAATACCTGCTTTATATAATCTCACCAAATCGGCTTCCAGCAGCTGCATGCCCATGGCTTGACCTGTCTGCATAATAGAGCCTATTTGATAATGCTTGCCTTCTCTTATTAAATTTCTAACAGCCGGATTAACAAGCATAACCTCCGCCGCCAAAGCCATGCCGTTTTGATCTACTCTGGGCAGAAGCTGCTGGGATATAACCCCTTCCAAAACCGTAGCAAGCTGGCTGCGTATCTGCGCCTGCTGACTTGGCGGGAAAGCATCCACAATACGGTCTATACTCTTTGCCGCACCCATGGTATGGAGGGTTGAAAGAACGAGATGCCCCGTTTCCGCAGCGGTGAGAGCTATTGAAATAGTCTCAGGATCGCGCATTTCCCCTACCATAATAACATCAGGGTCTTCCCTTAGCGCAGAGCGCAGTGCCTGGGCGAAAGAATCGCAGTCCTCCCCTATTTCCCTCTGGGTTACAAGGCTTTTCCTATGCCTGTGCAGATATTCAATAGGGTCTTCTATAGTGATTATATGGTAGTTATTATTTTCATTTATTTCATTTACAAGACTGGCAAGTGTGGTCGACTTACCGCTGCCCGTTGAGCCTGTGGAAAGTATGAGGCCCTTTGTTTTCGTAGCAAAGGTTTTCGCTATTTCCGGCAGCCCAAGATCATCGAATTTGGGAATTTCAAATGGCAGCATACGGATTGCCACCGCATAGGTTCCCCTTTGGGAATATACATTTGAGCGAAATCTGCCCAGCCCTCTTATGGAGAAGGAAAAATCCAAAACCCTGTCCTTTTCCAAAACCTTTCTATGGCGCTCTGTAAGCACCTGACCGAGAACCGCGCCTATATCATCAGGCATAATAACTTTTTCCGTTTCAACCTCGCTTAACTTACCGTTTATGCGCACAAGGGGCCTGATGCCCGGGCACAGATGCAAATCCGTACTGTGAACATTGTGAGAATATTCAAGCAAGCTCTCAAAATAATTTTTATTCACTTCCATTTGCCAACCAGCTCTCTCTTCATATTATAATCTTTTGCATACGAATGTTTATACGATTTATGGCTTAATAATTTTTGAAGCTGCCGATAATTTTTCAACTATCGAATACATATTCGAGACTTCCCCTATAGCAAGTTTATCACTTATTCCATAATAATTCAAGCAGGTTCCGCAAGTCATAATAAGAGTTCCTTTTTGCTCAAGTTTGCGCAAATCATCCAAGCTGTCAGAGCCTTCAACCGTTAACCGGGCCCCGTCGTTGTAGAAAATGACCGTATTCGGGGCATTATCCAATTCTGTCAGGGCATATATAAAGCCCTTAATAAGCACATGACCCAGCTCGTCATTTCCTTCTCCCATTTTATCGGAAGCTATAACCACAACTGTATTGTAATCGGCATTATTATAAGTTTCATCAATAGCTTCGCTATTTTTAGACATTTTTACTCGAAAACTGTCGTCAGTTATTTTTTCAACTTCATATCCGCATTTTAATTCTTTGGTCAGCTTTTCAAGGTTTTGGGTAGCTATTAAATTATCTACCGCAATTATAAGCTCTTGCCCAACAGTCATTTCTTTCAAAGCATTTTTCGCTTTAATTACAGGAATAGGACATACATCGCCCAGCGCATTAATTTCTATCATTTAAATATCCTCCTTCAAATCTATATTGGATTCCAACTGTTTTAAACTAAGATGCCCGCTGCATTTATTTTTAAATGCAAATTATATCATAGCCTGAATACTTCCTTATTTCAGCAATTTCCTTTGCATCTATACCGCTTGCCCGAAGCTCTGAGAGCAAGCCGGCCGCTTCCTCTTCCGGTACGCTAATAAGCAGGCCGCCGGAAGTTTGCGGGTCGTAAAGAATCTCCTTCAAAGGGAACTCCACATCACCCATTAACACTTTTCCGCTCATGAAATTGGCATTTTTCTGCCCTGAGGCCGTTATATAAAACTCTTTTGCCAAATCATATGCGCCTTTTATATAAGGCACCTCCGCGGTATTCACAACAGCGCTCATGCCTTCGGGAATCATCTCCCCCAAATGCCCGAGAAGGCCGAAGCCCGTAACATCGGTGCAAGCATTCACATTGTACTTTTTCATAATATCCGCAGCGTATTTATTGAGAGTTTCCATACTTTTCACAGCTGCCAAATAATCCTTTTCCATGGCCTTGCCCAAGCGCCACGCCGTAAGAACAATGCCTACGCCGATTGGCTTTGTAAGAATTATCTTATCCCCTATTTTGCAGTTATTGTTGGCAAGTATTTTATCCGGATGAACTGTTCCTGTTACAGAAAGCCCGTATTTAGGCGAGTCATCATTAATGGAATGCCCGCCTGAAAGAACCCCGCCTGCCTCCGCAACCTTTTCCGCCCCGCCTCTTAATATCTCTCCCAAAATTCCTATATCCATAGTTTCGGGAAAGGCTACTATATTAAGCGCAACCTTCACCTGGCCGCCCATGGCATAAACATCGCTCAGGGCATTGGCTGCGGCTATTTTGCCGAACAGATACGGATCTTCCACCACAGGAGTGAAGAAATCCAAGGTTTGGACAATGGCCAAATCCTCCGTCAGCTTATACACAGCGGCATCATCCGAGCTGTCATAGCCTATGAGCAAGTTTTCACTATATGTTTTCGGCAAACCGCTTAAAATCGACCCAAGAGCCTCCGGCCCCAGCTTGGAGGTTCATCCGCCGCCTGCACAATATTTTTTCAAATCCTTATCCATTTAAAACTTCCTCTTAACAAAATTTTTCTTTCTGCTGATAGTCAAATCGGCAGAAAATGCCAACCCATTTACACTCAATATATCATAACATACCAAATAAAAAATAAAAACACCCATATTCGCCATGTCTGTTCCATATGGAAACTTTTGCGTAAATTTTCCATGTATAAATCTATATGAGCCGGAAAAGATTATTTATATAAATACCTGCAAATCAAATATCTTTTATAAAGCGGCATTTTAAAGCATTTTAAACTTCTTCTCATCTGATAAGAAAAACTTATTTTAAGCCCATGCTTTTATTAAAGTTTTCTATATTAGCCGGCAGAATAAAATGCCCAAAAGTCTCAATCCTGCTCGGAGGATGTTATGCTAAACAACAAAGTTGAAATCTGCGGTGTAAACACTTCAAAGCTGCCGGTATTAAAAGGTGACGAAAAAAAAATCCTTTTTGACAAAATACTTGAAGGCGATGAAGAAGCCCGCAGCCAATATATATTCGGCAATTTGCGCTTAGTTTTAAGCATAATACAAAAATTCAATAACCGCGGCGAGTATGTAGATGATATATTTCAGGTCGGTTGTATCGGGCTTATTAAAGCGATCGACAATTTCGATATTACCCAAGGCGTGCAGTTTTCCACCTATGCCGTGCCTATGAACATTCCTAGTCGAGAAAAAGACAAGGAGTGTTTAAAATGTGTGATTTAACGAGAAAACAAGCTCTTTCCAAAGCCATTTGCCTACTAAGTGAACTTCCTCAAACAGAAGAAATACATAATGTAATTACAAAGTTAGAAGAACTTACAGTTGATATTCCAATAACATCATGGACAAAAGAAACAATATTCGATACCCTTACACAATTTGCCAATGAACATGGCCGCAACCCAACAACCACAGATTTAAAACGTAATAAAAAAACAAATAGATTGCCACCTCACACCGTGATTAAACACCGCTTCGCTATGAACACTAAAGAATTTCTACTAGAATATTATCCGCCAAAAAGCCAAAGCAAAATATACTCTGAAAAGAGTAACGAGGAGTGGATTGCCTTTTTCAAAAACGAATACGAGAGAATTAAGCCTACATCAAGCGAAGAATATAATTCTAAAAGGACAAAGGACTCGCCGAGCTGGCAGACAATAGCAGGGTTAAATAATATGTTCTTGTGGTCTGAAATTAAAGAGAAACTGACTTTATCAACTTACAATAAACAAAAAAAAGAAATACCTAAAAATTCAATTAACCTCATAATAGATCGACAAGATAATTTAACAGATTTATATGTTGCAAGTCAAAAAAAATGCTATGAAGGAAGAGAACAACTAAAAGAGCTAATTGCATACTAATCAACCTACTAAAATTTTCAGGAGGAAAAATATGTGTAAAATAATTTCCATTGCCAATCAAAAGGGCGGTGTCGGTAAAACCACAACAACAATAAATTTAGGCGTGGCATTAGCTAAAGGCTCACGGTTGAGGAAATTATGGAAATGGAGGTGGAGGAAGAAGATTTTGAAAGTTTGCCACTCAGCAAATATGCACTTATATGGGCAAAATATATGGAGGAAGAACATCCCTCACGAAAAGCTGTTTTAGTGTTAGAAGGCATTTGGCAAGAAACTTTACAGGCGGTCAGCGAGGAAGCAAGAGAAATGGCGCAAACCTTGACTGATGATTACAACCAACATCATCATCGCCCAAAAGATGATTACATTGCTATTGCAAGTTTTGAACAGCAATTACAGAGCTATATTGAAGATACGGTTTTAAAGGAAATCGTTTGCAAAGAGAGATAAATTGTTAAGTTTCAAAGCCGTGGATAAAAAATCTACGGCTTTTTATACTACATATAAAACTATACACCAAGGAGCGTGACGCCAATGGAAACATACCAAGACAAACTAAAGAAACTGATACGCTTTACAATGGCGTATTAAAAAAGTCAAGGAAGTGATGGAAATTAATCTTTTAAAGATTTTCAGAAAAAGAAAAGCCCCGAACCCAAGAAGCCCTCCACCTTTTTACTCATTTTAAGATTTAAGGCAGGAATAGAGGACAGTCGTCCTCGGCGCAACCGCTTGCGGGCAAAGCCCGCAACGAAACATTTTTTATTTCTTACGAATGTCAAACGACACTCGCATACAGGGGAGTGATTTTTATTGCTAAACAAAAAAACACTGATGAAACAATACAAATTTCCATAAAACTAAAAATTACTGATTATTTTTCGTTGAAGAAATTATCAGCAAAAACCAACAAGCCAATGTCTGAGATTGTCAGAAACTTTATATTGCAAGGCATGACTATCGAAAAAAGCAAAGACGATATTGACTTTATCCGTAAACAAATCCGTGAAGAACTTAACTCCATAATGAGCGGATATATGAACAGAATTATTAAGTTGCTTGTCCGTATCGGCACTATGACAATCGCCATGTGCTTTTTCACTTCTAAAGTTTTATATATGCTTTTATCGCCGTATAAGGAAAAATTTGACTATGATGATATTTTGTCTAATGCGAAGAAAAAAGCGGCGGCATATTTGAGTATGCGCGATGAAGAAGTTGAAAAAGCGTACAAAAATATTATGGGCGATAACAAAAATAATGGTTAACTTGGTTTCCAGTGGAGACGAAGTTGGAACGGAGGCTTTTTATAATAGCTATTATAGATGCGGAACTGGCATATAATCAAAAGCATAACTTCCCTAATTTGGCTTGTATGAAGCTATCGGCCTATTACAAAGCAAAGGGCGAAGAAGTCATGCTCAAAACAGACTATGAAAATCTTGCTGGTTATGAGAAAGTTTATATCTCCAAAGTTTTCGGAGAAACCAAAATCAGCTATGAAACAGTTTGTATGCCAAATGTAATTATAGGCGGCACAGGTTTTTTTTATGGCACAAAGCCAGAGCTGCCAGAAGAAATAGAACATATTATGCCGGACTATTCGCTATATGATTCCCACGTTAATAAGCGTTTAGAAAACGCCGCCAAAACAAGCAGCTTAAAACATTACACCGACTATTCCATTGGCTTTTTGACAAGAGGCTGTTTCCGAAAATGTTCCTTTTGCGTAAATCGTGATAGTGACCGTTGCGTAACTCATGCACCGTTCTCTGAATTTTACGATCCTGACCGAAAAAAGATTATGTTGCTTGATGATAATGTTCTTGCCAATCCCAAATGGCGGGAACTTTTCTTTGCTCTTATGGAAGCAAAAAAGAAATTCACATTTAAGCAAGGCATAGATATAAGGCTTGTTTCTACTGACTTTGCTAAAACTATTGATAATGCAAATTATGACGGAGATATTTATTTTTCCTTTGATAATATTGCAGATAGCGAGGCTATAGAAAGCAAGTTGAAATTGTTGCGGCAGTATACAGACAAAGCGGTACGAATGTATATACTTTGCGGGTTTGATTATGAAAAAAAATATACAGCTGCTTTTTGGCTGAATGATATTGAATCTATATTCAAAAGGCTTGAAATTATCGGGCGTTACGGTGTAACGCCTTTTCTTATGCGTTTTAAGAATTATATTGATAGCCCATATTCAGGGTTATATAAAAACCTCGCCAGTTATTGTAATAAAGGAGGATTGTTTAAAACATGTACATTCGAGGAATATTGTCTGGCTCAGGAGGCTAGAACTAAAAGCGGTAATTGCTCTATCACTCGTTATTATAATGATTTCGCCAAACTTCACCCTGAATTTGTATCAACATACTTTCGTAAGAAATTTTGGTATAAAGGAAAATCAACTTAGTTTCCACTGGAAACGAAGTTGATTAAGAGTATAAGTGTCCTCTTCTGTAGTTTTTAAGCTGCGGGTTATGAACCCAAACCTGCCTGACATGGCAAACAAAAACAAAGCTAATATTATGTACATAGGCCAGTACAGCGGTGCGGGTTCAACCATAGCAAAAAATAAGGATATGAAACACGGATTGTTTGGTAAGTATAATGGGCGGGACTCTGGTGACATTGAAAGCATTAAAAACGCAGCAACATATGTGAAACTGAAAACTCAAAAAGGCACAAATATGTACCGAGGCATTATATCATTAGAAGAAAAGGAAGCCCTTAAACACGGTTTTGACAACCGTATGGAATGGGAAAGTTTTATACAGCAACAAATATTCTCTATGGCTGATAAAATAGACATACCTGCCTCAAGGCTTGAATATGTTTGTGCCGTGCATATGCAGCGTGGACACCCTCACATGCACTTTACCATGTGGGATAAAAATCAGGGACTAAAAAAAGCATATGTCCACGAATCCATATCAAACAGCATACGCTGCGATATAAACAAGGCTTTTTATCAAGAAGAATTGGCTGAACTTTATATCGTAAAAAATAATTCTCGTGATGACTTGACATGTAGTACAAAAGACTTTTTTAAAGACTTTTTTGACCCAATACAGAACATGACGAAGAAAGAGCTTGATATGTTGGTAGGAGAATTACAGCAAAATCCTGACCATGCCGCTGGGCAAATATTCGACTCTAAAGTTACTGATGAAACCCTTGAAAATATTGGCTTGCGTATTATTCGTTTTAGAGAGAAGCTGCCTAAATCCGGCCACATAACATATAAAACTCTTACCCCTGATTTAAAAGAAGAATTAAAGGGCATTGTTAAAGATATTATTAACAGTAACGCTAGCTTTTCAAGGGAACTGGAGATTTATATTGATACAAATGTTGAACTTGTTTCCTTTTATTCCGCAAAGAAAAACTTGAAAACCGAGCAGGAAAAAGCTGCAAAATCAGCCGAAGAAGATGTTTTGAAACGATTGTCAAATCAGCTTTTGAAAGAAATCAAAGAAATAAATAATCGGCTATATGAAAATCAGGAGAAGGAATATCAAAATAACCAAACTGAAAGATGGCAGGAACAAACACGCTATCACACATTTATGATAATTAAAAACCTGTTTTCATTTTTCAGTAGAATTGCTGAATCTGAGCAACGGCGAGGTTCATCATTTAACAGACGCAAAGATGAATTATCAAAGCAAGCCAAAAAGGAACTGGCTATAAAACTTGAGCATAAGTCTAGTATTGATTGGGAAAGATGATTTTAAGGGGAGGCATTATTATTTGAAAAAGAATAAGAATAAAAATCTGATTATATTTTATATTGCGCTTTTCATAATATTAGTTTTAGCTGCGCTCTTCCTTTCCGAGTATATATTTCTTACTCTGGAGCAATCGGGAATAAACGCTGCTTTTTTTATGCCCCATAGAATTATTGGGAGTATTGTAAAAAATATAAATCACCTGACAATATTTTTCAGTATGTGTCTGCTGATTATTTTCGGAGGTGCTTTAATTCTTAATTCCAACAACGGAAGTAACTTTGAAAGTGATATGGATTATATAACCGATACCATGCGAACCCCAAAAGCTGTAGGCCAAAGTCAACACGGCTCATCACATTGGCTAAAAGAAAAAGAATACGGCAGACTTTTCGCCAGTTACGACATTGAGCCTAAGAAAAACCATACAATCAGCCAATTAATTCGCTTTGGTAATGATGATATAAGGGTGGTACGAAAAGACGAAAATGAATTTAACAAAACTGAAAACAATATTGCAGAAAACACACCTTCCACAGCGGAGAAATCAGCCAATTAAGTTACCCCAACATGGTGGAATTATTATTGAGTACAAAAAATATAAGAATAAGGAGCGGATTCATTACATAGATGAAGATTTACATACTTTAATACTGGGAGCTACACGTTGCGGCAAAACTCGTTCATTAATTTTGCAAAGCATTTGTTTCATTGGTTTATCAGGTGAAAGTATGATTATTTCAGACGTTAAGGGCGAATTGTTTGAATATACAAGCATTTATTTAACACGCTTAGGTTATGAGGTCATCGGGCTTGATTTTAAGCAACCGTTAAAATCTATGAAATACAACTTTTTACAGCCTATTATTGATGCTTTAAAACAGAAGAATACTTCCAAAGCAGTAAGGCTTGTATGGGATATAACCGCAAGCCTTGTGCCGGAAGCCAAGCATAGCGAGCCTATATGGACAGACGGGCAGGCTTCCGTTATAGCCGGAGCGATTATGAGCGTTGTTTTCGATAATATGGAAAATCCGCAATATCAGAATTTAACCAATGTATATTACTTTATCAATTACATGTGCAGAGCAGGAGATAAAGACGAAATGCCGCTGAACAAGTACATTGCTGACCTCACGGATAACCACCCTGCAAAGGGATTATTTGGCGTAGCCTTGCTTGCGCCAAGCAAAACCCGTGGCAGTTTTTTCACTTCGGCACTTGCTACATTGCGGCTTTTTACTGACCCTAATATCTACAACATGACAAAAGAAACCGACTTTGATTTATCCAGAACAGGCGATAAAAAAAGGGCAGTTTTCATAATACTGCCTGATGATAAAACCACTTATAATCCCATTGCTTCACTATTTGTCCATCAACAATACGCCTACTTGGTTGAGGCATCTGACAAATACGGCGGCAGGCTTAAAAATCGGGTAAACTTCATCCTTGAAGAATTTGGCAATTTTTCACGCATAACGGCGATGACCAGCTTACTCACAGTCGGAGGTGGTAGAGGGTGTAGATTTTGCCTCGTGGTACAATCGTTTGCACAAATTGAGGAAAAGTACGGCAAGGAGCAAGCGGAGGTGGTTAAAGACAACTGCCATTGCCTTATATATCTCCGTTCGGAAAATCCTAATACAAATGCCGAAATTTCAAAGCGTTTAGGCAAATACACAACTTCAAGCTATGGGCGGTCTAATTCCCACTCACGTAATCCTAATAGCTCAAGTTCTATGAATTTAATCGCAAGGGATTTACTTATGCCGGAAGAAGTCAATAAAGTTGAACGACCTTATATGCTTGTTATGATGAGCGGAGCGCAGCCCGCAGTTATGCAAATGCCCGATATATCACAATGGCTATTTAATGTCATGCTTGGTATGGGGGATAAAGAGCATAATATAAAACTTAGAATGTTGCGCCAATCATTGAGAAAAGATGATGAATGTTCAGATTTTGAGCTATGGGACATATGGAAGAAATATAAAATAGGAGAAACCGAGCCTCTGGCAATTCCGGTTACGGAACGCCCTGAAAGCTCTGAAAGCGAAGATGCTATCTATGAGATAGACAAGAGCATTATGGAGGAGGTAGTGTCGGAAGTTCGACCAAGCGAAATTGATAAATATGAGTAAAGGAGGAATTTTTATAAACTCTGACAAAATAATATTTGATTTATGCGGCGGCACAGGCTCATGGAGCAAGTTTTACCATGAAAACGGCTACGACGTTAGGGTTTTAACCCTTCCGAATTTTGACGTTACTTTATGGAAAGAAGATACAGAAATAACAAACCTTGTATACAGCAATCGTATATACGGCATTTTGGCGGCACCGCCCTGCACTATGTTCTCTATAGCCAGATGCGACAAAACAGCAAAGAATAAAAGGGATTTACACAGAGGCATGTATATAGTTCATTGCTGTTTGGAAATTGTACACGAATGCTTATACCTAAATCATAGGCGCAATGAAAAAGGACTTAAATTTTGGGCATTGGAAAATCCGTATACTGGATATTTACGAAGATTCTTAGGCAATCCCCCATTAGTTTTTCACCCATATGAATATGGTGATGCTTATACAAAGGCCACAGCAATATGGGGAGATTTTGTTTTCCCGAAACAAAACAAGGTTACGCCGAGGGAAATTAATATTCCGAACTCTGATAATCGGGATTTTGTTTCATGTGTTGAGCACTTCGCCGATTTAAAGCAAATCCCTGACGGTTATCAGGAATTAACAGGTTATTCAAAGCGACAAATTTTAAGGAGCATGACACCTTTAGGCTTTGCCGAGGCTTTCTACAAAGCAAATAAATAATATGGAAGGTGATTTTATTGAAAGATATTGTTTTTAAAATAACTAAACCGATTAAGCAAAAGGCAAGCCTTATGAAAGGCTTGTTTTTTAGTTTTTACTCAGCTATTTTGTGCTATTCCATGGCATATACCGCTTATGCGAGCGGAAACCTTATGAACTCCGAGTTTTACAAAGGGACATTAAAGTTGCTGAATGATGCTACAAGTGCATTGAACATATTAGCACCGCTGATTACCGTTATCGTTGTGGTTTATTATTTCGCCCGGAAAAGTGCCGCAGATGAAATGGACTACAAGAAATGGGACACACGCATTAAAATAGCCCTTATTTGCGGTGTAGGCATTGAAACGGCCTCATTGCTTATTAATCTTTTTGTTTCGTATTACAAATAATACAGGCGTTCCAACTTTGTCTCAATTTGAGATGAAGTTGGAACAAGAAAAGAGTGATAATTATTGAAATCATATTATTAAATCTCATTAATTCCATAATACAAGGCTCCGGCGAAATCATAAATAGCCTCCTCATAGGATTGACTGAAAAGATATTCTACTGCGAACAGGCTTTTTCACAAGTTTTAGGCTCAAGCTCTTTAATGGATTTCACCAGAGTGTATAAGCTGTTTTTCGATTTTGCTATATCGCTTATTATTTTGAAGTTTGTTAAAAAGGGCTTTGATATTTACATAGGCTGGTATGAAGGAGATAAGGATAATGAACCTGCAAATCTGGCAGTTAATTTTATCCGTGCCATTATTACAGCTTTAAGTTTTAATTGGCTATATGGTATTTTAGTTAATATCGTGACTGATTTTATGGATAACTCATTGCTTATGCTACTGACTTTAGACGAAAGCCAGAGTTTGCTTGATGCTGTACTTATCCATATTAGCCACTCTTTATTTTGGGGAATATCTGCACTCATTATTATTATTTGCTATTGTGTTCTATGGGTAAAATTTCATGTGCTGGGAATTGAAATGTTCATACTTCGCCTTGGCTTTCCAATTGCTTGTACAGGACTTATTGACAGTGATAAAGGTATGTTTGCGCCCTATCTAAAGAAACTGCTTATTATTTGCGCAACAGCAGTTATTCAGATATTTCTTTTAAGGCTTTCTATAATTCTTATTGGTTCAGGTCATTTAATATGGGGAATGGCGTTTTGCTTTGCAGCCCTAAAAGCCCCTAAATCATTAAATGAGTTTATGTTTGCTTATGGGAATGGCAATATTTTAGGTACGGCCATTAATACAGGCTATCAGGTATCGCAAGTAAAGCGAATGATAACAGCGGTAAAACCTAAATAAAATTATCAGGAAAGGAAAAGATATAATGATATGACAACCATAAATGAATTATCTATGATGGTTATTGCTTTAATCCGAGTTGGCGCAATATTCCGGATTTCATACATATTCTTTGGGCTTATGTGTAACAGTGATGATTACGAGGCCAGCAAAAAGCGTGTTAAAAATGTACTGAAATTTTATATTATTGCGGAGCTAGTATTTGCTTTGAAAAACCTAATTATAAATTACTATTAAAATAATATACGCCAATACCACAGTTTTGTATCAAGGAGGCAGTTCTCATGAACCAAGAAGAAAGCTATAACACCTTATATGTACCAGTCAACATAAAAACACGCTTTGAATTTGTTGCAGGATTCGGTTTTAGTGAGTTAGCCATAACACTTATAGTCTCTGCTATAGTAGGTTTAGTCATGTTTCTGGTAAGCATGTTTACCCATGACCCTTACAACGCAGTATTAACTATAACCATAACAGCGGCAGCTGTAGGTATGGCAGTTCGGAAAAACGAAATTAATCAATCCCTTACTGATATGGTAGCTTTATTCATTAATTACTTTAACACACAACAAAGTTTCCCATATTTACACCACAACCGCTACAAAAATGGAGGCAATAGCAATGCTTGATATTTTCAGGAGAAAAGATGATGAATCAAAAACGCGCCTGCGGCGCAACATGACAGCCAATGACTTTATTAACATAAAGGACATTAAGGACGATATTGTATTTACTAAAGATAATCATGTGTTCGCGTACCTAAAAATTCAGCCTATTTCAAGGGAATTGCTTTCCCCAAGAGAAGATCGGATTCTTGGAAAGCAGTTTTCCACTGAGTTATCAGGGGTAAAATGCCTGTATAAATTTCTATCCGTTTCACGGCCTGTAGACGTTACTTATATGTTAGACAATTTCCAGACTATGAAGCAGGAGGCCACAGAGCGCAAACGGAAAGAAATACTGACCCAAAAGATAAGGGAAGTAAACCAGTTCGCCATGTCCGGCGAGGTTTTGGAACACCAATTCTACCTTATACTGTGGCAAGAGGATAAAAAGAACGCCGAACGTGAGTTACTTAAACAGGCAAATGAGTTAATATCAAGGTTTAAGGCTTGCGGCACAGACGTTGCATTATGCAAAGAATCTGATATAATAAAGCTGTTCAACTTATTTGCGAATCCGAACTATGCACACCTTGAGAGTACCGATTATATGGATTACGTACCATTTATGGGCGATTGACTTGAAATTTGTGCATAAATAGTTTATAATGTGGATAGAAATAAAAGAGGGAGTGCGCTAACACTCCCCCAAAAGCACAAGATTATACGCAGTTGGCAATTGATTTTACAGAAAAAATAAAGCCATTACCTTCAGCGAGTAGGCGGCTTTATTTTTTTGTCTTGGCGTAAGCCATGACGACAAAAACGAGTGTTACCACTTTGATTATAACATCAAAAATCTGGTAATCGCTCATAGGCTCCACCCCCTCTCAAGGGGATTTTGCCAACCGCCTTATATCTTAGTGCTTAATGATAATTATAACATAATAAGATAAATATCCACAAGGGAATTGATGATTTTACATGTCAATTCCCTTTTTTTGTGCCTTTTATGAAGAAAGGATTTGATTAAATATATTAATGGAACATACCCTATTCGGGGTAATAGATAAAAAGAAAAAGCTATTGAGCGGTTGAAGGCTTTTGAACCACCTGATGGATATTATCATGCTTTCAGCGGTGGTAAGGACAGCTTATGTATTTATTATCTTGCGCTAAAAACCAATGTTAAGGTTCAAGCATACTACAACCATACAACCGTTGATCCGCCTGAGCTGATTTATTTCATTAGAGAAAACTTTCCAGAGGTAATTTTCACTTATCCGCAACTATCCATGTGGCAGCTCATAGTCAATAAAAAAATACCACCAACACGAATAGTACGCTATTGTTGCAGTTACCTTAAAGAATCACAGGGCATTGGTAAAACCGTTGTTACAGGCGTTCGGTGGGCTGAAAGCAACAGACGCAAAACCACAAGAGGAATTGTTGAAAATTGGGGCAGACGTTCCGCTGATAAAATTATGCTTTTAAATGATAATGATATTAACAGGCGGTTTATGGAAAGCTGTATTAAAAACAGCCGTTTTATTGTAAATCCCATTATCGACTGGACAGATGATGAAGTTTGGGAATTTATAAAAAAGTACAATTATAAATATTGTTGCCTTTATGACAGAGGCAATAAACGATTAGGCTGTATCGGCTGCCCTCTAAGTGGCTCAAAGAATATGAAAATGGATTTTGGAAATTACCCTAAGTATTTCAATGCTTATCTAAGAGCTTTCGACCGAATGGTTCAAGCAAGATCAGACAGAGGATTATCGCATATATGGAAAGATGGACAGCATGTTATGGATTGGTGGTTAGGCGATTACAAGTTTCCGAAAGAAGATGAGCGCCTACAGGTAAGTATTGATGAGTATATGGAGCTTGAAAATCTATAGAAATAAAGGAGTTGGTAAATATAGCAGCAGAAAAAAAGCAAATTCAAATCAATAACGATTTACTTAATGCCGTTACCCCATTCGGCGGCATTGAATTTTTCCGCAACAAAATACTTATTGGGGAAGTTTACGGCAAAATATATGCCGTAACAAAATACCCGCCTGCCCTTTCTCGTGGCTGGGCCTCAAAAATTACGAATCTACCAAATACAGTAACCTGCCAAATGTTTGAGCCATGCGACAATGGAGCATTAATCTCCGATCTATCCCGAAGCGTGTCACGCTACAGAGGACTTGCAAACAGCACAAAAGATGCACTTGAGCGGCAGAGAGCGGAAAAAGCCGCAGATGATGCTGAGAGTCTTATGAAAAAGATAGATGAAAATTGCGAGGTTATCGGGTATATGTCTAACTTTGCGCTTGTAACAGGCTGTGATGAAGAAGAATTAGAAAAAGCCTGCCGAAAGTTGGAGGGTATCATATCAACATTAAATTGTAAGGCCAGATTGCTTGTAAACCAGATGAAGGAGGCTTTTAAAACCATTAGCCCCTATAACACGCCGAAAGAGGAAGTATTAAGGCTGACCCGCCGCAATGTGCCTATGTCAACATTTATTGAAGGTTTTCCATTTGCATCTAACAGCTTCGTTGATTTAAAAGGCTACCCTTTCGGCAGAAACACAAGGAATGGCTTAGTTGTGTTTGACCCTTGGGTTAGGGAAAGTGACCGTACTAACAGCAATTTCATTATTCTTGGTGTTTTAGGTGTAGGTAAATCCACCGTAACAAAGGATTTAATGATTTCAGAGTATATGACAGGTACGACTTGCATCATTATTGACTTTGAAGCTGAATACACAGAGCTAACCAATAATCTTGGCGGGGATTTAATCAATGCCGGCGGCGGTAGCTTTATTATCAACCCTTTGCAATTTAGAGCCACACCCCTTGATGATGATGAAGATATTATAAAGCTCAACGAGTCAAAAGAACTAAATGCAATGGCAACACATATGAACTGGCTTGATACGTTTTTCAGACTGCTTTTTGACATAAATACAAGGCAAATTTCCTTGCTAAAGCAAATCCTTGAAATGCTGTATAACGATTTTGAGATTGACTGGAACACAGATACAAGCAAGCTAAAAAGCAGCGACTACCCCATTTTCACAGACCTTTATAACCTCATAACAGATATAAAGGATAAAAATGTCCTAAACCCTGCCTACAATGATGATTTAGGCATTTTGGAAATTATGATAAGGGAACTTGCTATGGGGGCTAACAGTTTCATATGGAACGGACATACAACTATAGAGCCTAAGTCTAGTTTTATAAACTTCGACGTAAGTCAGCTGATGGAAATGTCGGACAATATAAAAATCACACAATATTATAATCTGCTTTCATGGGCATGGGAGCGCATGAGCCGAAACCGTGATGAAAAGGTATTGCTGTTTGCAGATGAAGCCTATATTCTCATTGACCCAAATGTTGTACAGCCACTTATATATTTGCGAAATATAAATAAGCGTTCGAGAAAATACAATGCGGGTTTGGTTACAATATTCCACACAGTCACAGAATTGCTTGACCCTTCCATAAAGCTGTATGCACAGCCCTTGCTTGATATGCCGACCTACAAAATCATCATGGGCATGGACGGCAAAAACCTTGACGATTTATCAGGGCTTTACAGTCTATCGGAGCAGGAAATGGAAATATTGGCAAATAAAAAGCGTGGTGTTTCCATTTTCTTTGTAGGCAGCAGACGCTTTGTAATTAATCATGAAATTAGCCAATATGACCTTGATTTAATGGGGAAAGGCGGCGGGAAATAATAAAAAGACTCAGGCTAAAGGCATGTGCCTTTTTTAACGTCATTTGAAAGGAGTGCGATAATAATAGACCTTGCAACCGCTAGAATCATTATGTATCTAATGCAGAAAATAATAGAAGATGAAGAAGCCCGAAAGCGACTTTTTTACATAATAACGATACCAATTACAATTGTATTATTTGTATTTTCTTCTATACATTATCTTTTTACACTATCTGTTGCGGATCTTCACGATATATTTGCAAACGATTATGAACAGGTAGAGCCGTTAATAGATGAATACGGTTATTATTATGGCTATGCCGGAACCAGTGACTTTATCATTGGCGATTACTCAGGCTTTGATGCTATTGATAATAAACTGTTTGCTGATTTAATGAATGAAGCCACTAAATACATTGGTTATGAATACACTTTTGGCGGTTCAGATCCATTAACAGGTTTTGATTGTTCAAGTTTTGTGTGCTGGAGCTATACAAAATCAGGTGTTTATAATCTTCCCCGAACAACAGCACAAGGTATTTTTAATCAATGTGACCCTATAGCCAAAGAAGGTGCAAAGGCTGGCGATTTGATTTTTTTCCATTCCACTTATGATAGTGTGGGTATAGTGAGCCATGTTGGAATTTATTTAGGCAATGGTAAAATGCTGCATTGCGGTTCGCCCATTGGCTATGCCAATACTGAAACAGCCTATTGGCAGAATCATTTATATGCTTATGGCAGATTGCCCATTGTTCCATCAGAAAGCGAAGCACCGCCAGAAAGCAACTATTCTTACTAAATACAAAGGGGGTTGATAAAAATTGTACTCTATCTATCGCAGCTACGGCTTGACTTAATAGACAATGTTGTAAACAAAAGTTTTATGGAGTGTGAAAAAATCCAGACAAATAACCTGAACAATTTTGTCACAAATAATAAAAATCTATCTCATGCAACACACTTAATCATTGATTTAACTTGCCTTGTGGATAATAATGACGAAATAATAACTGCCCTGAATATGCTGAATCGGATTTACTCTGAAATGCGTATTATAGTTATTGCTGATAGTGAAAATCTGAAGAGTGATAATATTGACTTACTGCGGCGCATTTTTAATAAAGGCATTTATGATATTATTACCGCTGTTTCAGATGAAGAAATTCATAATAGCATTATGTTTGGCATAAGTGAGACGCACACAAAAAATCTATTTGAAGCTCATAATGAAGCCAATATGCCATCAGAAGTAACCGTTAGCAAAAAAACACTATCAAAAGAACAGTCTGAATCAGAAGAACAATCAATAACACTTATTCAACCTAACAAAAATTTCAGGGAGTACAAAAAACATTTAGCTATTGCTGTATGTTCAGCGCAGCCCCATGCCGGAGCTACTCATGCCGCTCTCCAGATAGCAAAATTCTTGAATGATACCGGATTTAAAGCTGCCTACCTTGAAGCACAGGGGCATAAAACTATTGCATATTTAAAATCCTTATACCCTCAAAGCTGTAATATAAACGAGCGAAAAAATCTATTACAATGCTTTGGTATTCCCTTATACTCAGATTTTAACATTGGTGAAGTTTTGGCGCAAAATTATGACTTTTTTATATTCGACCTTGGAGTGTTAACAAAAGACATTTTAACAAGTTTTCTCACAAAGGATATTCAAATACTTGTAGGAGGTTCTAAAGCATGGGAATTACCTGAAATAGCCAAGGCTATAAAACTTATAGGCGAAAAAAACAATGTAAGTATATTTATGAATCATGTTATACAAAGCGATAAAAGTCGCTTGCTTGATTTTATGGAGATTTTAAGGAACTCAACATACTTTATGGAATACTCCCCTAGCCCATTTCAAAGCGGTGTAAACCTTGAAGTATATAAAAAAGTATTCCGCAAATATCTAACCATAACAGAAACCCAGCCAAAACAAGCCCCTATAAAAAAGGGCTTGTTTTCTAATCTTTTCAACTAAAAATCTAATGAGGTGAAATTAAATGAATAAGTTAAAATTATCAATTACCGCCATAAACAGGGGCTTACTCTTTCGCACATTGCTTACGCCTGTTATAATATGTGGCCTTTTTACTTGTAATGTATATGCAAATAACCAAGTATTTATTGACGGTTACAAGCTCAACCATGTTTATGAGCAAGACGGAAGAATGTACGTGCAGTTACACGAACTAAGCCATTACATAGGCTATGAACTTGACTATGACTCCACAAGCAAAACCGTCAGCGTTTATAATCAAAACGGCGAAAAGCCTGTTATAATGCGAGAACCCACACTGTTCCCTACTCATATTGAAGAAATAAATATTGACGGCAATTCGGAAATAATCAAGGTGTATGAGCTTGCAAACGGTGAAAGTCCACAGGAAATTCCAAAGGAGCCTTTCGAGAAAAACGGCTATATTTATAAATTAACAGACATCACCAAAGGCAGCAGCACTAGTATTGACAGGAAAGAACACACGCAAACCATAACCCTTGAAACAACCTCAAATGATATGGCTGCCATTCTTTCCGAGCTTAAAGAAGCAACAGAATACACAGACAATGATGGATATTCAGGAACTTTAAAGCTAAATATTTCAAGCATTGAATCAGGTGTAACTGGTTATCAAAATTCTTCCTTTACATCGAAAGAAGTTAGGGAATATCCTAATTTATCTTCGCCCGATACAAGTTTAGTTCCTAAATCCATTGACATAGGCGGTAAATCATTAGCCCTTGCAAATGTTCAATGGAAAACCGCGAATACTGCCACTGTAGACTATGAGCAGCTTTCAGATAATTATACCGCCGTTGCTACCTACACAAGAACAGGCACAACGAAAAGCGTTACAGGATATACAACCACAGCGCAATACAGCGGAGAAATAAGCAAAGTTTTAGAGGGCAAAACCATATATACCGCTTATTTTTCGGGTACAGCCATTGAATCCGAGCCTGCGGAAGTGCCGGAGCCAACCGCTGCCGAGCTTAAAACGCAGCTTTCCGAAAAGAGCGAACAGGAAAAAGCAGAGCGCAAAGCTAATGGTGAGATTATTATTGAGCCTATGCACATAATCATGCCGCTGATTATATTATCAGGAATAGGAAGTACGGTGTATCTGCTATTATTTAAGCGAAATGTACAGGTATTAAGCCTAAAAAATGGCTATTTTGAGAAAATCGGCAAGGCAAGAATCAATAAAAAGGATTGTATCATTGATTTAACGCCATTTACGGCAAAAGTCACTTCGCCGAGCTTCAGACTGGAACTTGGTAGATTTAGCGCAAAAGGGCTTGATAGCAAAACTGTTAATATCAATTATGGGGATAGCAGTTTTCAGCATATTGTTACGTTGGATAGTGATATAAGTGAGAAGAAAGGATATGTTATTGAGGTTGATTTTTAAGAAAATCCACAAAAAGAATAAGGCTGATTTTAACCTTGTTCCACTGAAATAGCAATGGTGTAAACTGTATTAATAAACTACATGAACTTTAAAAAAGCCAACAAAGACCTAATCTTCGTTGGCTTTTTATATCCACTATCTATTTGTATCAAAACAACCTAATTTGCTCAACGCCTTTTTGCCTCTCAATAAGCCTTTTTACAAGTACAACCGAATCCCGCTCCGCAGCTTGTATGGCAAACTTATCATCATTTATCCATGCCGATATTTCATCTTTATACAGCATAACAGGCATACGGCTATGAATATCTTGTATATATTCATTGGCATTTCGAGTTAATAGTACAAAGCGTTCCTGCCTTCCGTTTTCTGTTTCCACAGGCATATAGATACCCGCCATATAAATCATAGGCGAATCGGGATATTTAAACAGGTATTTATTCTTCGGTAATTTTGGATTTTTGTTGTTTGAGCTATACTCATAAAATCCACTTGCAGGAATAACACAACGACAGGTTTTATAATTTTCGGCATAAAGTTTTCTTTCGCTCCTTGAATTTATAAGCAAATTACCATCATTGCGGCGAAAACCCCATGACATAATAACATAATCCGCTGTACCGTTTTCATCTTTAATTACAGGGGCTATATTTGTGGGCATAATTTCATCTATGTGGATTTGAGTGTCATTATATTTTTCATTTATTATAGTGAGAATTTTATTAATTTCAGCAATTACGTTTTCGTCAGTTGCGGAAAACTGATAGCGGCCACACATTAATCATCTACCTCCATAAACCATATACCATCGTCATTAAAGAGAAAAACCTCCTTACCATGTACTTTACAAATATAGCGCATACCTAACCCACCGCCTTTAAGGTTGGCAGCGCGGCGCATATCTAAAATATGGTCAACAGAAAAGCGCCTTCCATCTTCCCATATTATGGCTTTTGGTGTAATTCTGCCTGAAAGAGAAAACTCAGCAGAAATCTCTATATTTTTTCTACTCATATGAAAAACTCCCTCTTAATGTATCATGCGGCCATCACTAAAATAGCCTACAGGGTGTATTGTATTATCAGCTTTAATATCGTACTTGGTTAAGCCTCTATCCTCCAGTAATGTTCCACGTTGAATACAATTATATCCAAAACGAAAACGCAGTTTATCAATTTCTTTTTCCAAATTTTCAAGTTTTTCTCGTTTTTCGTTGTTTTCAAATAAATTGGTTTGAACATAATCATTTTCACTGACTAGGTTAATACCCCTAACACCTATGGAGCGCAACGGACTGCGAAATGTATACTTTGAAATGAAAATATCAAGAGCTTTTTCGGCAATTTCCTGCGTTATATATGTGGGCGATAATAATTTTGCCTGCCGCTCACAGGAAACCATGCCAATGTCACGAATGTGAATTTGTACCCCCGTGCATTTAAGCCCATGTTCTCTAAGCCTTGCCGCTACAGATTCAGACAGCATATATAAAATATTTTTGACATCTTTAATATCTTTCATGTCTCTTGGCGCAGTAACGCTATTGCCAACAGATTTAATATAGGCTTCTTCGCCAACTTGGGTAACAGGTGAACTATCTTCACCATTAGCAAAACGGTGCAACACTATGCCAACGACACCAAACTGCCTTTGCAGGCGTTTTATATCAGCAACTGCTAAATCGCCTATTGTATTAATACCCATGCTTTTCAGCTTAATAAAGGTAGAACGGCCAACATAGAGCAAATCATTCACGGGTAAAACCCATGCAATATTTTTATAATTATTCTTATCAATAACAGTTGTTGCATCCGGCTTTTTATAGTCACTACCCAATTTGGCGAATATTTTATTATATGATACACCAATGGAGGCTGTAATTCCCATTTCAAATTTAATGCGCTCTCTTATTTCGTTGGCTATCTTTTCGCCAGTACCAAATAGTCTTGTTGAGCTTGTAATATCAAGCCAGTTCTCATCAATTCCAAACGATTCTATCTGGTCTGTATAATCGGCATAAATCCTTTTTGCCAATTCAGAATACTTAAGATATTTTTTATAATCAGCAGGAACACAAATTAAATCAGGGCATTTTTGCTTAGCTTGCCAAATGGCCTCACCTGTTACTAGGTTATACTTTTTTGCAACTTGATTTCTGGTAAGGATAATTCCATGCCTCATATCGGGATTGCCAGTGACAGCAACAGGTTTATCCCTTAATGCAGGATTTTCAAAGCACTCTACACTTGCGTAAAAGCTGTTTAAATCGCTATGAATAATAACTCTTTCTGCTGACATAAATAATCACCCCAAATCAAAAGGCTATATGTTCTGCGGAACCAAAGGAATTTATTTTCGATCATTTTATAGCATGATTATATATCGAACATACAGCTAATACAATCGAACAAGTTATTAAGATTGTTTTTTCGCTTTATTCAAATTACTAATTTCATATATTGTAACCACCCAAAGTCAGCAAAGAAACTACTCTTTGTTGGCTTTTTTACATAAATATTCCACTACAGAGCGGAGGTGATTATCTAATCACTTTTTTATTGTCAAAAAACAATTTTAAATCAAAGGAGGAATTTATTTGAAACTCAACAAATACCTTAGCAACATAGCAATAGTTCTGCTCATAGCCAGTACGATAAGCACTACTGCATTAGCGGCCACAAACGGCTACGGCGCAGGGTTAGGCCGCGAGGACGTGCCAAATATCAACGATTATTCCACAAGCAGTTGGGACAGGTTCATTTATAATTATCAATTCCAATCGGGCGTGAACTATAAAGAAGAATTAGGAACGCCCACCCAGACGGATATTGTCCCACGAAACCCTGAAATAGAAAACATAAGACGTGACAAAAACACAGCCTTTATACCGCCTCCATATGGCTATTTTTCAGGAGAGTTTGACACGGAGCGTAGCAATCCTTATGTAAATATTGCTGACTACAATTACACACGCAACACCACAAGCCAATTATCATCACAAACTTATGACACTTTGCAATTCGGCATAAATGGTGTGGTAAGCGATACTGGTGTTTTGCAGTCAACCTCTTTACTGGAAGGTAGTGCTTATAGTGATAATATCAGCGGCATTTCTTCGGTTAACAATGCAACCGGCACTGCTACCACAAGCACAGGCGCAAGCAATGTAACCATAACAACAAATGATTATAATTCTGGTTACTATACAGACCCTTTGGAGTATTCCGACGGTTCAATCGGAAGATTATCTATTGATGCTATCAATGTAGCCATTAAAGTTTATGAGGGAGAAACCAATGCCAACATGGAAAAAGGCGCAGCACATTTTGAGCATACCTCTGCATGGCATGGAAATGTAGGCATTTGCGCCCATAATTCAGGAAATACCGGATATTTCAAAAACCTAAAAAAACTTGTAATCGGCGATGAAATAACTTATAGCACAAAATATGGCGAGAGAACTTATATTGTCTCCTCAACTCATGTTATTTCCGATACTGATTATTCCCTTTTAAACCATTCACCTCAAAACCAAATAACGCTAGTCACATGCGAAAATGGCGTTGCTAATCAAAGGTATGTTGTTGTTGCTGTAGAAAAGTAAAATTCAAAATCTGTAGACTTTATGCGACGTTTAACGTATATTTTTATATATCATAATAATCGAACAAAGGAGCAAATCAATCCATGCCAAAGCGTATATTGTCTATTGTTTTAGCAACAGCATTATTTATACAGGCAACGCCAGTATTTGCCAATACATATATGGCAACAGCATATCAGAATGAAGTTAACATAATGATTGATAACCAACAGTATAACCTTACAGCTTACAATATCGGCGGTTACAATTATTTTCGGTTAAGGGATATTTGTAAACCCTTGGATTTCCTCGTTGAATGGAACAGCAGTGTTCATTCTGTTTGGGTAGATACTACCAAGCCATATAGCGGTGCGCATGATGATTATATCCCGCCAATGAAAACTATTAGTCTTGAAGCTAAAGACATGAGCGTTTATATAAACGGAGTTGACAAACTAATCAGCAGTTGCAATATTGAAGGTTACAATTATTTTAAGTTGAGGGATATTGCAGATTTATCCCAGCACTCCGCTTATGAAAGCAAAAATGATAATCCCAAATATATAATTGTTGATTGGGATAGCAATAGTAAAACCACTGTTGTTAAGACTCATGTCGGAGCATTGGTCGTAACTGTTCAGGAGAATAACACTACAACATCAATACAGCCTAAGCTGAATATTACACCTACTGCCCCACGCCCTGAAATGCTTGTAAATGTAATTGAATCAATTCCCCCAATAACTATACCAGTAATTGGTTCGCAGCTTGCTAAAATCCTTGTTGATGAAAGTGTAAACCCGTATAATGCTGATGGGTCGGTTAATAGGGATAATTTCACTGTTCCATATAGGTATGGCAATACTGGACAATGTACATGGTATGCTATTGGAAGGTTTTATGAGGTTAATACAATTAATTCCTATACGGACACTAATTTATTTACTTCTGTAGGGAAAGAAGCAGGAATACCTCTTACGACATGGCTTGATAATGCTGATAGAGCAGATTTACCAGCCGTTTATTCCATACGAGAAGCAAAAGGAATAGTGCCTCATTCCATTGCAGTGTGGACAGGTGATACAGCCAGCACAGCAATAAACGGTCATGTTGTTTTCATTGAATATGTTACTTATGACAGCAACGGAAACCCTACCGAAGTTTATTTCAGCGAAGCGAATTATGATAATTCCACAGACGGACAATTCAGGCCCGGAGTTGATGGTATTATAAAAAAACTTCCGTTCAATGATTTCATCAACAGAAGTTCACATGGGACTTTGAAAGGCTATATAGCCGCAAAATAAACAATACAACTAAACAACTAATCTTTAAGAAGCCCTTAGTCCTGCGACTAAGGGCTTCTTTTATGCAAAAAATTAATTTTCAGGAGGAAAATATATGAAAAAAAGAAATACCAAAATTTCTAAGTTTACGGCTTTTCTACTGGCTTTAGTAACATTTTTTACATCTATAGCATTGCCTATTGCTGAGGTATATGCAGATCAAGCCCCTGTGCTTTCTCTGCAAATGCCTTCTAACGGTATGAAAGCAATAACGCCAAAAGGCAACATAACCCGAATGTCAACTTTTAGTACAGATGGAAAAGTTTATTTTGAAAACCAAAAGCTGCAAATAGAAAATACCGCAGGTCAAGGGCTTCTCATATCCGTTGGCGGCGCCAATGATACAGATAACTTTGCCCCTGCACAAGTAACTTGGACAAATCCAGCTACAGGGCAGGTATATCAAGCATATTGTGTAAATGCAGCCTATAGCGGCTACGGCGATATTCCTGATTATGATATTACAATCATGGAGTTTAGCGACGCCGTTCAGTTTTCCCAAGGTAAAAGCAATGGCAATGGACATGCGGCCGGAGATAATGCAAGAAATAGCGGTATATCGTATAAACAAGCTCTTTGGGGAGCTGTAACACATGGCTATCCAACAAGAACCGCTGAACAAGTTTTAGGTGGTTCGGCTGCAAGCTATGGAGTTAATCAGGCTACACTTGACTATGCCGCATATGTAGCAACTAAATTTGCAATATGGGCTATTGTACATAATAATTATGATATTAATTCTTGGAATACATTTTCGGGCATCTCATACCCACAGGCATTGAAAACGGCTACCTTAAACGCTCAGAAAGAAATATATAACTATGCTTTGAGCTTTCAAGGTGTAGTTTTTCCAGAAATTACACTATCTGCTGGTTCACCAGAATTAAAAAGGGAAAACGGTGTATATGAAGTTATTTACACTATAGGCGGGCAAGATATAGTGCCTGATACAGATATGTACTTACGCATGGACGAAAGCTATTCTCCGTTCTCTGACGGTATGATAATTATGGATATGAGCGGTAATCCATTCACTATGGGAAGTGACACAAGCGCACCACAATATATCATTCCTTCAGGAACAACTGGGTTTAAAGTCACCGTTCCTATTCCTGCCGAGGAAACCTATAACAAAACCTACAGCTTGATGCTTTTTGCGCAAACAGCAGTCAAAACACTGGTTTTCGGTAAAGCTATCGCCAGCAATATACAAGATTATATTCTTGCAGGAAATGGTTATGCTAACCCATATGCTGCATTTGAAATCGAATCCACAGATGATAACGAAATGCCAACTGAAACACCTCCTCCCGGAGGAACTGAAATCCCTAATGAAACATCAAAATCAGGCACGATAAAAGTTATTAAAATTGATGCAAGAGATAACGCCACGCCACTTGAAGGAGCAACTTTTGACCTATACAATTCACAAGGACAGCTTGTGGACACAGGAACAACCAATTCAAGCGGTATATGGATACCTACAGCTACAGCCATAGGTACATATACAATAGTTGAACGTTCAACCAATACAAGCTATCAGCTTACCGAGCCTACCACATTGGTTATATTGGTTGAAGAAAACAGGGAAACAACGGCAACCTTCCGTAATTTCCCTAAACAAGATGTTTCTGTTTATAAAGAAGATGCCATTACAGGTGAGCCGATACAAGGCGTTCAGTACGAAATCTACCAGATAGACGGTAAGGGAGCTTGGCGAGCTGTTGCTCAAACGGACAGCAAAGGCCGTATTGTGTTTGAAGGTGTTCCTGATGGTACATATTTAGTCAGGGAAGTGTCCACAGTTGGCGATTATATTTTAGACCCAACACCGCAGTACGTAACCGTTCGCAACGGACAAGCCCCAAGCCTTAAATTTCTTAACAGCAAGCACCCATCTTTAAACATTGTAAAGTTGGACAGGCAAACAGGCTCAACTATTTCAAACCCTGCTACATTTCTTGTGGAGCAGATAAATGGTAGTTACAGCGAATATGTGACAACCACAGGCGGAACTATTAATATTAAGGACTTGCCTGTAGGCTCATATAAAGTAACAGAAACCTCCGCACCTACAGGCTATGTAATTGATTCTACTCCCGAAACCGTACACTTAGGCTCCGGCGAAAGCAGGACCGTTTATATGTATAACCTGAAAGCGCCTGTTTTAACTATAGAAAAAGCTGATGCTCAAACAGGGCATCCTATTGCCGGAACGAAGTTTGAAATTAAAAAATCTGACGGCACAATAATCGGCACTGTAACCACAGGAGCGAACGGAAAAGTTACAGTAGGCTTAGATGGCGGCGAATTAGGATATTTAGACCCTGACGTTTATACCGTCACCGAAGTTTTCGTTCCTGAGCCTTATGTATTATCCCATGAACACCAAGATATAAGGCTAAACGGCGGTGATACTAAATCATTATTTTTTGGTAATCTTGAAATGCCGAGAATTATTATTGAAAAGTTTGATGAACAAACCTCAGAAAGACTTCCTAATGCACAATTCGCTATATATGAACAACATGACCTTTCAAGGCCTGTTATCGAAGGCTTAACTGATGAAAACGGTCAGCTAAACTCAGGTTATATTAAAGAAGGCATATATGTGCTGAAGGAAATCAACCCGCCTTTCGGCTATATGCTTTCCGATAAAACCGAGCCGATTAGAACCATTGTAGCTAAAGCCGGAGACGGCGATATTATCGTTAAATTCGATAATATTAAATTACCTGAACTGACTATCAGAAAAGTTGACAGCATAACAGGCGAGCCGATAGAAGGTGTAACTTACAGCATAGCAAAAACTGATGATTCAAGCGTTCAGCCTTCCACGGCTACAACAGATGTCAATGGCTTAATCGTTGTTCCTAATCTCGAAGCCGGAACATATACAGTCACAGAAATTTCCGCACCGTCAAGATATATACTTAACCCCACACCGCAATATGTAAAACTAGACGGCGGCGAGGTTAAGACTTTGCTTTTTGAAAATACTCTATATCCCACTTTAGTAATCCATAAATGGAATGCTGAAACATACAAAGGTGTTGCCAATACAACAATCCTCATTGAGCGTGAAAACGCAAACGGAACAAAAACCATAGTTGGCACATATCGAACAGATGTAGACGGATATATCGTTCTGCCATTTGTTGAAACAGGTTGGTATGTGCTTACCGAAACCATACCGTCACAGGGTATGCAGTTACCCACTAACCCTGTAACGCGCATATACTTATCAGAAGGAACTAATTCATATACCGATTATTCCGTTGGTAATACAGGCGGCAACAGCGATATGGCTGTTACAAGCGGTCTGGATTATCCTGTAATCGGAGATATTGTTAATTATCCGCTTAATAGTATTGTTGTTAAAAAGTCCGACGCAAACACAGGTGAAATGCTTTCAGGAGCGACCTTTGAGGTTATCCGTGTAACAGGCGAAACAAGCGGACAAAACGGTACTCTCATTTGCACTGTAACCACTGACATATCAGGTGTTATTGTTATAACAGGGCTTGAAGCCGGAGCCTACACGGTTAGGGAAATAAAAGCACCAACAAACTATTTTATATCCGAAACAAATATGCAATCGGTCAACCTGAAAGCAGACGGCACAAGCATTGTTGAAGTGCTTTTTAACAATCTTCCATATGGACATATCTTAATATCAAAGGTTGATGCACTTACAAACAAGCCCCTTGCCAATGCACGATTTAAAGTAACTGACGGAGCTGGAACAGCGACAGGTAATTCCAATGGTGAATATGTTACCAACGAAAACGGCGAAATTCTCATATCAAACTTGGAGCCTAAATCTTATGTTATTACAGAAATCGAAGCCCCGGAGAATTATGCTATTGATACAACTCCGCAGACTGTTCAAGTAGGCACAGACAGCGGCACCTATAAAGTCAGTTTTAAGAATCAACCTTATGCTTCTATAGTTATAAATAAGTATGATTATAAAACCAAAGCACCACTTGCAAATGCAAAATTCTTGGTAACAACCTCTGGCGGATCTGTTTTCGGTAGTTCTGACGGCATTTATACAACAGATGATAAAGGTACAATTAAAATACCTAATGTTCCAAAAGACAGCTATGTTATTGAGGAAATACAAGCCCCTGATGGTTATATTTTAGAGAACCAAACACAGGTAATTGCCGTTGATTACGGAAAAACTTACACCGCAGATTTTTATAATAAAGAAAAATCTGGATTGCAGATTATCAAAATTGATTCACAAACAAAGCAGCCATTGAAAGACGCTCAGTTTACCCTATACAGGCAAAACGGCGAGGTTTTGGGGATTTATACTACCGATAAAGACGGAGTTATTATTATCAATGGTCTTGACCCTGATTGGTATAAAATCGTTGAGACTAAAGCCCCCAATGGCTATATCCTTGACGATACTCCAAAAGACATACAAATCACCGATAACCAATTTTTGAAAATCACCTTTGAAAACAAAAAGCTGACTTCTCTTGTAATTAAAAAGATTGATGAAACTGGCGCACCGTTATCAGGCGCATTATTCTATGTTGAAACCATAAACGGTACTCATGTTGGTGAATATACAACTGATTCAGATGGTTTAATTAATGTTCCTGAATTACTGCCGGACTGGTATGTTGTAAGAGAGCAAAAAGCCCCAGACGGTTATCTGCTTGACGAATCGCCTAAAACGGTTGAAGTTAAAACCAATGTGCCTACGGTTATCAGTTTTACCAATTATAAGCTGACATCTCTAATCATTAAAAAAGTTGATGAAATTACTGGCGCACCATTAAGCAGCGCAAAATTCAAGGTAGAAAAGCAAGATGGTACAAGAATAGGTGATATTTATACAACAGATGGGGAAGGTTTAATTACCATATCAACCCTTTCCCCTGATTATTATATTGTGCGTGAGATTGAAGCCCCTGCTAACTATATTTTAGATGAAACCCCTAAAACCGTTGAAGTTAAAACTGTTTCACCTACGATAGTCACCTTCTCCAATAAATCCCTTGCCGGATTGCAGATAAAGAAAATTAATTCCGAAACCCACCAGCCCATAAGCGGTGTAACCTTTGGAGTTTACAAGCTGACAGGCGAGAAAATCGGGGAAGATTTCAAGACAGATGCTAATGGTCTGATTTATATTTCTAGCTTAGAGCCTGGCTTTTACACAGTCAGGGAACTTAAAGCGGCCGCCGGCTATATTCTTGATTCTGAGTCTAAAACCGTTCAGATTAAGTGGGGAGAGAATACCCATTTAGAGGTTGAGAATACGCCGATTTCAGAACTTCTAATCACTAAAACCGATATTCAGACTAAAAAGCCCCTACAAGGTGTTAAGTTTGATATTGCAAAGATTAACGGAGAAAAAATCGGCACTTATACCACTGATAAAAACGGGCAAATCCATGTAAACAGCCTTTCGTCGGGATTGTACACCGTTGTTGAAACGGAAGCGTTAAAAGGATATGAGCTTGATGCAACAGTTCATGAAGTAGAGATATTCGCAGGAAAACAAACGAAAATTGAAATAACCAATAAATCGTTATCAGGTTTACGGCTATTGAAAATTGACAGCATTACAAAAGAACCTATATTTAATGTGGAATTTATGATTTTCGATACCAACGGAAAAGTCGTCGCTACAACTTATACGGATAATAACGGCGTAATTGACCTTGCCGCAATACTCGTTGAGGGCAGATACACCATAAGAGAAACAAGGGCAGCGGCGGGTTACTATCGTGATGATGTTCCACGCACAGTTGAGTTTATATCAGGCAAATATACTGAGATAGTATGGGAGAATATTCCCGAAGCCGGACAGATACAAGTGCTGAAGCTATCCGCAGATGATAACGAAACCAACGGCTTACCCGCAGGAACGCCGCTACAAGGCGCAATTTTCGAGGTATACTCCTATAAATCAGGAAATCTTGTAGACCGCTTTATTACCAGCTATAATGGTTATGGCGTATCAAAGGTACTGCCACTTGGTAGATATATTGTCAAGGAAGTACAAGCACCGCCATATTACAAGCTGAACGATAAGCAAATGGATATTACCATAGAATTTGCTACACAAATCATCAAAATGGAATACACTAACCACAGCGCAACCTTAGGTGTTTCCATTGATAAAGTTGCGCCAAAAGAAGTAATGCCCGGACAGGAAATTGTTTACAGCATTAAGAAAATCCGTAATGACAGCAGCGTTGCTTTATCCGATTATTATTATCGTGATACACTGCCTACAGATGCAATTAGGTTAGAGCGCATTGTAACAGGCACGTTCAACATGAGCCTTAAATACAAAATCACAGTGACTACAAACAAGGGAAATACAATGGTTATCGCTGATAATCTTAAAACTACTCAAAATAATGTTATTGATTGCTCCAATGCCTCCTTGGGGCTTTCCGCAGATGAATATGTAACAAGTTTTACAGTTTATTTCGGTCAAGTACCAAGCGGATTTACAAGCGTTGAAGAACCAAAGGTTTACGGAAAAGTGCTTAATAAAATCTTTCCTAACGGCTATGTTTTCTCTAATAAAGTAGATATAGGTGGTATGTATCAGGGCGAATGGATAATAGGCAATTCCACTGCACCAACTTCCATTTACTCACCGACCCCTGCAAAACTGCCGAAAACAGGGAAATAATAATATTTTATAGCATTATAATTACAATGGGGAAACAGAATTTCATTCTGTTTCCCTTATTTTTATGAATGGAGGATTTTATATGATATATCAATTAGGGAGGCTCACTCGTGAGGTGAGCTTGCAAGAAATAGACGTAAACGGCGAAAAGAAAAGCGTTTTAAACAATTCATTAGCAATAAAAATTGATAAGGAAAATACGGCATATATTAATATTGCGGCTTGGAGCGGACTGGCTGAAAGAATAGCCAAATATTACAAAAAGGGTGATGAAATTCTGCTTAAAGGTGAAATCCGCAATAAAAAATCTACTATTGAGGATAAAGAGATAGTGGCTGTTTATATGCTTGTATCAGGCTTTGAATTTACCCACGGCAATAAGCGTGATGAAGATTCGGCAGAATACGATTAAACTAAGTAAATCCATTTGCGTATATAATTATGATATTTTATATATGCAAAGGAGCGTTTTCAATGCCTGACCATAGCAGCAAATTTTTTGACTTTATTATCACAATGGTTGAGATCGTCATAGATATAGTAATTAACATTTTGGATTAATTTATTATTTTAAAGAGGCTGCATTTCTTATGCGGCCTCTTTTTCTATGCAAAAATATAATTCACAGGAGAAAAATATATGAAAATATCAACGGAGAACCTAAATAAAATAATGGCTTTATGCACTAAAAAAGAGATTGATTTAATCATTCACATAGGCCAATTTCAGGATAAATACGGTGTAATAAAGGGCTTGTATTATAAGAATATTCTTGAAGCCATTGACATCTGCAAAAGCACTTTTTATTACCTAATGCAGTCATTGGAGGAAAAGGGCATAATCAAAATCAACTATTTCAATGATTATGCTTATTGGGAAGTAGAGTTTGTAAACAATGTATTTGCATCTTCGGAGGATTATAAAAAGGGATATTTTAAGCTAAATTATGAGATACTACATTCAGCGGAGTTTATCGCAATGACTAAATCAGAAAAGGTAATCGTTTTAAATCTGTTAAAAATAGGTGATTTTAGAAAACATATGATAAAACTCACAGTAAAGCGCTTAATGGACTGGACAGGAAAATCACTGCGCTCTGTACGTAAATTCATGGAAACACTGACTATGGCATTTAAGATAATAAAAAAAGACAACCTCTATATGGTAGATTGCCTTTGTGGGTTTGACACAAGAGCCGCAAGTGAAACGAATATTCTGTATCATCATTTGATTAATTATAGGCTGCATAAAAGCAAATGCAAATCAGATCCACACAGCATTAAAGATGCCGTCACTGTTTTTAAGCAGTATAAAGTAAATTGTGCTGATACTGTTATTAGCCTTGTGGATACAGTTATTACAGCGTTCGGTGAAATTGTGCCGCGATATTTAAACACGATTACAGCAGCTCAATAATAATCAGCATTCACTGGATGCCTCATTATTTCAATTTTTTATTTTACAGTATTTTGGAATATTCACAGGAAACTAAAAATTATGGCAATATCATATTTTTACTATTATTTAGCAATCATAGCTGTTTATTGTCTATATAGTTACAGCGCATAGTCTAAATTTCTGTTGTAGCAAGCTGTTAGAATTCTGATTAAATATTGATGATATTCCATTTTATAGTGTACTCACCGACGCTCTTGAAGTAGTAAATAAGCCAAAAACAGCTCTTGATTTCTTTGCAACTATTGCTTCTATTATTAATTCTATATTATTTCATTAATTCAGAATTAGAATATTCAATGTAAGCATCAATTACCCTATACCTCTTACCTTAATATCAATTTTACTATTAGTATAACTATTGTGCATTTCTTATGCCAAATCCAAGGAAAATCAATGCCGCCTTTGAAGTCTGATATAAAAACTTTTGCACCCTTCTTTAGACACTGCATAAAGGGTAATACTCCCCTTTATAGTAGAGGCGGCACAGCCGCCAACTGGGGGGATCATTTTCTTCACGGAAAATGCTCTTATCCCCCGGGTTGGTGGCTTGTGCCGCCTATGGATTTAGGGTGTTTAGCTTGTGGAATAGCCTTGATTTTAGCGGCTGCATGAGTGCGTATTATAGCCAAGGTGTTGTTGTATATGGAATACCCTGTCTGCACGGCAGTATAGCTATTATATACGCTGTTCACATGAATTCATGCCATTCTATGGCAATATTCATGCTTGGCGGTATGATGCCGCTATAGCTGTGTATAGTATCATTCCTGTAATCATTTATGCTCATTGCATAAGTGATAAGCCATCACCATTGGCTTTGGCAAAATAGCAGTATCAGCATTTATTACTCGCTCTGCAATTGACTGATCACATCCATCTAAGAATACTTTATAGGCTGTAACGAAATGGGAAAAGCTGTGTACATACTTAGCACACAGCTTATGCTCTATAAAGCCTTTGTTAATTTGATACCGATTTTTACCAATCCCACCCATTTTCATCATAGTATTTCTTTAATGCCCTGACTACCAACACATCAAAGTAATCAGGGGGCTTAGAATTTATATGATCGAAAAAACTTTTCTCTAAAACCTCATAATCTTCTAGACGAAAATTACTATCGCTTGCCAATATACGAATTTCTTTGCTCTTGTATGCTTTTGCTCGATAACTTATTGGAATTGCTGCATTGTATCTAAGTACCACACCATCACTAATAAACTCTGATAGTCTCACAAATGGTCTCCTTATAACCGCTTCCAGAACAGGCTCATTATCTCCACTCCACGCATAGACTGCATAAAATGCATTATTATATCCATCTCTTTCATTAAAATGAATTTTTGGAACTCTTAGCAAAATAAATTTCCCTAAAAATTCTTTATATTCTATGTCCTCTGATGTTAGCTTGTATAACAACAAATCACCAACACTCCACGGGTCATTGTGCATCCAATAAGGTATCGGAACTTTTTTAGCCGACGGAATCGGAGACAAAAGAGTTTCTTTTGTTTTTTCGAGTACCGATATACGCTTTTCATAGCTTTTATTATCCCCATCTTTCCATCTTATTAAGTCAAACCCACTATCTATATACCCTATAGCCTTATTTTTAACTTCCTCCAATAACCTGCCTTTTTTCCATTGGGTCAACGCCAAAGATATCCAGAATACTGATATTTCTTCGTCGCCAAGGTTATCCGCATCATACGCATCTATAACAAGTTGCGTAGACTCTTCATTTGTTTTGCCCTTTGCCAGATGCTTTATGTAATCATCCCGTACATCACAGGCTAAATCATCTGAGAATATTGCCGTTCCCCACGCGCCCATTAGCTATACCACCCATCTATAAAGTTATTAATATCAATGTCTATATAATTTTCCACATCATCCAAGCCACCTATCGGTATAATGCCGCTATCGTCGTGTATATTATCATTCCTTTAACCATCTTTGCTTATTGTTGGCATAAGCGGTAAGTCGTCAGCATGATCCATGATAAAACAGCAATATACGTATTTATATTAGCTCTGCGATTGACTTTGCATATAAATATAGGAAAAGCCAAGGGAACTCTCTTTCTTTCAACTCCCTCGGCTTTTAACTATTTACCTTTCGTAACTATAATTCGTTATTTCCCCGTGAATATACACACCATTCTATAGAATCGGATTTTTCTGTTAAATATTTCTCCGTTAAAGATGTCCATTCATCCAGAGTGACTTCGATTCCCTCATACAAATACTTATCATTTTCGTCATATACTCCATTCGCATCCATATCGTATTTCTCAAAATAAATATTCAGTGTTTCATCACCAGAATAATTCATGATAAGATATATATAACTCATATGTGGCGGTGTTCCTCCTGGGCGAAAATGCAAAAATGCACCATTATCCAACTGAGTATAATACGGACTCAAATCTTTCCACACATATAAATCTTCATTTTTGTAGCTGATGATAAAATAATGATTTTGAGAACGTATGTGTAATTCTGGCTGACCGTCTCCATTTGTGTCAAATAAGGCATAGTGAGTATCATTGTCCTTCTCTGGCTCTCTTTCAGAGCTTATAATCTTGTCAATATTAATACATTGGTCATTGTACAAGACGCCCCTTAAACCATTTAGCATTTCTTTATATGCTATTGTTGTTTCAGCATAATCATATGCTTGTCTTTCACTATTATTTTGCGCAAAAACAAGTGAATAGATAATGGTACTCATTAATAATGCAAATAAAATAATTGTTTTTTTCATGACATCCCCTCGAAATATTTGTATTCATTATTACAAGCAGTCGCCATTAATTCGAGCCGCTACTAGAGTCGTAGCCTGGTTGCGTATGGTCATATACTATTATTCCAATCAACAAGTATTGATCTGTACCTGCTCTTGTCTTACCCATAAATTCAACTGTAGAACCATCATTGTGCAGCGGATAATCTTTTTCACCCGGAAAACCAAGTCCTGTTTGATAAAGTCCTCCAGGCGAAGTATGTGCCTTCACATCTCCAACAACAGCAGGTATATAATAACGATTGCCATCGTTACCTTCAACTAAAATATCCATTTTTGTACCATACTTCATTGTTTCCAAAGTAATCTTTTTATCTGAGGTATGTGTTGGTGTCATTACATTTGGACCTACAGCAACCCAATACCTGCCGGTCTCATCTGTAAGTTCGCCTCTACTTCCACTTACCACAGTAACTTTGCCGCCATTTTTTTCAATCTCACCTTTTGCATATGGGTTTATACCTGTCAAGCCTTCATACATAGCCCAATCATAGTTTTTGGAAGCTGTATGCTTTATAACAGTTCTTCCTCCACCTTCAACAGTTGGCGCATTGTAAACTTTTAGCCAATCCGAAGTCGTTATGCGTTCAAAGCAATATTCATTGTCCCTTCGTTTAGATTCTTCAAAGTTCTTATCTATGATAAAAGAATATGCCAAATTTAGCTTGCTCTTTTTTTTCAAAGAAAACCCCGCAGCATTTGCCAGTTCTTCCGTCTGTGTTAAGTCTAAACATAGCACAAGACATATAGAAACTACCGTACTAAGCCTAGTTACATAATCATAATCTTGGAGCCGTGTATAAGTGCTTGGGTCAATCACATCAAGCTCCTCGAGAACAGCGATATTCCAATTCTTATTTTTATAGTGCCGTTTACCCTTTGCAGCCTTTATAGCAGCCTCTATACATGGTGCGGTATTATTCTCGTCAAGCATAGAAGTCATAATTCTTTCTACCATTTCAAAAAATGACTCTCTTTCTCTCTGTTCTTTCCTTATATATACTTTTAAATTCTCTAAGTAATCAACCGATGACTGCTCAGCTGACAAGCTGTAAAAACCTCAAAAATATATTAACAAAAATAGTAGATTCCACGACCAAAGGCGATAAGGTATGATAAATGTATAAAAGAGATGCTAATGTTTCGGAAATGAAATCCAATGAAACTTAACATAAAAATCGCCTCCTCTCAAAGAATAAGTGCCAGTAAGTATAAGTAACTACCTCTGGCGTGGAATCTGGTTCCATACTAAATCAGCACAAAAAAGGCACCGCCTACATAGGCCGTACCTTTGATTAATGATTATAAAATTATCACAATTATATGAATTTTCCTTAAAAAAGCATAAAAAATCCTTGGGAAAGGTTTTTCTTCAAAAAAATATGTGGATATTTTTATCCACCAGTCCATTCTATACATTATATACTATCGTAAATTCTGCATTTTGTCAATTGTTTTGACTCTACCAAATTGAATCGGCTGATTGCTGCAAATCTTGGTTTCCGAAAATAATCGGATATCGGCATAAACATATAATTCTAATCAAATGGGTATTTATAAGTATAGGCGGAGGTTGGGCTGATTGTCAAGAATAAGCTATGCTGAAATATGAAGATATTATGAACTTTCCTTCATTAACCAAATAATTCAGGTATAGAAAACAGCCGCCAAGGGATAACCTCAAAACGGCTGTAACTTCTATAAACCAAAAATACAAATAACTATTTTTCAACATTCTCTCTGCAAGTATAAAATCACAAATCTTATTAACACAGATTCTGGGCTCCTTCATGAAAAACGCAAGTGATATTTTTATCACTATATATGACTTTACCCGTATTAAGGCTTTTGTCTGTTCTGTAGAAAACAATGGGGAAATTTTGCATAAATGCTTCATCAAATTCAGCTATGCTCTTTTTGCTTTCAGTGAAATCATATGTTAGTTCGTAAATACCAGTTACAAAATAAACATCTTCCATTTCGTTTAAAATAGAACCGATACACTGAGATAACTGCCCAAATATACTCTCAAAATTATCTTTTCTTAGTCTAAAATCAAAAATACTTATTTCGAATTCGTCAAAGTCTTTCTCTCCATCGCTAAAAAATTCGACTATACTTTTTACCCCAAAACTGTCATATTGCTTATATTTTTCTGTAACATACTCTATTGATTTTTCATCATACCTGCCTCTGGGATAGAAGAAAGCTAACTCAAATGACTCCATAAAACACTCCCTTCGAATTCCAACAATAACTACTGTACATTACCTATTCTCAATAAGTTTTCGATTTGTTTAGCGCTTAGCTTCCAACCAGCAATAAAGTCTCCTGAAGAGTCAACCATTGACATATTATGAAATAAACAAAGCCCAATCTAACCGGGCTTTGTTTATGATAGATTTAACTACTTTCAAAAATCAAACTTCTTGTGTGCCTTATAATTAATCTTTGGTTAAAGATATTACCGGTTGATAAGTGGTCAAAATATCAATTACTTCGTTAGCAGTTACAATAGAAATATGCTCCAACTCACCATCTGCATAAATCCCACAGCTTTCGTCAATTAACCATTTACCAAACATTGAATTCTCAACCATGTAGAGTGGCCACTCAGAAAAATAGAACCTATCGCTTTGTGATTGCTGAACTTCCATTACGGTTTTGATTCTACTGCCCTCGTCACAAACTCTTAAAGCCACAACAAATCCTTCAAATAAAACATCAATTTTATTTACTCCATCATTGAGTTTAATCAATGTCCCTTTATCGTTTTGCATAATATTAGTTACTTCATAGTTTCCTTTTGGAATCTCAATAGGTTTCCATATAGTCCATTTTTCCAACACTATGACCTCCTATTTATTTGCCATATCTGACTTTCGTACTCCTATTACCTTTCTGAACCTCCAGCGTAGGAGTACCATAAGTACTTCCTGGTCGTACATTTACTTTACTGCCATCAGGCAAAACGCCAGTTCGTCCTTGACCATATGGAGTATCTATGTCTCTAACACCAGAAGGATTTAAGCTATCAAAATCATCCTCTGCTTGTTTTTGTCCTCCGCCTTTTTCCCATTGTTCAGCTTTGCCATTTGTTTTTTTCTTTCCTGGAGTTGCACCTTCGAGCACTCTATCAAGAGTTCCTCCATCGGCACTAAATATATTCCCATAAAATGTATCATAGGCTCTGATTATATCATTTGTAGAGAATCCATCAAAGCCGTCAACTCCACGAAACAGATCGCGACCAATCACTGGTGTATTCAGCCAATCATCCACAACACCTTCAACAAGCCTTGGGGTTTCCCGTATAATAGTCTCTTGAACACTATCGGGAAGTCTAAAAGGTTCAAGTGGAGGTACTAATCTTGGAACAGGAATCGAAAATACACCTGTATTTCTTGAGCTTGAAGAACTAACAGCGATAACACTACTTGACTTTGTTACCACGGAACTTGAAGCAATAGCGTTTGTAGAAGTTGATTTATTACTTGAACTAGCTGAAGCTACTGCTGTTCCTGCAGATACTCCAGTCTGAAAACGATCCATATAAGCACTTGCATTGTTAAAGAAGCTACTTTGACCCAAAATGAAAAGTCCCAGAGGGTCTATATATCTGATAGGGTTACTACCCGCATAACTATACCAATTATCCCCGTCCCTAATCGGGTCTTCTGTAAGGAAGCGACCTGCTGCCGGGTCATAGTAACGGTGTCTGAGGTTATACAAACCACTGCTTAAATCGAGATACTCCCCACAGTATCTCCATGGGTTTGTATCTTCTTCAGTCACATCTCTTTCAACACCAAAGGCGTCAAAGTCATAATCTCTCGTTACATTTCCCAATCCATCAGCTATCTGCACAACATCCCCATGTCCATTAAACAGGTAGAAGCCATGCTGTTCGGAAGATACTAAGCCTCCGCCTCTCACATAGGCGTCTATGAGACTTCCTGAACCGTTGGTTTCTGCAACTATGTTGCTTCCGTCCCAGATGTGGTTGGTCTTTTCACCGTTCACAGTTTTGCTTATGCGCATATTGTCGGCTTTATAGGTGTATTCAGCCTTTAAGCCCGGCTGCGATACTGTAGTCAGCCTGTTGAAC
>JGI994J12354_10000385_pt1 | contig 43545 bp, 34 predicted proteins | sample IntmicLarv3ML3BL_FD_12354 | JGI IMG/M metagenome (IMG submission 12354) | reverse complement strand
AAATTTCGCAGTAAGCCTAAACGAAGGCTAAACAAGAAATTTTGACGAAGAAGAGATATAAATAGCTTTTCGGATATTATGTTTTCTTATGGTAGGGCGACATATCGGCAATCCTTTTTTATTGTAAAGCTCCGGCCTCCGGAGAGTAATGATAGCCCGTTTAACTTTCCACCGCGCAAAAAACATTCACCGGATTTTCACATATCTACCCTTTGTTTAACACAGTATATTGTTAAATTATTCTCATCAAGATAAAACTGCCGCAAAAATTAAATCACCGGCATGTTCAATATGAGCAAATCTTGATTACTATATAAACTAAAAATAAACAAAGGAGTTGTTCACAATGAAAACAGATTTAAGCAAAAAAATAATTACAGGCATAACCATATGCGCTATTACCGCCAGCGGAAGCAGCGTCATATATGCAGCGGGCGGCAAACTTCCCGGGGGTAATAATGCCCCAATGTCCGCTCCGCAAAATTTCAGAGGCGGCAGTCCCGCAATGAACTTTGACGCACTCGTTGCCGAAGGCGTAATCGATCAGGCAACGGCTGATAAAATGACCGGTTATATGGAGCAGATAAGACCGCCCGAAAATATAGGCAGAGAAGGTGCCAAATCCATGACAGATGGCGAAAAGCCATCTCATTTTGAAAACAGCAAGCCCGCAGAAAAGCAAGACATGTTTACACAAATGGCAGAGGCCGGCATTATCACCGAAGCCCAGGCTAATGCAATAAAAGCCGCCATGCCTCAAATAGCCCCATCTGATAAGGACTTTCAAGGAAGAGAAATGAAAATGGGTACGCCTATGAACTATGATAATTTAGTTACCGAGGGCATAATCGACCAAGAAACGGCGGATAAGCGAACGGCCCTTCACTCAGAAAAAGAGGCTGAGCGTAAAGCCGAAGCGAAAAAAATACAAGCCTTAACAGAAGAAGAGCGCAAAGCCCATTTTGATAGCAGCAAAGATAATAAACCATCCGATATTTCGGATGAAGCCGTAAGTTCAGGCATTATCACAGAGGCTCAGGCCGCTGCAATAAAAGCCGCCATACCCCAAAACCCGGGCGCAGGCTTCCACGGAAAAGGCATGGGAATGAATTTAACCGATCTGGTGGCAAAAGATATAATCGACCAAAACACCGCAGATAAAATAACCGAGTACCAATCAAAAATAGAAACCGAGCGCAGAGCCGACATGGAAAGCATCAAACCCATGACAGAAGAAGGATACAAAGCTCATTTTGAAAGCTCTAAAGAAATTCAGCCGGTTGACCCCTTTACCCAAATGGTAGATGCAGGCGTTATAACTCAGGCTCAGGCTGATGCAATAAAGGCTGCCATGCCCCGCTAATACCTACAGGGCACCCTCCTTTTGATGGCTGCTGTTATTCTGTTATTTCTTCTTATTTTACTGTTGACCTTTTGCAGGTGGTCTTCTTTTAATAAAAAACAGGCATAAATCGGCTTGAAGCCCTTTGATCCAACGGCTCTTGCTGATTTATGCCTATTATATTTTAAATGTCTGCCCATTTAATGCTCTATTACAAATCTAATGATAGGGCTGGCAAATACTCCAATTATTCCATCATAATCTCCCAGCTGTCTGATGCCTTATCATATTTATAAATATCCCAGCTTCTGCCGACAGTATAGAGGATTTCAGAAACAAAAGACCCTTTGTAATTGACCCCTACATGTATATCGCGGCCTACATCTCCGTTAGGCAGCAACGTATAGCCTCCATCTACCAAACCAATCTTGCCTTTAGCTAAATAATCGGCCGCTTCCTCTACAACATCGCTTAAATAGCCAATTAGTTCAGAGTCACTGCCTCTCCATTGAGAGCTTGGCATATCTTCAGGCTCTTTATACTCAAAGGTATAATTCCCAAAAATCTTATATTCTAATCTGTCGTACAAATGGTCACCATCAACCCGCACTAAAGTCAACACATCGTCCTCAGCTTCAAGCAAGTATGTGCCGCTTATTCTGCTCCGGATTTCATCCTCTTTAGAAAAAAACCAACTGTCAAGCGCCAAATCAATAGTGAGCGAATAAACCGACGTTACTGCTCCCTCAACAGGCTCAGCGCTCCAGCTTCCCCTGTACGTTACCATTCCCATGCCTGCCGGGCCATATCCGTCGCCATAGTCAAATGCGGCATTTCCACCGGTGCCGAGATACAGATACCCCATGAGCTCCGGCCCGTAATCCGCTTTTTCAAGAGTAATGCGCCAAAATCCTTTAAACTTGTACACAGGCTCGCCTTCTAAGTAAATCGACCTTGTACTTTCTACCCAGTTTATGGAATATCCCATGGCCTCTGAAATAAAGCGCAGCGGAACAAATGTTTTGCCGTTGATTATTACAGGCGGAGATTCGACTGTTGCGCGCACAACTCCTGTATGCTTACCATTTTCATCAATGCTGTGTACTGTTGCAACCGGCTCATCAATGCGCATAGACATAAGCGGGGAGCCATCAGGCATGTAAACTAAAACCTGCTGATACTCGCCAATCCACTCGACGCTGCAACCCATAGCCTCGGTAACGGTGCGTACTGGAACCATTGTCCATCCATCGATAATTACCGGCACAATCTCATCTTGAATCTCAACACCGTTGACAAATATAGATACATTTTCTGCGGCTAAAACAGCGGAAGCCGTAAACAATACTGTTGCAGCCAAAACAATTACACTCACAAATATACGGCATAAGCGTTTCATCAATTTATCCCCCTAACTTTTTCAGGCAATATATTTTTTATCCGTCATATACAAATATATCCGTTTTCAGATATATTTATATCATATATGGCCTTTTCACCTCCAAAATCCAAGATATTCACGGCTTAAGCAGCCTTTTACATATTTATCTTAGGTAAAGCCTTACAGTCAATACTCTCTGCTTTCTCTTATTGAAGCCGGATATTGCTTTTTTCAAAAATCCCCATTGGCAGCAATCCTTTAAAGCAGTATTCTGCCTAAAACGTAAAATACAACAAAAAAGCCGCCCGAAAGGCGGCATCAGAAAACAGTCAACCAGCCTGCTGTTGTAAAACACAACAACCGGCAGACCACAGCCGGAATAAGCCGTTCGGACTATATTTAAATGGGCATTGAAGGTGGGACAGCAAATCGGTGCTTTCCTTCTGTTTTTATTTTACTCCGCTATATCGGCAACTGTCAAGTTTCCATTGTGCAAAAATACCTTGAAGCACTATCTATCATATAAAGCCTTTCATTAAAATAATGGCAGTGCAATCTCTTCTCCTGCCATTATTTTATACCGTTTTCCCGTATTCCGTTAATATCTGCCGTAAAAGCCTAGGCTCTTTTCAGCTTAAACCAAAATGAGCTTCCCTCTCCAACAGCGCTTTTAACGCCGAACTTCGCATCATGCTGCTTCAAAATATCCTTCACTATGGAAAGCCCTAATCCCGTTCCAACGATTGCCCTTTCATGGGCTTCATTCAGCTTATAATATCTGTCCCAAATATTGTCGATTTGGTTTTGGGGTATTCCCTCTCCCGTATCAGTAACCATAAAGCAGGCCATATTAGCGCAGGATTTCAAGGTTATAATTATTTTTTTATCAGCGCCTGTGTAATTAATGGCATTGCTTATCAAATTATATAAAACCCTCTCGATAAGTTTTTCCCCTGCATTAACATATAGATTTTCTTCAACCTCACAGTGAAAATTATAACCCTCTTTTTCTGCAAGAACATTGAAGCGGCTTAAAACCTCCAGTAGCATATTGCTTAAATTAAATGTATTATTATCAAACACAAATCCCTCGGACTGAACCTTTGACAATTCCAATATCTCATTAACCAGCTCTGTAAGCACATCAGATTCTTTAATAATAAGATTTGCATGCTCGTTGCGCTTATTTATGTTCTCGCCTGAAACATCTCTTATCATTTCACCGTACATTTTGATTATGGTTAAAGGCGTTCTTAAGTCATGGGATATGTTGGCTATTAAATCCTTGCGCAGGCTGTCCACTCTGGACATTTCATTTGTAGCATAATTAAGGGTCTGGGCAAGCCTGTCAATTTCCGAATAATTGCCTTTTTCAAATGTAACATTAAAATCGCCGCCCGCAAGCTGCTCCGCCGTATCTGTCAGCTTAATTACAGGCTTTGAAAGATGCTCCGAAAATATAAGCGCAACGAAAAAGGCAAGCAAAATCAAGACCACAGTTACAACAATAAATAAATCCTTCATTATTTCTGTTGTAGCATCAATAGGGGGAAGGCTGGCGGTTATGAAAATATAGAGCTTTGCTTGTTCCGCGGATTCAAAAACGGAGCCGTAAAACAATCTCTCCATATTATGGCCGCCGCTGATGAAGTAAATGGAGCTTTCTCCGCTGATAACGAGCCTTTGCTTCATATGGACAAAATCCTCAGGCGGCGGCATAACCCTTTGGTTTCTATCAGCGCCCCTGCCGAAAATATCCGAAGATTTCACAGTATTACTTTGCTCATCATATATGGTAATGAACAAATTGTTTTTAAAGGCCATATTGTTTATATCTTCATCTATTTTACCGTTGTTATAGTCAATTGCTATTTTTTCGCCTATTTTTACAATTTCTTTTATTTTCATTTCCTGATAAAAGGTTTTTATGAAAATAATCTGCAAAAGCCATAAAATAATTAAAATAATCGCGGTAAAGGTCATAAAGTAAAGCCATGTTTTAGCCCTGAGGCTTTTTAAATTAAACTTCAAACTTATAGCCCACCCCTCGCAATGTTACAATATAATCCCTGTATTTTCCCAAATTGCCCCTCAGCATTTTTATATGGGTATCCACAGTTCTGTCGTCGCCGTAAAAATCAAAGCCCCAAACCTGCGTCAGCAGCTTTTCTCTCGATAATGCTATATTTATATTGGCGGCGAAGAAGAACAAAAGCTCATATTCCTTTGGCGTAAGCTCTGCCTTAACACCGTCAACTATTACATTTCTGCCGGTAATATCTATTTCCAGCCCTTCAAATTTATAAACCTCCGCCTTTTTTTGATTTTGCGGCAGAGAATTTTGGTTTCTGCTTATTATAACATTGAGCCTTGCCATAACCTCTTTTGCCGAAAAGGGCTTAACAACATAATCCTCTATGCCCAGCTCAAAGCCGAAGAGCTTGTCATATTCCTCGCCTCTGGCAGAAAGCATAATAATGGGCACATGCTTGTCTTTCAGAATTTCCTTACAGGCGGAAAAGCCATCTAATCTCGGCATCATAATATCCATAACAATTGCATCAAAATCTTCACTCTTACATATATTAACGGCCTCCATTCCGTCGGAAGCCTCAACAACCAAATATCCAGCAAATTCCGCATATTCTTTCAAGCCTTTGCGGATAGCAATTTCATCATCAACCATTAAAATCTTATACATTTATACATCCCTTCTCCCAACCATAGGCATATGTACCTATACAGCAGTATAAACTGCGGCACTTAATTATATTTCCCGAATGTGTTCACAAAAGGGCTATTGTGTGAACATTCTGTGAAAATAATGCCTTTGTTTGGCTATGCTTTGCCTTGATTCTACATAAATTTGATCTTACAAAAATTTCGCCGCTCTTTCACTTAATTTTCACTTGCCGCACTTTTTCTTAACACAATAGAGCGCTAAATTATAACAGTACCTTGGCGGTGCGGCCGGCAGAAGATAATTTGGTTTTTAGAAATTCTTCCTCTCTGTAGGCGGCGCCGCCCTCCATAAAAAATCTACGAGGTGTTAATATGAAAAAACTGATTACAAACTTTGTGTTTCTTGCTGTTTTATTTATTAATTCATTAACTGTTTTTGCTGCCGGTGATATTACGGTCACATTAAACGGCGCTATACTTAATTACAGTCTCGTTCCTCCGCAGATGGTAAATTCCAGAACTATGGTTCCCATACGGGAAACTGCCGAATATCTGGGCATGAGCGTTGACTGGAATAATGAAACCAATACAATGATCTGCACAGGCGGCGGCAGAGCGATTACCCATACACTTAACCAGAATATTATATTCATAGACGGAATGCTCTCTGTATTTGATACGCCTTCACAGGTTATTGACAACAGAAGCGTTATGCCTGTGAGAATGTTGGCTGAAGCCATAGGCGCAGCCGTGGAGTGGGATGCAAACAGCCGCACAGTTATAATTACCAAGGCTGATGAAACGCCTGCAATATCAAATGTTTCCGCCTCCAGCACATCTGTCCTTGCGGGGGAAACTATTTATTTCACAGTAAGCACTAACGCTACTACGGATAAGCTGAGGCTTTTCAACATAACTACGGGAGAATTGATTTCCGATTCAGCCAACGCTTCTTTAACAGATACAGGCAAAGCATTTATAATTGAATTTACACCTGACGGCAAAAATGCAGAGCTTAATTTGAACTTTATACCGCTTAAAGCCGATAACAGCGCAGGCGCGCCGAAGCAGCTCAGCATATATATTACAAACCCTGCATCTTTATCCGCCGCCAAAATAGTTTCCCTATCTTCTGCCAGCAATACCATAAAACCCGGGGAAAGCGTTAAAATAACAGTAACAACAAACGAAAGCACCGACGGCGTTTATATTTATGAAGGCAATTCTCTTCTGGGCTCAAAATCCGCCTATTCAACAAATAGTGACGGCAGCCGGGTTTTCACCATAACAGTCACCCCTGCCGCAAATTCCGGCACCGCTACTCTAACTATTGCCGCCGCTGATAAGTATGGATACGAAGTAAAAGAAAATCTGGATATAAAGGTTTCCGCAGCCTCTTCCAATTACCTTTCCATTAGCAGCGTGGATATAGATGATGATATTTATTATGACAGCCTCGTATATGCCAGCGTTTATACCGACGACAGCGCAGTGCGGGTTTGGGTGGAATATGACGGCAAGGAGCTGGACTATACAAAATCCTATGATAAATATAACAATGAATATGTTTGGGAACTGGCTTTCTATTTTGAAGAATCCGGCAGCTATTATTTCTACGCGGAAAACGCAGACGGCGACAGCGTATATAAGCGATACAGCCTTTCCGCTTCAACAAGCTCAACAAGCAGCAGCTATTCCGGAGATATTTATTCCGCACAAACCAACTACAGCACTTATACCTATGGCGAAAAGGTTATAGTAACCGCTTTAACGGAATACGGCGCTAAATATGTTTGGATAGAATACGGCGGTTCTGAGCTGGATTATACTTCCTCCTACACAGCATCAGGCAGCTATAGGGAGTGGGAGCTTTCCTTCTATATTCAATACAACGGAACATACTATATTTATTCAGAAAATGCAGACGGCGATATAGATTCTTATTCCCTATACATTTATTTGAGCGAATAAAATTTGCATTAAAGATAATTTTCTCTTCCTCTATTACATATGCTTTAAAACAGAATCAAAGGATAATCCTTTGATTCTGTTTTTTTATTTGTAGGGTTTATGCAATAACTGTTCACAGCTATATCAAATTCGGAAAATCAAACTCTTTTTAGGTCAATATACATAATTAAAAACGTTTTTCGACCCAATTTATATGTTTTTTCACCTTGCAGAGGAAAAAAAACGCTTTATTGACTGGTTATTTTTTGTTTTTTGTGCTGTTATACTAAAAATGTAATATGAATAATGCTGTATCATGCGGGGGTGTAGAATTTTGTTAGGTATTGGTGTAGTCAGCGGATTGGCAATGGAAAAGGTATTGTTTTTCGTAAACCAAAAGCCTTCACACAATAATAACGGGACTGCCCGGCCTGAAATGGAGATGGAAAAACTCAGAAAGGGTATAGCTTTAGCAAGTGCTCAATTGCAAACCATAATGGAAGCCATGGAGCTTGCAAATGCCAAGGACAGCGTTGAAATACTCGATTATCAAATATTGATGTTAAAGGATACCGATTTTATCGGAAAAATAGAAAATGATATAAACGGCGGCAAAAGCTGCGCAATCTCCATTGAAAATATATGCAGAGAATATAGGCAGATTTTTGCGGAAATCGATAATGAATATTTAAATCAAAGGGTTTACGATATTGACGATTTGGAAAAAAGGCTTCTTTACGCAGTTGAAGGAGAAGAAGCCCCTAAGCTGACTTATATGACAGATAGTATTATACTGGCTGCTAACGATTTGCTGCCTAGCCAGACAGCGGAACTTAACAAAAATATTGTTAAGGGTATACTGCTGGAAAAAGGCGGCAAATCCTCCCACACCGTTATATTGGCCAGATCCTTGGGGATACCCTGCATCATAGGCTTGGAAGGGCTTTTTCAAGCCATCGAAAACGGCAGTATTGTTATTATGAACGGAAAAACAGGAGAGGTTATTGAAAACCCTTCCGATGAGCAGATAAAAGCATATGAAGCCCAGCTGGGAAAAGAAAAGCTGCGGGAAAAAAACCTCGAAAAATATAAAAATTCCAAGGCCATAACCAAGGACAACTGGCAGATGAATATATATGCCAATATCACATCTAAAGAAGAAGTTAAGGCATTAACCGAAAACGGCGGCGAAGGCGTTGGGCTTTTGCGAACAGAATTTCTCTATATGTCATCTGTAAAAGCGCCAAGTGAAGAAAAGCAGTACGAGTTTTATTCTGCCATAGCCAAAGAGCTTAAGGGCAAGCCCCTTGTTATAAGAACATTGGACGCCGGCGGAGATAAGAATATCGAATATCTCAATATCAAAAAAGAGGAAAATCCTTTTTTGGGATTCCGCGCCATTCGTTACTGCCTAGAGCATGAGGATTTGTTTAAGGCTCAGATTTCAGCAATTTTACGGGCGGGAGTATATGGGAATGTAAAAATAATGTTTCCCATGGTTAGTACATTAGCGGAAATAAGGAAGGTCAAGGAAATTGTAAATGCTCTTTATCTTGAACTGGATCAGAAAAGTATTCCCTTTGCTAAGGTAGAGCTGGGCATGATGGTGGAAACGCCCGCGGCTGTTTTAATGGCAGATGCCTTTGCTAAGGAGGTTGACTTTTTCAGCATAGGCACCAATGATTTGACCCAATATATATTCGCCGCAGACAGGGATAATAAAAAAGTCGCATATTTAAATAATTATTACCACCCCGCTCTGCTGAAGGCCGTTTATGATGTGTGCCGGGCTGCCGCCGTAAACGGTATTCATGTAGATATATGCGGGCAGGCAGGCGAAATCGATTTGCTTGTACCCATTTGGGCGGCAATGGGAGTAAATGCCTTAAGCGTCAGCATTTTTTCCATACCCGCCGTTAAGGAAATTATTTGCAATACAGACAGGAAATATATTCAAAATGAGCTTGATAAAATACTGGCCATGGAAGGCGGTGAACAAGTTCGCGATTATCTTGAAAACTTATTTTAAGGCTTTGCCCCTGTTAGACTCATAAAGCAGGGCAATCAACGGGAGGACAATATATGCTGGAAAAACAGCTCCTCATACAAAATGAGCTGGGCGTTCACGCAAGGGTAGCCAATAAAATTACCCGCTGCTCAGGGCAATTTAAATGCAGTATCACAGCAATAAACGACGGGAAAGAGCATAATTTAAAAAATGTTGTCAGCGCAATGCTATTAAACGGGAAAAACGGCGACATGATAAATGTCATATTTGACGGGGAAGATGAAGAGAGCGCATCTATTGCATTGGAAGAGCTTTTTAATGATAAATTCGGTGAAAGCTAAATAAGTTTAACAACTTTCAAGCACAAAGCTGTTATAAAGCGGCTGAAAATTCAAATTTTCGGGAGGGAGAAATGGGAACGATTGAAACTGCTATGGCGCTTATTGCAGGCGCAGGGGATTCAAAAAGCTATTCTCTGGAAGCTATCAGCGCAGCAAGGGAAGGCTATATAGATAAAGCATGGGAGCTTTTGGAAAAGGGCAAAGAAGCTATGGTGGAAGCCCATGATGTTCAGACAGACCTGCTAAGAAAGGAAATGAGCGGAGAGCTTAATGAAACCAGCCTGCTTATGATCCACGCGCAAGATCATCTTATGAATGCAATGCTTGTAAGGCAAATGGCTGAGGAGTTCATATTGCTCTATCAAGATAAATATAAGGAAAGCGCGCAATAAAATTTTAAAAAGGGGGGAGAGGTTTATGGTTACATTTACGCTTTTATGCAATTTAGGCATGTCAACCGCTATGCTGGTAGACCGGATGAAGGAAGTTGCAAAGGAAAAAGGCATTGAAATTGATATTGATGCTCTTGCGTTTGACAGGGCCGACATGAGACTTGAAAAAACGGATATTTTGCTGGTCGGGCCGCAGGTGCGCCATATAATGCCTAAGTTTAAAGAAAAGTATACCGGAAAAATACCCGTAATCGAAACCATAAGTGCTCAAGATTACGGATTGATGAACGGTGAAAAAGTGTTGATGGAAGCTCTAAAAAAACTTGAAGAAGCAAAAAATAAGGAGGATTAATGATGGGCGATAAGGTAACTAACTTTATGGAAGAAAAATTCCTTCCCATTGCCGCAAAAATAGGCGGTCAAAGGCATTTGATAGCATTGAGAGACGGCATTGTAATGATAATGCCATTGCTTATTCTCGGCGCTTTTACTATGATAATAGCAGAGTTCCCTTCGGAAGGCTATTTGAACTTCATGGCAAACACATTCGGCGAGGGCTGGGGAGCGTTCAGCGATATTATTGTGGGCTCCACATTCGGCATTGTGGCTTTGGTGGCCTGTTACGGGGTGTGCAGCTCCCTTGTAAACAGCTATAGCTTAGACGGTACACCAGCCGGTATGATAGCCTTAGCTTCATTTTTTATCATTAATATTCAGGAAGCCGGCATCGTTCACGGTGAAGAAACCGGCGTTTGGCTTGCCGATATGTTCAATGCGGGCAATTTATTCGTAGCTCTTCTCGTTGCGTTGGTAACCGGTGAAATTTACAGATACGTTCTCCAAAAAGACTGGGTATTGCATCTTCCTAAATCCGTGCCTTCATCAATATCAAGGCAGTTTACGGCTTTGGTTCCCGGCGTTATAACAATGGTTTTATTTACAGCCATACACCTTTTGTTCAGCGCAACGGCTTGGGGCAGCTTCCCAGCTTTTGTTACAACAGTTATTTCCACACCTTTAAAAGGCTTCGGAACCTCTTACATAGGTACGCTTATAGCTTGTATAGTAGAGCATTTCCTCTGGACCTTGGGTTTACACGGCTCTTCCATAGTAATTTTCCCAATATTCGAGCCGTTATGGGTTATGAACCTTCAGGAAAACCTTGCAGGCGCGCAAAATATTGTTACATTCCCATTCTATGAAAACGGCGTTTGGATAGGCGGCTCAGGCGCTACATTGCCTGTTGTTGTTTATATGCTTGTTTTTGCAAAATCCAAGCTCTTGAAACAATTGGGCCGCATAAGCATAGGCCCCGGATTATTTAATATAAATGAATCCGTTTCCTTCGGCCTTCCCGTTGTTTTAAATCCGTTTTTAATGATACCGTTTATTTTGGCTCCGGCGGCAGTTCTCACTGTTCAATATTTCGGCACAGCAGTCGGCTTGTTCCCATATGCCAACTATATGGTACCTTGGACAACACCTTTTATCATAAGCGGCTTCCTTATGACGCAAAGCGTTATGGGCGCAGTGGCTCAAATAATATCATTTGTGGTAGCTTTCATTATCTGGCTTCCTTTCATTAAATTATGGGATGACAGAAATTATAAAATGGAATTGGAAGAAGCAGCCGCATAATAACTAATGTTTTTCATTGGAGGGGAAATCTATGAATTTTCTTGGTTTGCAAATAGATAAAACTCATACAAAATATAAGCGAAGGAGATTATCGGCATTTATTGTTGATTCTATCGTGTTATGTATATTGCTCTATATATGCTATGGGCTGTTTGGCATACCGGATTTCCCCGCAGTGAAAATAAGCATGGATGAGCTTTCATCAATAGCCGATCCTAATGTAAGGCAAGCGGCTTCCGTTACTATGCTGACCCTTTTTAATGCCGCTTACAGGTATACTTTAATATTGTGGTTTGTTTACGAAATTATTGCCTGCTTTATATTGAAGGGCGCAACAATCGGGAAACTGCTATTCGGCCTTCAAATCATTTCCCATAAGCAAACTGACAGTTCTATTATTACTTATTTAAGAATAATTTTCAGAGCTTTTATAAAAATGGTTTTAACATATTTTTTCCAGGGTATGCCGTTTTTAATATCACAGCTTTCAATTTTGGCTAATACCGAGGGCCGCGCAGGTGTAGATATATTTGCCGGCACAAGAGTTTTGGATAAAAGGGCATAGCCGCAGGCAAAACCGCTTAAACTGCTGAATATATAATCATCTTTGTTAAATTTATTGTTTTTTAATAGGTGGGATAGTATTGACTCGTCTTGAAAGCAAAGTAAAAAAAATAATAGTGGAATTGATAGATGTTGATGATTATATAACACTGGACGCTTTGTCTGATAAATGCAGCGTTACAAAGCGCTCCATACAAAATCATCTTCAATGGCTGGCAGACTGGCTTATTGAAAATGATTTTTCAGCTGTGCAGATTATTAAAAAGCCCGGTAACGGCGTAAAATTTTCCATGGATGATGAAAGCCGAATCCGTATGCACAGAGTATTGGATAATTACGGCGGGCTGTTTTCTTTTGATGACATGGCCCGCAGAATGAAAATACTCAGGCTGCTGCTGCTTTCTGATGAGGAGCTTACAATCGGTTTTCTTGCTGATTATTTTTATGTGAGCCGCGCAATTATTTTGCGGGATATGGACTGGATAAGCGACTGGCTTAAAAGATTTGATATGAAGCTGTTTAAAATTCAAAATAAGGGCATTGGCCTGCTGGGTAATGAGGTTTCAAGGAGAAATGCCATTGCCGCTTTATTTGATGAGTCTAATTCTTCAAACAAAGAAGCTCTGCCCCAAAGAAGAATTATGCTTTTTACATCAAGGATACCCCAGCAGCAATATGCCAATCTTGTGGCCCTATACCCTACGCTGGATGTTTTATCTGTTATAACTTTAATTGAGGATACGGAGAAAAAATTCGACTTTTACCTGACAGATGAGTTTTTCACATCACTTCTAACTCACCTTGTTATATGCCTTGCAAGACTGAAGGCCAGCAACAAAGTTCTCAGCCTTGATCTTGATATGGAAGAATATGAGTCTGTTATGGATGTTGCCCTTCATATGTCAGATAGGATACTGGAAACATTCGGGCTTAAGCTCCCCGACAGTGAAATAGCATATGTATGCCTTCATCTTGTAAGCTATTCCCTTCGCAATTCCAACGGGGATCTGCGCCATAATTACAAGGGACAGGGCAGCTTGGAAAATCTGGCGGTCAATATAATAGAATTTGCCGAGAACCGTATCGGCGGAGGCTATACGCTGGATAAAGTGTTGTATTTTGGCATTTTATACCATCTGGAATCTTCCGTTTACCGTATAAAAAACAAAATACATATCCACAATCCCAATGCTGAGAGCCCTGTGGATTTAGATATAGCGCTTTTCAATGTTATTAAGGAAACTCAGCATATATTTAACAATTTTTTTGGAGAAGAATTTATTCTCCCTGATGATGAGGTAGAAGCCCTGACCTTGCATTTTATGTCTTCCGCTACAAGGAATGAGAGGAAAACGAGAGCGCTTTTACTTTCAACAGGAATATATGCGGGGGCGTCTTTAGGGAAGCATTTAAACGATACTATAAACAGCATAAATGTTGTTGATATAATTTCAAGCCCGCTTCAGCTGGAGCTCCTTGCCTGCGATAACTACGATTTTATAATATCAACCGGCGGAGAAATAGCCAACTGCAAAAAACCCGTATTAAATCTTTCCCACAAAAGAAAAGAGGATTATATCAGCTTAATATCAAATTTTTTAAACACACTCTAACCGTTTAACGATAGGCATTGCGATTGCTATGAAATTGTTTTATTAAAACCGGCTTAAAAGGAGATGGTTTTATGATAATAACCGTCAATGCTGCCATGAAAGGCAGCGATATTACTCAATTGCTGGAAGCGTATGAAGAAAATGGCTTAACATTTAAATTTATAAAAAAGACCGGCTTAAAGCATGAGTTTGAGCATAACGGCTCTGATAAAGATGAGGCTGTCAGCCTTGTGAAAAAACTTATAAGAAGCACAGATTACGGCTCAGGGCTGTTCTTTTCAGTTTCAGCCGAGTAGAAAAGAGTTTAAAATCACAGATTGAAATATTCTATAGCTAAATAAAATAAGGATGGCTTATTAATATAATTTTCTATCCTGTTATTTTTGTGCAAATTTGACTATATAAAACGAAAGAAGGGCAAACCTTAATTGAGAATCATAAGAGGTAAAAACTATGACGATATGAGCAGAATTGCTGCCAATATCATAGCTGCTCAAATTACTCTGCACCCAATGAGCGTTATCGGCCTTGCAACCGGATCTTCGCCTTTGGGGGTTTACAGCCAGCTGGTAGAGCAGTATAAAAGCGGGAATATTGATTTTTCAGCAGTTAAAACCGTCAGCTTGGACGAATACGTCGGCCTTGACGGAGAAAACGGCCAAAGCTACAGATATTATATGAATAATAATTTGTTCAACCATGTTAATATTGATATTAAAAATACTTATTTGCCCAGCGGCACTGCAGAGGATATTAACGCGGAATGTCAAAGATATGACAGGCTTATTGACAATCTAGGCGGAATTGATTTGCAGCTTTTAGGCATAGGCATGAACGGGCATTTAGGCTTTAACGAGCCTAATACGGTTTTTGAAAAAAATACCCACTGCGAAAAGCTGGCGGAGGAGACAATCGAAATTAATTCAAGATTTTCTGAAAATATAGATGAAGTTCCCCATTATGCAATTACAATGGGTATGCAGCCTATAATGCAGGCTAAAAAAATCCTTCTTTTGATTAATAAAAAGGAAAAGGAAGCTATTATGAAGGAAGCTCTTTTCGGCACAATTAGTCCAAAGGTTCCTGCTTCTGTTTTGCAGCTTCATCCTGATTGTACGGTAGTTACTGCTTTTTAATAAATTTTCAAAATCTGCTATTAATATATTTTAAATATAAAAAGGCTTTCGGAAAATTTTCTGCGCCGAAAGCCTTTTTGTTATATGTTCCGCTATGTTTCATGCGGTTGAATCTTCTCCCCACCTGTTTGCCCTTCATTGACATATAAAAGCAGCAAGAATATAATTAATTAAACAATCACTACGGAAATTATTCTATTAAAAGGGGTTGAAAAAATGAATCTGGAGTACAACCGTTATTACCGTTACCATGCTCTGGTTGAGGCGCTTGAGGATTTTGTGCGGAAATATCCGCAATTTTGCAAGCTCTATTCCATTGGCAAAAGCTATGAGAGCAGAGATATTTTCTGTCTTGAGCTTACAAACAGCAAAACAGGCCCGGCAGAAGAAAAACCCGGATACTATTTGGACGGCAACACCCATGCAAGCGAGGTTACAGGCTCAATGGCCTGCCTTTACACTGTGGACTGGCTTTTGACCAATTACGGCAAGGAAGAAAAGGCAACGCATATTCTTGATGCAAAAGCTGTTTATGTATTGCCCAGAATTTGCCCTGACGGGGCGGAAATTTTTCTTACTACCCCTCAAACCTTGCGTTCATCTGCCCATGAGTGGCATTATCCTCATTATGCCGACCCCGATGGCTTAAAGCCTGAGGATATTGACGGCAACGGTTTAATTTTGCAAATGAGAGTAAGAGACGATCTTGCGGGAGACTGGAAAGTTTCATCCGAAGATGCAAGGCTTATGGTTCAACGCGCTCCGGCAGACCGGACCGGCGCTTATTACCGGCTTTATACCGAGGGCACAGTTGAGAATTACGACGGCATAGCCTTTGGCACAGCGCCTGCGCGCTGGGGCATTGATATGAACAGGAACTATCCTGTTAACTGGAAGCCGCCTCACATACAAAACGGCGCGGGGGATTCCCCTCTTTCAGAGCTTGAAAGCAGGGCCGTTGCCAATTTTATCACAAACCAGAGAAATCTCGCAGGGGCAATGTATCATCACACATCAGGCGGCATTTTGTTAAGGCCGAATTGTGTTGAAAGCGAAGATAAAATGCCCGCCGCAGACCTTGTTGCTTACAAAGTTATGGGCCAGCTGGGAGAAGAAATGACAGGCTACCCATGTCAGGATATTTTCGGCGTTTTTGCGGGCAATACAGAGCAATGGGGTACTTTTATGGATATGAGCTATGAATATCTTGGCTTATCCTCTTTCGCGCCTGAGCTTTGGGATTTAATGGGGCGCTCCGGCGTAAAGGAAAAGGGAATGGCGGCAAATTCAAAGCTCTCCTATAAAGAGCTTGAAGAAAATCAGCTTAAAACCCTCCGTTGGAATGATGAAGTTATGAACGGCGAATGTTTTATCGCTTGGACAAAATTTGAACATCCTCAGCTTGGTGAAGTTGAAATAGGCGGCTGGAACCCTAAAAACGGAAGGAATAATCCTCCCGCCAAGCTGCTTGAAGAAGAATGTGCCAAAATCATGAACTTTACTCTCATGCACATTGAATGTCTGCCTCAGCTGGCAATTACAGATGCTAGCGCAGAAAAAATAGGCGAAAAAGTATGGCGCATAACTGCCGCTATTGAAAATACGGGCTTCTTACCGTCATCAGGCACTCATAAGGCTATAAATAACCGCATAACCGCCCCTGTAAAAGCTGAAATTTGCGGCGGCAAGGTTCTTGAAAGTGAGGCGGTTATTGAACTGGGACACCTTACAGGCTACAGCGCAATCCACTTACAGGATTTAACGAGAACCGTAAGCTCCGCAGGCAGGCGCAAGAAGGTTGAGTGGCTTGTTGAAGGTACTGAAGGTTCGGAAATCCGCATCACAGCCAAAGGCGAAAGGGCAGGCTCAGTTAGCCATTTAATTACATTAGGCTAAGGCGGCCGCGCTTTCTTGCGTATATTTTGTATAGTATCTTCTATGCAAAGGGCAATAATATATTTGAAAATTTGAATATTTAAGCGAGGAGAATGTAATGGAAAAACCCAAATATGAATTTAGCGCAAAGCCATATTATTCTTCCACATCAGAGGATATGTGTGGTTGGGTCTTCGTCTCTCTTCCAAAAGAATTATCTGTAGAAATAAGAGATCATTTCAAGCATAGAGAAGAGGGCTGGGGCCGCATGAAAATAACCGCAGCGCTTGGCAACAGCCAGTGGCAGACCTCTATCTGGTTTGACACAAAACAGGAAACATACCTGCTTCCCCTGAAAGCCAAAATCAGAAAGCAGGAAAAGGTTGAGATTGATGAAGATGTTAAAATTAGTATTCTTGTTTGATTAAATAAAATTCGTTTTAAATACGGCAAGAAATATTTATACTGTTTTAAGCGGCAACCATACCTATTTGAAGGGAGAAAAATATGAAAGTACCTTATGAATCAGCAAAATATTACAACTGGGCCGAAATCAGGCAATTAATAGATGCATGGCAGGCCGCGTTTCCCGAGCTTGTAAAAAACTACCCAATAGGCAAAACCTATGAAGGCAGGGAAATAATTTGCCTTGAAATTACAGCGCCAAACGCACCTGCCGGTGAAAAGCCCGGTTATTATATAGACGCCAATTTCCACGCCGGGGAAGTTACCGGCTCCGCCGTTGCGCTCTATACCATTAGCTGGCTGCTTGAAAATTATAAAACTGACAGCGAAGCCACCGAGCTTCTTGACAATTTTTCATGGTATATAGTGCCGAGAGTTAGTATTGACGGCTCTGAAATGTATTTTAATACGCCTTTCACCCTTCGCTCATCAACAAGGATATTCCCCTTTGAAGAAGATCAGCCGGGTCTCCATGCTGAGGATATGAACGGCGACGGCTTGATAACACAAATGCGTATTAAAGACCCTAACGGGGATTTCAAAATTTCAGACGCTGATCCTAGATTTATGGTTCGCCGTAAACCGGGAGATACCTGCGGCGAGTTCTACCGCGTTTATCAGGAAGGGACAATTGTAGATTTTGACGGTATTGAAATTAAAACAGCAAGACCACGCTGGGGGATTGATGTAAACCGCAATATGCCGGCTTTCTGGGATATTGACGCCAAGCAGATAGGTTCGGGAGATTATGCCCTTTCAGAGCCTGAAACAAAAGCCGTTGCCGACTTTTTAATCGGACAGAAAAATATCGCAGGTGCCATGAGCTACCATACATACGGCAATGTTCACCTCAGACCATGCTGTACAATTCCGGACAGCCAAATGGCGAAGGAGGATTTTGAAGCCTATAAACTTTTAGGCACTCTCGGCTCTGAAATTACAGGCTACGGCCATTGCAGCGTATTTGACGGATTCACCGTGGATAAAAGCAATCCTCTCCGTGGGGTTTATCTTGACTGGATTTATAATCACAGAGGGATCCTTTCATGGTCAACAGAGCTTTGGAGCGCTCAGGAAGCCGCCGGCTGCGAAAAGCCGAAATTTGACGGTCCGAGAGCACCGAAAACCGACAAAGAACAGGAAGCCGATATGCTGAAGGTATTTGAATGGCATGATAAAGAAGGGCTTGACAACTTTATGCCATGGACCGGCTTTAATCACCCTCAGCTGGGTGAGATTGAAATCGGCGGCTGGAAAAATAAATATATGTTCCAAAACCCACCGGAGCGCTTCCTGCCGGAAATATGTGAGAAAAATATGCGCTTTACAAATATGCAGGTTTTGGCAATGGCTTCTCTTTCCGTACGAAAAGTTAATGCCGAGAAGGTCTCAGACGGGGTTTACCGCGTAAGCTGCGGAATAGTTAACGGCGGCTATTTAAATACCGCGGGAACCGGCCTCGCCTCCCGTATAAATGTTACAAAGCCGGTTGAAGCTACCATAGAAGGCGAAAATGTAACTATGGCTCAAGGCAAGGCAAAAGCCCTGCTTGGCCACATGGCCGGCAGAAGCGAGAAAAAGGCCGAATGGCTCATTAAAGCCGCACCGGGCACCCAAATAACCATTACCGCAAAAGGCGAGCGGGCCGGTACATACCGCCACAGCTTTACTTTGGAATAATGCTGATAGCTTTTTAAAATTTAATCAGTAACATTAAACCCCTGTATTATGCGCCCTGCATAGTACAGGGGTTTTTTATTGCGCTTAGAAATTGCCATTCTCTCCAATTCAGGCTATAATTTAAATATGCTTCACTCCCTAATATAAAGCACTGTTAAGGTGGTTAAAATATGAGATTTTTTCACTTGGCGGATTTACATATCGGCAAAAATATAAGCGGATTTTCCATGCTTGATGACCAGCGGCATATTCTGGCTCAAATTCTGGATTATACTGATGAGCATAAACCTGATGCCGTAATTCTTGCAGGCGATATTTATGACAGGCAAACCCCCGGCATTGAAGCCGTTAAGCTCTTTGATGAATTTCTCTTTTTTCTTTCTTCAAGAAATATTGCGGTTATATCAATAAGCGGTAATCACGATTCCCCTGAGCGGCTTAATTTCGGCGCAAGAATTATGGACAGCCGCGGTATCCATATGTACGGCGCTTTTAACGGCTCCATGCAGAAGGTTACTTTGGAGGACAAATTCGGCAATGTTAATTTCTATATGCTACCGTTTATTAAGCCTTCCTTCGTGCGGTCTTATTTTGAAGATGTCCAAAGCTATGATGAGGCGGTGAGGCTTGTTACAGAAAGCCGGAATATAGACTATAGCCAGCGCAATATCATGGTTTGCCATCAGTTTTTTATATCAGGCGGAAATGCGCCCATAACCAGTGAATCGGAAATCGGGCCTGTAGGCGGCATTGATTATGTAGATATTTACCCTCTGCTTAATTTTGATTATGTGGCAATGGGTCATATCCATGGCCCTCAAAAGCTCTCAAAAGATCATATACGCTACAGCGGCAGCCCTCTTAAATATTCCTTTTCGGAAAGCAGCCACAATAAGAGCATACCTCTGGTTGAAATAGGAGAAAAAGAAGAAGGCGCTCATATAACACTCCTCCCGCTTATGCCTTTGCGGGATATGCGGAAAATTAAGGGGCCGTTTAATGAGCTGATTAAAGCTGATATAAGCGGCGGCGGCAATTCGGATGACTATATCCACGTTACTTTAACAGATGATGAAACTATTCTTGATCCAATGGGTAAGCTGCGCACTGTTTATCCCAATATTATGAGCCTTTCCTTTGACAATGCCAGAACAAAGAACAATTTAGCGCCGGATATAAACGCCAATGATTTGAAGTTTGAGCCTTTAGAGCTGTTTGAGGAATTTTTTTCAGCCCAAAACGGCGTTGCCATGAATAATTTCCAACAAAAAACCATAGAAAAGCTGCTTAACAAGGAGGGGGATTTATGAGACCTGTGAAGCTCGTTATCAGCGCCTTCGGCCCTTATGCCGGCAGGCAGGAGATAGATTTCACCTCTTTTGGCAAAAGTTGCATATTCCTGATTTCAGGCGAAACAGGCGCAGGCAAAACCAGCATTTTTGATGCTATTTCCTATGCGCTTTTCGGCAAGGCCAGCGGAGATGAGAGAGAATCTAAAATGTTTCGCAGCGATTTTGCCGAGGTGCAGGATAAAACCTTTGTTGAGCTGGATTTTGAATATAACGGCAAAATATACCATATAAACCGCAGCCCTGAATATTTGCGCCCCAAGGCCCGCGGGGAAGGCTTTACAAGAGAAGCCTCTTCCGCAGATATTACTTTGCCTGATGGCATAATCATATCAGGCTCTCAGAATGTGACTGAAAAAATGGAGGAAATTCTGGGCATTAACCGTGACCAGTTTACACAAATTGTAATGCTTGCCCAAGGGGATTTTCTCAAGCTCCTTTTAAGCGACACTAAAGAGCGGCTTGTTATTTTGCGCAAAATTTTTGCAACAGGCAGGTACAGGGCATTTCAGGAGGAATTAAAGGCTAAAGCATCCGAATACAGAAGCGCTTTTGGAGAAGGCCAACGGGCTTTTTTACAGCACGCGGGAGGAATTACAGCCGGTGATGGCTTTGCCGCATCAGAGTTTATAAATGAATGGCTGAAGAAGCCTGCGCTTATTCAGGCTGATGAGCTTATAAAAATCCTCCATACACTTATTCAGGAGGAAAGCGCCCATATAGATTCTAAAGATAAGGAGCTGGCGCTTCTTCTGGCTGATTTAGCGCAGGCAGAGAAAGATATTTCAGCAGCGGAGGGTATAAATAACCAGCTTCTGAAGCTGGAGGAAAAAAGAAATCAGCTTAAAATTTTATCAGAAAAAGATGCTGAAATTCAGCAAAAAGAGCAAGCGGCTAAAGCTGCAATGGCCGCAATTAACATTGTTGCCCCTTATGAAAGCAATTATCTGCAAGCAGCAGAAGCCTTTAATCAGGCGGAAAATTTGTTTGAGAAAACCCGGGATGAACAGCAAATTGCAAAAGAAGAGCTTATTCTGCGCCAAAAAGAGTTTGAACTGCAAAATTCGCAGGAAAACACCAGAAACCGGCTGATGATTGAAATTGAGGCCCTTGCAAAGCAAATTCCCCAATATGAAAAGCTGGATTTTCTTTTGAAAGAATCTAATAGTAAAAAAGCTGCCTCAGATAATATTTCTTCCAAGCTAAGCGAGCTGAAAGAAAAAAGAGAAAAATTTGCCGCCAATAAAAAAAATGCAGAAAAATTAATATCATCCTTATTAAATTCGCCTGTGGAGCTGGAAAAAAACAAACAGCAGGCAAATTCCTTAACAGAAAAATACGGCCGCCTCAGTAAGCTGGAGGCCGAATATAAAGAGCTTGAAGCTGCCGAAGAAAGCCACCGCGCATTGGAGAAAAAATATCTCGAAGCGGAAAAAACCTTTACTTTGGCCGACAGCAAATACAAAGAGGCCGAAACCTCATTCCTCAGGGAACAGGCAGGGATACTTGCAAGCGCCCTTGCCAAAGGCGCGCCCTGCCCTGTTTGCGGCTCTACAGAGCACCCTTCCCCCGCAAAAATATCCGCCGGCAGCATAAATGAAGCCGTTTTAAATGATTTAAAAGCTCAGGCGGCTTCCGCAAGGGATCTGTTGACAAAGCTGTCGAAGGACTGCGCCGGAAATAGCGCTTCCATATCTGCCGCCCGTTCAAATATGATGAGCAACGCCTTGGTTTTGATTGAAAATATTGAAGCAGAGCATTTTAAGCAAAATCTTCTGGACGCAAAACTTAAAATTAAATCCGGACTTAATTTGGCAAACGAAGCCCTCGCAAAACTAACTGAGGATACTGCCCGTTTGGAATATGTACAAAAAGACCTTCTCCTGCTGGAGAAAAATATAGAGGCAAGCTCTTCTCTTATAGAAGAAAACAGCGGTATTTCCCAGAAACTTTCCATAGAGATCGCCGATATATCCGCTCAGATAACCGGTTTGAAAAGCATTTTGGAATATGACAATAAACTTCCTGCCGAAAATGCCCTTACATCCAAAAAATCTTCTTTGGAGCTATTGCAAAAGCAATATTCACAGGCCAAGGAGATTTATGAAAAAGCCCTTTCTTTATCAGGCTCACTGAACTCATTGGTTCTGGAGCGGCAGGAAAACAAGGCTCTCCTTAAAACTCAAATGGATGAAAGACATAGCCTGTTCCTTGAGAAAATAATCGAAGGGGGCTTTGAAAGTGTTCCCGGGTACAGGCTCGCCCTTAAGCCTGCCAAAGAAATTGAGCAGATAAACGAAGATGTGCAAAGCTACAGAAATTTATGCCGCCTTTTAAATCACGATATAGAAGCATTGGCGGAAGAAACAATAGATAAGCAGTTTATAGACCTTTCCGGCCGGCTGTTGCGTAAAGAAAGCCTTTTTACACAAACAGAAGCCTTGCGCAATGCTATTTATTCCTATTCCATGAGAAAAGATAATAACGCCCGCATTTATAGAGATATTTCCAGGCTCTCACTTGAGCTGGAAAAAGTGCAGGAGCTTTATATTAACTTCAAAGAGCTTTCCGAAACTGCCGGCGGTGAATTAAGCGGCAAAGCCAAAATTTCCTTTGAAACTTATTTGCAGGGGGCATATTTCAGCCATATTTTAAAAGCGGCAAATTTGAGATTTTCCGCCATGAGCGATAACCGCTACGAGCTGCAAAGGAGGCAGGAAGCCGGCAATCTCCGCAGTCAAACAGGTTTGGAGCTGGATGTTTTCGATAACTACACCGGTAAACTTAGAGATGTGCGCTCTCTTTCAGGCGGGGAATCCTTTAAGGCTTCCCTGTCGCTGGCTTTGGGATTATCCGATATTGTTCAGCAAACATCAGGCGGCATACAGCTTTCCGCCATGTTTATTGATGAAGGCTTCGGCTCTTTGGATTCCGATTCCCTTGACAGCGCCATAAGCACATTGCAAAATATGGCAGGAGAAAACCGCTTGATCGGGATAATAAGCCATGTAGGGGAGCTTGCCCGACAGATTGATAAACAGATTATCGTGAAAAAAGGCGTTTCGGGAAGTGTGATTACAGTTGATAGCGGCAAATGATAAAATATTAAATATCTAAGCGGGAGGTTATTATGTGGAATGAAATTTCAACAGAAGAAGATATAGTCAATTTTATGAATTTATTTGGAGGCTTTCACGATTCCTGCATAAAAGAAATCCGCTATGTAAGCGGAGCATATGTTGGAGCCAATTTAGGTATGAAACCGTTTAATGATTCCCGAACTGTTGACATTATCTTCCAAAGACAGTGGAAAAATCCCATGGCAATTGTTATGAGATTTACCGGTTTAAATACATTGCAGCTGGCACCTGTCAGCGATAAATACACCTGTGATATTTTCGACGCTTCAATGTTTTTCAAAAACAATTGTATTTCCTGGGCCGATTCTATTGATGTAGAAAAAGAAGATATAGAAAGCTACTGCGGAACCTGGATTTGCGCTGATAGCCTTCAATGGCGCGCCACTGATGAATGTATCGGGGAAGATGAAGTCTTTCTAGGAAAATTTGAGGTTTATTGATTCTATATTTGGTTTATTATCTGCCTTCCGGCTTTGGAACCGGAAGGTTTTTTATTTTTTAATCAAAAATTTTCGTATTTTTCTGAGCAAAGGTTTTTTGCATATCGGGCGCATTTATTGAATATATAATTATATCCCTGTAAAGAAATTTACTTTCACCCTGTCTTTTGGGACAAGATAAAAACAAATATCTCAATGCGTTAATATGTAAATTAAGATAAACAACAAAAGGAGAGATGAACCAATGAACTGGCACAGCAAAAGCTACAGCGAGCCTGTGGAAAAATTTGATTCTGATATAAACTATGGCTTAACCATGAGCCAAGCGGAAAAACACCTTGAAAAATACGGCAAAAATCAATTGGAGGAAGCCGCTAAGCCCGGCATACTAGCAAAGTTTTTAATGCAGTTTAATGATTTTATGATTATTATGCTTATAATAGCCGCAGGGGTTTCCGCAGGGATAAGCGTGCTTCAAAATGAGCCTGATTTTCTGGATTCCATTATTATTATGCTGATTGTTATATTAAACGCTGCCCTTGGAGTTTTTCAGGAAAGCAAGGCGGAAAAAGCGCTGGAGGCCCTTAAGCAAATTTCCGCGCCTAAGGTGCGTGTAATAAGAAACGGTAAAACGCAGCAAATAGAAACGCCTAATCTCGTTCCGGGGGATATTATTCTTTTACGTTCGGGGGATATAATAGGCGCCGATGCAAGGCTTATAGAATCCGTAAATTTAAAGGCGGAGGAATCTGCTTTAACGGGTGAATCCGCACCTGTTGAAAAGCGGACCGACTCAAAAGCCGGAAATGACTCTCCCATCGGCGACAGGCATAATATGGTTTTCGCGGGAACTACCGTAACCGGCGGCAGGGCAAAAGCAATTGTTGTCGCAACAGGTATGTATACGGAAATGGGACATATCGCCGGTATGATTATTGCGGATGAAGCCCCTCCGACCCCTTTGCAGAAAAAGCTGGCAGAAACGGGGAAAATTCTCGGCATTGCGGCTCTTGTTATTTGCGCATTGATTTTTGTAATAGGGCTTTTGCGCCGGTTTTCGCCTATGTTTATGTTTATGACATCCGTAAGCCTTGCTGTGGCGGCTATTCCCGAGGGCTTGCCTGCTATCGTTACCATAATGCTGGCCATCGGCGTACAGCGAATGGCAAAGCGCGGCGCTGTTATACGAAAATTGCCTGCTGTTGAAACTTTAGGCAGCGCAAATGTCATATGCTCAGATAAAACAGGGACTCTAACCCAGAACAAAATGCGAGTCGTTGCATATTACGGAATAAGCGGACCTCTTCCCCCCAATGATAATAACCGCAGGCGCATATTGGAATACGGCTGTTTATGCAATGATACGATTATGGAAACAAAATCCAATGAGCTGGATCTTATAGGCGACCCGACGGAAACTGCTCTTGTTTCCGCCGCATTTGAAGGGTTTTTATCGAAAAACGAGTTGGACAGGCAATATCCGCGCGTTAATGAAATCCCCTTTGACTCCAAGCGCAAGCTCATGACAACTTTACATAAATCAGATGACGGATATTTGCTCATAACAAAAGGTGCCCCTGATATTCTGGCGGAAAAATGCGGCTTTTATGCAGCCGGCTCAACTCCTGTGCCTATGGATTATAAGGCTAAAAGAGATTTGCTGGCTCAGAATAATATTATGGCGGCACAAGCCCTGCGGGTTTTAGCCATTGCATATAAAAAGCTGGAGGCTGTGCCTAAAAATATAAATGAAGCGGAAAACGAATTAGTTTTTCTGGGGCTTTTCGGCATTATTGATCCGCCCAGACCCGAAGCCGTACATGCTGTGAAGCTCAGTAAAAAAGCAGGTATCCGGCCTGTTATGGTAACAGGCGATCATATTATTACCGCTAGGGCAATAGGCGAAAAGCTGGGGATTATAAATGATTTTGATAAAGCCCTGAGCGGTGAAGAATTAAATAAGCTGACTCAGGAAGAGCTGGAGATGGTTATTGATGATTATAAGGTTTTCGCAAGGGTTTCCCCCGAGCATAAGGTTAGGATAGTAAAAGCATTTCAGGCCAAGGGCAATATAGTTGCAATGACAGGCGACGGTATAAATGACGCCCCTGCCCTTAAAGCTGCCGACATAGGCTGCGCCATGGGCATAACAGGGACAGACGTTGCCAAAGGCGCTGCCGATATGGTTTTAATGGACGATAATTTCGCCACCATAGTAGAGGCTGTGAAAGAAGGCCGCGGTATATTTGCCAATATAAGCAAGGCTGTCCACTTTCTGCTGTCGAGCAATATCGGCGAGATACTTACGATTCTTGTGGCAATCCTTGCCGGCTGGGGAATGCCTCTTGTGGCTATTCAGCTCCTATGGGTTAACCTAATAACCGATTCTCTGCCTGCAATCGCCCTTGGCCTCGACCCTGTGGAAAGCGATATTATGCAGCGCCCGCCTTATAAAAGCAGCGGCTTGTTTACATTTGATTTATGGAAGCGCATCTTTTTGGAGGGGATTATGATCGGGCTTCTGGCGCTTATCGCTTTCGGCTACGGGAAATTATATTTCGGCGAAAACGGCTCTTTCATCGTCGGACGAACTATGTGCTTTGCGACCTTGAGCATATCTCAGCTTGTCCACGCTTTTAATATGCGCAGTGATAAAAGCCTTAAAAAAATTAATCCTTTCAGCAATTTATATCTTGTAGGCGCATTTTTCATAGGGATTATCCTGCAAGCCGCCGTTATAAATTTGCCCTCTGTCAGCGCCGTTTTTAAAACCTGCCCGCTGAATATACATCAATGGAGTATTGTTGCATTGTTATGCGCCATGCCCGTTGCAGTGGTGGAGCTTGAAAAATTTATATTTTCATTAGCCGCAAATAAAAAGCCTTCCAAAAACGCTATACAAAGTGAAGCCTAAAAAAACATAGTGTACACAGGGCCAGGATTCCTCCTGTCCCTTTTGTTTCCCCAAAATACGTTAAAGCAATTTGCAAGCTGTTTTTTTGTATGAAATAAATCCTTTATTCTTTATAAAAATAAATTATATAAATTTGTCATTTTTCATAAACAGCAGTATAAATTACCCCCTGTTTTTTATTAATGTTGAAAGAAAATTAAAATCTGTCTTTTAATTAACCGCAAGATATTGTATAATTAAAACCGAATCGGCACTATATATTGTATGTTTAATAAAAACTTAATTTTTCAACGACTCTCGTGCGAATGCCCCGGGCCTTCGCATGAATTTATGTGAACTTTTTATTATCGTTACTCTAATGCGAGGTCAAGCATACCAAGGGGGATTATGGAAAATGGTTATTTTGAAACAACAGCCTAATCAATTAACTACAATTATCAAACGGGACGGCCGCACAGCCGCCTTTGATGAAGAAAAAATAATTGAGGCTATTAAGAAAAGTTTTCAAGCTACGGGAGAATACCAGAACTATACCTACTATAGGGAGGTTTGCTCTGATGTTATGAAGATGCTTTTTGAAAAAAACATCAGTATGCCTACTGTTGAGCAGGTTCAGGATATGGTTGAGGAAGTTCTTATGAAAAAGGGCTATCCTAACGTAGCCAAAGCCTATATTCTCTACAGGGCTGAGAGAAGCCGTATAAGGGAAATGAATACCCGCCTTATGCAGATTTATGAGGAGATAACCTTTAAAGATTCTAAGGATTCCGATATAAAAAGGGAAAACGCCAATGTAAACGGCGATACCGCCATGGGCACCATGCTTAAATACGGCTCCGAAGGCGCAAGGCAGTATTATGAAATGTTTATTCTTAAGCCCGAACATTCTGATGCCCATAAAAACGGCGATATTCATATACATGATCTCGACTTTTTAACCATGACAACCACCTGCTGCCAAATCGATTTGATAAATCTTTTTAAAGGCGGCTTCTCCACAGGTCACGGTGCTTTGAGAGAGCCTAAATATATTTCCAGCTATTCGGCGCTTGCCTGTATAGCTATTCAGTCTAACCAAAACGACCAGCACGGCGGCCAAAGCATTGCCAATTTTGATTACGGCCTTGCCCTTGGTGTTAAGAAAACTTTTATAACACAATACCGTGAGCATATGGTTCAATCCCTTGCGCTTATTGCCGAATATGATGATTCTGACAGCATTAAGCAAATACACCGTAAAATTTTAGCAGCCGGTGCCGAGCTTAGTATAGACAGCCATGATTTGTTTATGGCACAGGAGCTTATTGAGCTTAAAGCCCTCGGCATAGATGAAGATGCTATTATAAAAAGCCAGAAATACTCCCTTAAAAACGCTGTAAAAGCAACAGACAGAGATACTTATAAGGCAATGGTTGCCCTTGTTCATAATTTAAATACAATGCACTCAAGAGCAGGTGCTCAAACTCCGTTTTCTTCAATTAACTATGGCATGGATACCTCCGCTGAAGGGCGCATGGTTATTAAAAACATTCTCCTTGCACTGGAGGCAGGCTTGGGCAACGGTGAAACGCCTATTTTCCCGATCCATATTTTCAGAGTTAAAGAAGGCATTAACTTTAACGAGGGCGAGCCTAATTATGATTTATTTAAACTTGCCTGCAAGGTAAGCTCAAAGAGGCTTTTCCCTAATTTCGCTTTTGTCGATGCACCGTTTAACCTTAAATATTATGAAGAAGGCAAGCCGGAAACCGAGGTCGCTTACATGGGCTGCCGCACAAGAGTTATGAGCAATATCCATGACCCTGAAAAGGAAATAACCTATGGCCGCGGCAATTTGAGCTTTACAAGTATTAACCTCCCCCGTATCGGCATAAAGGCACAGGGAAATATTGAGAATTTCTTTAATGAGCTTGATGAAAAAGTGGATTTATGCTGCGAGCAGCTTCTTGAGCGCTTTAGGATACAGGCCAATAAAAAAGTCCGCAATTATCCATTTTTAATGGGTGAGGGCGTTTGGATAGATTCTGAGAAATTAGGCGCTGAGGATACTGTTGAGGAAGTTTTGAAGCATGGCACTTTAACCGTCGGCTTTATCGGCCTTGCCGAATGTCTTATATCTTTAACAGGCAAGCACCATGGCGAATCTGATGATGCACAGGAGCTGGGGCTTAAAATCGTAGGCCATATGAGAAGGCGCGTAGATTCATGGGCGCAGAATATGAAGCTCAATTTCTCCTTAATTGCAACGCCTGCGGAAGGGCTTTCAGGCAGATTCATTAAAATAGACCGCAAACTTTACGGCGATATTAAAAATATTACAGATAAAGAGTATTATACAAACAGCTTCCACGTGCCTGTTTACTATAATACCTCCGCTTTTGAAAAAATAAATAAAGAAGCGCCTTATCATGAGTTTACAAATGCCGGCCACATAACCTATGTTGAAATGGACGGCGATATGAGCAAAAATGTAGACGCTTTTGAAAAAGTAATCCGCCATATGAAAGAATCCGGCATAGGCTACGGCTCCATTAACCATCCGGTAGACAGGGATCCTGTTTGCGGCTACACCGGCATAATCGGAGACAAATGCCCCGGCTGCGGCAGGGATGAATCCGAATTTCCATTTGAAAGAATAAGGAGAATCACAGGCTATCTTGTTGGAACGCTGGACAGGTTTAACAACGCAAAGCTGGCAGAGGTTAGAGACAGAGTTAAGCATAATATGTAAATACCTAAAAGAAGTGGCTTTAGCCACTTCTTTTAGGTTATGGGATGTAGAAAACACGCCCCTTTTCGCTGGAAATACTTGCGAGAGCTCAAGGTCTGTGTTTTCGCATATTGACGGGCTAAGCCCTCCAATATGATAATAGTCTGCGACGCTTTACAAATCAACTGCCGCAGCCCGGTTTTTCTTTTTTTAGGCAGAGCGAGAGGAGTACTATGAGTGCAAGGCTATAATGTTATAGCAGTTTTTAATGAAGATGAAAGCAAACTTCTAATGTGCAAACGGAAGAAAAATCCTTATTTGGGACTGAATAATTTAGTAGGCGGCAAAATAGAGTCTGGCGAGAGTGGTATAGACGCTGCATACAGAGAACTTTTTGAAGAAACTAGTATAGACAGAAATGCCATACGGCTTACGCATCTAATGGATTTTACTTACCATATGACAAATTGTTATATAGAGGTTTACGCAGGCCGGCTTAAGGGAATCGCGGATATTGCAGGAGAGGAAAATGAATTGTTCTGGTCAGAATTAAATGTGGACTTTTTTGATATGAGTAAGTTTGCAGGGGAAGGAAATATCGGCCACATAATTGAGCAAATCAAAATACACTCAAAGCGGATTTTTGAAAATAATTAGCTGTTGTTTAAAGATTTCCGCGCTAAAGCGAAACAGTTAAAGCGCTTGCTGTATACCGGCTGCGCACTATACTTTCAAAATCCTTTGAACTCTTTTCTCATATGATATATAATTAAACGGCAGCGTTAAAAAATCTTAAGCCATGAGGGGCAATTGTTATGCAACTTCGCATTTCAGGCATTATAAATGATTCCATAGTAGACGGACCGGGCCTTAGGCTCGCTGTTTTTGCTCAAGGCTGTTCACATAACTGCCTGGGCTGCCACAACCCCCAAACTCATGATTTTAACGGCGGCTATTTTATTGATATAGATGATATAATTGATAAAGCAAGGTCCAATCCTTTGCTCCAAGGCATAACCTTAACAGGCGGCGATCCCTTTTTTCAACCGGAAGCCTCATATGAGCTAGCCTGTAAAATTCGCAAGCTGCGCTTGGACATCGTTATATACACAGGCTTTTCATGGGAAGAGCTAATGGAGGATGAAAGCCTTAAAAAGCTCGCCCTTGCCGCTGATTATGTGGTAGACGGCAAATTTTTGGCAGAATACAAAACGCTGGATATGCCCTTTGTAGGGTCTTCCAACCAGCGGGTTATTGATGTTAAAAAAACTATCTCCGGTGGGGAAATTTCTGTTTGCAAATTTTAGTTTAAAACAGTTCGCATACGATTTGTTTTTAGATTAAATTTATATAAAATTTATACGTATGCTTGCTTTGTATTAATAAACAAGAGTATACTGAAAGTAGCTTGGGTGATTTTATGGAGCCTTTATTCAGACCTGCGGCATATGCGGATGTAAATGATATTTGCCATGGATTGGAAAGATCGTTTATCCCTCTTTTGGACAGCTATTATAAAAACGGTTACTATCCTTATTTTGCCAACCGCAAATGGATTGAAGATAAAATTGATAATGAATTTGTATATGTGTGCCAAATAGAAGAAACTGTCTGCGGCGCTATTATTTTGTGCAAAGAGCCGGACAGGCTCAATCTTAAATTACATACTGTTTATGTTGATGAACCCTATAGAAGAAAAGGGCTGGCCGCATTTTTGATACTTAATGCGGAAGCCGTACACAGCGATGCGCGGTATTGGCAGCTTGAAACTCTTGCAGATTTAAAAGGCAATATTGCCCTTTATGAAAAGCTGGGCTATGAGCAATACGGCGAGCCTAAAGCTGTGACTGAAAAAGTAACCATAGTTTATTACAGAAAGCATATGCTTTAACAAAAACTGCCCCGGCAGCTTTTGTTATGTTGGGCGTTTAAATATTAGTCTCCATCAGTATTTAGCATATAATCCTTAAAAGATAAAGCTCCATAGACTATAAAGGTTTTAAAGGAGGAATTCCATTGGATGATGAACATGCTCAAGGCACAAATTCTGCAAATGAAAACCCCGAAGGCGGCAACACAGCTCCGTTGTTAGCCGAGTATGATATGTCAAAAAAAGGGGTTAACAGCAGAGTTTTGACTTTGGCCATGCCGGCTCTCGTCGAGCTTCTTCTCGTACAGCTTTGCACCATGATGGGAACTATGATGGTTGGCAGGCTGGGCCCTTGGGCCATTTCCGCTGTCGGCTACTGCTCCCAGCCAAAGCTGCTGGTGCAGGCAGTGTTCATTGCAATGAATACCGGCTCAACCGCTCTTATTTCCCGCGCAAAGGGTGAAGAAAACAAGGATTTGGCTCATAGAATCCTTCAGCAATCCATACTTTTATCTTTAGTCTTATCAATTATTATTTCCATAGCAGGCTTTGCCGGTTCGAGGTCCATGGTAGTTTTCATGGGCGCTACCGAGGGCTATATTATAGAAGCCGCCGCGGAATATATGCAGATACAGATGATTGGCTTTATATTCAATGCACTTACATTAACCATAACCGCCTGTTTAAGAGGCGTTGGCAAAACAAAGGAATCCATGGTTTACAATCTTATAGCCAATATTGTCAATGTTATACTTAACTATGCGCTGGTTTACGGCAACTGGGGCTTCCCTGAAATGGGAGTTGCAGGCTCTTCATGGGCTACTGTAATAGGTCAAACCGTTGCCTTTGCCATAGCCGTTGTTATAATTCTCAGGAAAGATGATTATCTGGAGCTTAAATTCAAAGGCTTCCTAAAGCTGGATATGCCTATTATAAACCGCATGGTTCGAGTTGGCGGGCCTGCCATGGGTGAGCAGTTTATTATCCGCGCAGGTATGATGATTTTTACTAAAACCATAGCAGGCTTGGGGAGTGACGCTTTCGCCACCCACCAGATTGCAAACAATCTCCTTACTATGACTTACAACACAGGGCAGGCCTTCGGTATAGCCGCGACAACGCTTATGGGCCAAAGCCTCGGCCGTAAGGATATATCTGCCGCCAAAACCTATACACTCACATGCAGGCGCTACGGAACTATGTGCTCCGTACTTCTTGCGGCATCATTTATACTTTTCGGCAAGCAGCTTGCCATGCTCTTTACAACCGATACAGAGATTATAAATCAGGCAGCCAAAATGCTGCTGATAGTTGCATTTATTCAGCCGCTCCAAACATCTCAGCTTATTATAAACGGTGCTTTAAGAGGCGCAGGCGACACTATGGTAGTTGCAGTCATCACCTTCATAGGCGTATTGATTATCCGCCCATCCTTAAGCATTTTCTCAATAAATGTGCTCGGCTGGGGATTAACAGGCGCTTGGACCGCTACAGCAATCGATCAGGCTATCCGCTCCATGGTTTCATACTTCCGCTTTAAATCAAATAGGTGGACTACTATACGGGTTTAGCCTGCAAAATATTCTTATTTAAATATCATGGAGGTTTGCCTTGATAAAGTTTGAAACCATTACAGCTGCTGATGTAAAAACTGATATTTGCAATACGATATTGAGAGAGCTGCCCGGCTGGTTTGGTATTGAAGAATCAATAATGGATTATGTAAAAACCGTACGGCAAGTGCCGGTTTATGCTGCATATGACGGAGAAAGGCCCATTGGCTTCGCTGCAATTAAAACTCATAATGAATATAGCGCAGAAGTCTGTGTTATGGGAGTGCTGGAAGGCTACCATAGGCAGGGCGTTGGCAGTCAGCTGATTAAATTATGCGAGGATTATTGCCTGACAAACCAAAAAGAATTTCTAACAGTAAAAACCTTGGATTCCTCCGCTGAATATGAACCATATGAAAAAACGAGGAATTTTTATAGCAAAATGGGTTTTATCCCTCTTGAAGTTTTTCCGCTACATTGGGATAAAATTAACCCATGCTTATTTTTGGCAAAGCATATTGGAAAAGTTGAGAAATAAGCGGTTTTGCTCCGCTCGGCTTTTGCGGATTGCCTTTTCTACGGCTTTTACTTATATGTACTTATTTAAAAAATCTCAAAATAAATAAAAACGCCTCGTTTCGCTTTTTTAAAAGCTACGCGGGCGTTTTTATTTATATTTGCAATAATTTATTTACCAATAAACTTAGCTTCTCTTTTTTCTAAAAATGCCGCCATGCCTTCTTTTTGATCTGCTGTGGCAAAGCAGAGGCCGAATACAGCATTTTCGTACATAACGCCTGTATCCAAATCGGATTCCGCGCTGAACTGAACACATTCTTTGGCATAGCTGACTGCTTTGGGAGCATTTTTAGCTATGCGACCTGCCATATTTTTGGCAAACTCCATCAATTCTTCCGCGGGAACAACATGGTTAACAAGGCCGATTGCAAGCGCTTCTTCCGCCCGGATAATGTCGGCTGTGAAAATCAGCTCTTTCGCCTTGGCAAGCCCTACCAGATTAGGCAGGCGCTGCGTTCCGCCGCCGCCGGGGAGGATTCCCAAGCCAACCTCAGGTAAGCCCAGCTTAGCCTTGTCGGAAGCAATGCGTATATCGCAGGCAAGGGCAAATTCGCAGCCGCCGCCTAAAGCAAAGCCGTTAATCGCCGCAATATACACTTTTGCGGATTTTTCAATTTTCCTGTAAATTCTGGCATTTAATTCGCTGAAAATTTTCGCCTCATCCGGCGTTTGGTTTGCCATATGGGAAATATCCGCTCCGGCGATAAATGCCTTGCCTTCTCCCGTTGCAATTACAACTCTTACGCTGTCGTTTTTCTCCATCTCTTCCATAGCGTGCTCTATTTCATTAAATGTTAAATCCGAAAGGGCATTGAGGCTTTTGGGATTATCCATTGTGAGTATACATAAGCTATCGCAAATTTCAACTTTAATTGTTTGATATGGCATTAGCGTTCTCCTTTAAAAAATAATTTTCATATCTTTGGCTTTTTGTGTAAGCTCATCTCTGAATTTAGGGTGGGCGATTGAAATAAGAGCTTTTGCCCTTTCGCTTACAGTTAATCCATGAAGGTTTACAATGCCATATTCAGAGCAGATATACTGAACATCGTATCTGGAGGTTGTAACAAGAGTTCCCGGCTCAAAATAAGGCACAATATTGCTGATTGTGTCATTTTTAGCAGTTGAGCGGACAACGAGAATAGATTTGCCGCCTTTTGACATTTGCGCACCGCGGACGAAATCCACCTGCCCGCCGACGCCGCTGTATTGATGGCCCATTAATGTATCGGACGCTACCTGCCCGTATAAATCCACGTGAAGACAGCTGTTTATGGATACAAAATTATCATTTTTAGCGATTATATAAGGATCATTTGTTTCCGTAACATTTACGATTTCAACATTAGGGTTTCTATCAATAAAGTCAAATACTTTCTGAGAACCGATTATGAAATTTGCAAGGAATTTGCCGGGCTTATGGCCTTTTTTCATATTAGTTATGGCACCGGAATTATATAAATCCACAACGCCGTCAGAAAATAATTCGCTGTGAATGCCTAAATCTTTTTTATCGTGCAGCGCATTAAGAACAGCATCCGGCGTGCCGCCGATACCTGTTTGAAGGCAAGCGCCGTCAGGAATAAGGGGAGCGATAAAGCCTGCTATGGCTTTTTCCATATCATCTACTTCTTTTGCGAAAACTTCAACAATTTTTTCATCAGCTTCCAAAATAACGGTGGCTTCATCTAAAGATATTGACGCTCCGTATGTAAACGGAATATTTTTGTTAACCTGAACAATCAATTTTTTTGCGGCGGCAGCACAGGCAATTGAATAATCCGCATTGAGACCGTAGCTGCACATACCGTTTTCATCAGGAGGGGGGACCTGCATGAAAAATACATCAGGGGGATTTACATTGCGGTAATAATTATCCATATGAATGTAGAAAAGCGGCAAAAACTCAACGCGGCCCGCTTTATGCTGAGGGCGTGTGTTCGGCCCTAAAAAGTTTGAAAAGCCTTTAAAGCTATCCTTATATTCTTCACTGCCGTAAAAAGAAGGCAGCGTATGAAGATGAGACATTACAGTAACATCCCGGAGCTCATCTGCGCGAGCCATAAGAGCATTTAACAGCAATTTCGGCTCTCCATGAACCTGCTGAATTATTACTTTTTCACCGGATTCAATTATTTTAACGGCTTCTTCAGGCGTTGCAACTATCTTTTCTTTGTACTTTTCTCTCCAGCCCATAAATAGTCCTCTTTTCAATTTATTTTTTGTTTTTATTTACCGTAAAATTTAGGCTTCCTCTTTTCTTTAAAAGCAAGAAAGGTTTCCTTGCAATCTTCGGAAGCGTTGTACATCACCGTATACTGAGCCTCGTGGAAATATTTTTCACGCAGCTGCTCATTATCATTATGATTCATCGCTTTTTTGAAATAGCTCAGAGCCAATGGCGATTGCGCCGCGATTTTTTTAGCTGCTTCCATAACCCGCTCCATAAGATTTTCAGCCGGCACAACATCCAGCACAGCGCCCCATTCCTTCATCTGCTGAGAAGAAATAACATCACCTGTAAACACATAATATCTCGCCAGGCGGCGGGGCATAATCATTTCCAAAAACTCAGATGCGCCTATATATCCCGCCGTAATTTCAGGCAGAGAAAATTTTGCATCATCTGTTGCTATTATAACATCCGAGCAGGCCGCAAGAGCAAGCCCTGCACCAATTGCCTTGCCATGTACCGCGGCAATTACAGGATAGCGGCAGGAATAAATGGCCCCCATGCAATCCGCAGCGGCGCCGCTTATAACATTTACTTTTTCCGTAGTGGAGCATTCCTGAATTTCAGATAAATCCCCGCCTGCGCAAAAATGCTTGCATCCGGATTTTAAAATTACAACAGAAATATCATCCATAAGATTAATTTCATCAAATGCGCCTTTAATTTCGCGGTAAAAATGCATATCACATATATTTAAGGGCTGCTTATTCAGCGTAACCGTTGCGATGCGCTCTTCTAAATTCACTTCCAGTAAAACATTGCTCATATTCTCAACCTGCCTTTTTATATTGTAGATTCCTTACCGGCACAAATCGGGGTTAGTCTCTCTCGTTCCGTCTGCATTGTAAATATAGAAGCCTTTGCCCGTTTTCCTTCCAAGCCAGCCCATGCGCACCATGTCTTTAAGAAGAGTTGCAGGGCGGTATTTAGGGTCACCGGTTTCGCGGTAGAGCACTTCCATAACTGCCAGCTCAATATCAATGCCTGCCATGTCAATAAGCTCCAACGGTCCCATAGGATGGTTCAAGCCGCATTTCATACCAATATCTATATCTTCAATAGAGCCTATACCTGTTTCCAAAAGGTGAATGGCTTCATTAATCATAGGGTCCAGCATACGGTTTACTATGAATGCAGGGCTGTCTTTGGAAACGATACAGGTTTTACCCAGTTTTATACCTACGCTACGGGCTATTTCAACAGTTTCAGCAGATGTGCCAAGCGCCTTTACGATTTCAAGCAGCTTCATTAAAGGCACAGGGCTGAAAAAGTGCATACCCAAAAATCTCGCCGGATTTTTCACAACGCTTGCTATTTCAGCAATTGATATGGAGGATGTATTTGTCGCCATAATCGCATCTTCGTGGCAAATATCTGAAAGGGCTTTGAATATATTCTTTTTAATTTCAGCATTTTCAACAACGGCTTCAATAACCAAGTCTGCATCTGCGGCACCGGAAAGCTCTGCGCAAAGAGTTAATTTGCTTATCGCTTCATCCTTGGCTTCCTGATCCATTCTGCCCTTTTCTACATTTTTTGTGAGCATTTTATCTATGCCCGCTTTTGATTTTTCAAGAATTTCCATACTCATATCATTAAGAGTAACCTCGAAACCCGCCGTAACAGCTGTTTGCGCTATGCCTGAGCCCATGAAGCCCCCGCCGACTACAAATATCTTTTTAATTTCCATAATAAATCCCTCCGGTTAAGTATTTTTAACGGCCTGAATATAGAAACCCATACTACGCCGTAAACTTTCATATAAGCCGCAACCCATACAATATAAGTTCACCGCATATCTGCAAAGAACAGTTCAATAATAATATTTAGCAATTTTCGTGCCAAATGCTCTGTCTCCATTCCGCTTAATGCCAAAAGCAATGCTTTATAAATATACCGGTTATTATGAAACTTAACCATTGTTAACCTTTCTTAATCGGCTGCCATTCAACTTCGCAAAAACTTCAAAAAGATTACATAAGCTGGCAATTGTCCCTGTTTCGCAATTGTTTTCCCATTATTTTTTATAGTGCTATTTTATAAAATTTGCAGGAAAAGTTTTTCAAAATTACAAATTCTAAAATTTTAGATTTTCCAATGAATATTATATCATTTTAATCAGCCATAAATACAGATAATAGTTTTATAAAATTAAAATTCTTCTCTCCCAAAGCATCAATAAGTAAAAGACCACCTAAAACGGTCTTTTAAACCTGCAATCCGCTGCTTTACAAAGCCTGTGCGCCTCTAAATACGATTATTCTGCCGTAAACTCATTTTTTACGCATAAAGGCCGGGGGTATTTTTAATTCCGCCCTGTATTTGGCAACTGTCCTTCTTTTTATCTGTATGCCGCTTTTATTGAGCAATTGCTCAATTTTTTGATCACTGTGGGGGCATTCTTTGTCTTCTGCCAAAACAAGATTTTTGATTGTGGCTTTAATTTTTTCTGCCGACTCTCCTTCTCCGCTGACGGATGAAAGCTCTGTTGAAAAAAAATACCTGTATGAAAAAACACCGAAGCCGCATTGGAGGTATTTCCCCTTAACCGTTCGCGATATTGTTGAAGGGTGAACAGACAGGTTCTCCGCCACATCGCTCATTTTTAAAGGTCTTATATTTCCCTCGCCTTTTTCAAAAAAATCTTTTTGCCTCTCCAAAATTTCCTGTGTAACTTTCAGCAATGTTTCATTTCGCTTAGCCATATTATTTGCTATATTTCTGGCCTGTTTTACTTTTTCTTCAATATACCTCTTGGTTTTTATATCCTCAACTGTGTTGTACTTATCCAAATATGTTTTATTAATTGATATTCTCGGCACGCTCCAGGTGTTCAGCTCTATAACAAATTCACCGCATACTTTCCCGATAACTGCATCCGGAATTATGTAGTTATGATAAATATCACCGGTATAGCCTGCCCCCGGCTTAGGGTTCAGCTGTGATATAATATCAAAATAATCTGAAATAACATTCTGAGTAACATCGTATTTTTTCGCCAGCTTTACAAATTGCTTTTTCCCCAGCATTTCCAAATCATTTTCAACCATACTTAATATAATTTCATCCTCAATGCCCTTAGCCGCCAGCTGAAGCATAAGACATTCCGAAATACTTCTGGCGCCTATGCCTGTAGGCTCAAGAGACTGCACCGCGAGAACGCAGTTTTCCAACAGCTGCGCGCTATTGCCTGCAAATTCTTCATACAAATAAAAATCTTTATCAAGATAGCCGTTGTCATCCAACCTGTGGATTATCAGCAGGCAAATTTCCGCCTCCTGCTCCGAAAGATTTATATAGCATATCTGCTCCGAAAGAAACTCTGAAAGGCTTTTGGGCGGCTGCGCCGCCGATTCATACAAGCCCTCTATTCCGCCGTTTTCCGAATATGCTTTATAATAGGCCCTGTTTTGCTCATCTGTCGCCTCCAGCCATTGCAATTTGCTTATGAGGTTTGACTTTTCAGCCTCAGGCACCGCGCTGTCATCCACTATAAGCACAGGATTTTCCAGCGCCATCTCGTCAATATATTTACTCAGCTCAAATACGTTCATAGAAAGCATATTCAATCCCTGAATATGCTGATGTGTAAAAATTTGCCTTTGCACTAAATTGAACTTAATATCCATTCTTCACCTTGCTTTCAAATACATTTGCATAAGAATATAGCTTCTCCTATATTATTGTAATATATCCGCAAACTTAAGCAATTACTGCCGTTGCCATCAATGCCCTGCACTGTAAAGCCACATGTCGCTAACAAAATTTTACTGGCTTAAATTATATAGGCTGATTTTTTTATAAAGGCCGGAAACGCTGATTTCCAACAGCTTCGCCGTTTCATATATATTCCCGCTCTGGCTGTCAAGTACACTTTTGATATATTGCTTTTCAAAATTTGACACAACTTCCTTAAGCGGCATAAATTCATTTTTCCCCGTACCGGAGTTTTGGTTTTTTGAGAAATTAAAGCCCTCAGCTTTTTTATCATCCGCAACTTCTTGAACCTTACCGGGAAAGTCGATTTCACTAACTTCAATCATATCCGCCGGCGCTGTAATAACCAGCCGCTCTATGGCATTGCGAAGCTCTCTCACATTTCCCGGCCAGCTGTACATGCCGAGCACTTCCTTAGACCTATCCGTAAGTTTTCTGTTCAGCCGGTATTTTTTATTGAAATTTTCAACAAATACCTCGGTAAATGCGGCAATATCTTCTTTTCTATCTCTCAAAGGCGGAATTTTCACCGGGAGAATATTCAACCTGTAATATAAATCACTGCGGAAGGACCCTTCCTGTACCATTTTAGTCAAATCGCGGTTTGTTGCCGCAATAATTCTTGCATCTGTATAGATGAGTTTCTCACTGCCCAAGCGCCTTATTTCCCCCGATTCCAGCGCACGTAGAAATTTAGCCTGTAAATTCAGAGGCATCTCCCCAACTTCATCGAGAAAAAGCGTTCCCTTATGAGCTAATTCAAAAAGACCCGGCTTGCCCTCTTTTGACGCGCCGGTAAACGCGCCCTTTTCATAGCCGAAAAACTCCGCTTCCATTAATTCATTGGGTATGGTAGCACAGTTTATTGGGATAAACGGCTGCTTGCTACGCAGGCTTGTCTGGTGGATATATTTGGCAATTACTTCCTTGCCCGTCCCTGATTCACCATAGAGCATCATGGTGCTGTCCACAAATTTCATCTGGTCAAGGAGCATGAAAATTTCACGCATTTGCTGACTTTCCGCAATAATCGAAACCTGATTTCTATTTAAAAAGCTGATGAGCTGCTGCATATTGCCTTTTTCAAACTCAATCTTCTTTATATAATCATATACCACATCTTCAATCATGCTGAAGGTAACAACAGCTTGAATCTCTTTATTATCATCGAAAACAGGTATTGAAATAGTCAAAAGCCCGTCACCGTATTTAGTCTTAAAATACATAACCGAACGGGTTTTATTTTTAAGCACATACTCTGTTCCCGTTTCAGGCGCCCAGCCCTCCAGCCTGAAAACGCTTATATGCTTGCCCAGCAATGTATCCAAAGTATCCTTCCAAATTTCTAAGCAAAAGCTGTTTACGAAAAGTATTTTTCCTTTATTATCCGTTAAAACAATCGCACCAGGAAAATGATTCATAACCAAGTCAAAATAATCATTTACAGCCTTTTCAGCATAAGAATAATCTACAGTTTTCTTTGGATACAATTAAAACACCCCCATAAAAAATACGAAACGCATAAAATCACCGTAAACAATAATGCCCATTCGCATTTAACGCAAATTTCACTTCAAAATTATTTTATAGTCTAGGCAAACCGCTTAAAAACATTCTCATTTACCGTATTATACCACATTGCTTGCCTTTGTGATATTTTTCTCAAAAAACCCGCTGTACATTTTTGACAGTAACTCCGCAGGGTGTTGCTTTAATAGGGCTCTCGGCTTTTGCACTTTTCTTGCTCGACTTTTTTTCCAAAAAGTCTCGCTGCGCATAAAAGTAACGCTGTAAGCGTTATTTTTATGCGCACATTATACCTTTTTATTCTACAAAATTATAATGCCACAGATTTACATTAAAAAACAAGCCTTTATTAACTATATTTGTCCCCTTTTTTCATTCCAATTAATTGTAAATATGAATTTTTATGGCAAGTTGCTTGCATTTTTTCAAGATTTATGGTTAAATATGTGCATAGAAGACAATTGCTGTTTTTTTCACGTGATTTATCTATAACTAAAGAATTTATATTAAACCATTATAATTTTTTCAGAATGTGCAGATAGTCAGTGCATAATTTAATCTCACACTTTTACAGGCTTAGGAGTTGCTTAAAATGAAAATAGGAATAATTGGTGCCGGAACAATGGGTTCCGGTATTGCGCAAGCATTTGCAATATGTGACGGGTATGAGGTTACACTCTGCGACATAAAGGAAGAATATGCGCTGGTCGGAAGGAATAAAATTAATAAAGCCCTTGAAAAGCTGGTAAGCAAAGGTAAAATGGAACAAGTAGCTCTTGATTCTATTATGGGTAGAATATCATATGGGCTTAATGATAAAGTTTCCGATTGCGATTTAATAATAGAAGCCGCGCTGGAGCAAATGGAGCTTAAAAAACAGCTGTTTGCAAATCTCCAAAAAATATGTAAAAAAGATACTATTTTTGCTTCAAATACATCTTCTCTTTCTATTACAGAATTATCCGCCGGCATGGATAGGCCGGTTATCGGTATACATTTTTTCAACCCTGCTCCTGTTATGAAGCTGGTGGAAATTGTTGTTGGCTTAACCACCCCGCCTGAGCTTGTTGAAAAAATAAAGGCAATTACCGTTGATATTGGCAAGGTTCCCGTTATCGTTCAGGATTCCGCAGGCTTTGTGGTAAACCGTGTTCTTATTCCTATGATTAACGAGGCTGTTGCCATAGCTGCTGAAGGCGTTGCAACACCGGAGGATATTGATACAGCTATGAAACTTGGCGCAAATCATCCTATGGGTCCTTTGGCATTAGGCGATTTAATCGGTCTCGATGTATGCTTGGCAATTATGGAGGTATTACAGTCGGAAACCGGAGAAGACAAGTACCGCCCGCATCCTCTTATGCGTAAAATGGTTCGCGGAGGCCAGCTTGGAAGGAAAACCGGAAAAGGTTTTTTCACATACGAATAGTTAAGGTTCTAAACACTTATTGATAACAATTTCATAATTTGGCATCCATTGTTTGCTGATGGGCTGTGGTTTGATTAAAAGAGCACGGCTTATTTGCAAATGATATGTTAAATTATGAGTTGCTATAAAAAACTGTGACAGTCGGCAATTTTTTGATGCCACTGCTGAGTTTATTATTTTAGGAGGTTAGTATTAGTATGAAGAAAAGATTAGCTTTATTACTTGCAGCTATGATGCTTATTGGCACACTTTCAGCTTGCCGTGGCAATAGTACTGCAACTGCTCCAGCCGCTCCTGCACAACAGGCTGAAGCGTTCAAAATCGGTGTTATGACCGGTACAGTATCACAAGGTGAAGAAGAGTTCCGTATGGCTGAGCAAATGAAAGCAAAATACGGCGATATGATTGTTACATCTACATATCCTGACAACTTCGCTTCCGAAACAGAAACAACTATCTCCAACATTTTAAGTCTGGCCAGCGATTCTGCTGTTAAAGCAATCGTAATCTGCCAAGCACCTCCGGGAACCGCAGCAGCTATCGACAAAGTGCGCGAAACTCGCCCCGATATGCTTTTCGTACTCGGCGTAGCTCATGAAGATCCTGAAGTTATCGCTTCCAAAGCAGACGTAGTATTGAGCGCCGACAATATTTCAACAGGCGTTACAATGATGGACCGTGCACAAGCTGCCGGTGCTAAAAACTTCGTTCACTATTCATTCCCACGTCACATGAGCTCCGTTACAACATCAGCCAGATATCAATTGCTTGAAGAAAATGCAGCAAAATATGGCATCAACTTTGTTAACGTAACAGCTCCGGACCCAACTGGTGACTCAGGCGTTGCCGGTACTCAACAGTTCATTCTTGAAGACGTTCCTCGTAGAATCGCAGAGCTTGGCCCTGACACAGTATTCTATGGAACAAACTGCGGTATGCAAGAGCCTATGATTAAAGAAATCGTTAAAGGCGGAGCCATCATGGTTCAACAATGCTGCCCATCTCCTTACCATGCAT
>JGI994J12354_10000384_pt1 | contig 43692 bp, 52 predicted proteins | sample IntmicLarv3ML3BL_FD_12354 | JGI IMG/M metagenome (IMG submission 12354) | reverse complement strand
TAACACTAAGTCTATACCCCCATGTTGCTATCGCCACGGACACTTGCCCTGGATACATCCCTATTACAATAAAACAGCAAAGCACGGCAAATATCAATGCCTTTCAACTAAAAAACAGAATTTTCGTACATATACACAATTATCCATCTGGATAATTGTCAAACTATTACAATATTTTCATTACATTTGTACCTCCTATCACAAATAAGCATCACATAATGAATCACTATAATCCCCATTCTCGATGGATGTATCCGCCGGCAAAAAGTACTTTAATACGCTTTCATCCGGCTTTCGAATACCTTTAACACCGCTCAGAAGATTTCTGATATTGAGCAATATGGATATCAATATTCCGTTTTTGTACAGTTTAAATCTGCGGCGTTTAAATTCTCTATATTATAATTTCAACTCTTTCTCGCCTTGCCATATTGTGAAAGCTCAATTGTAAAAACTCATCTGGAAAATAACCTAACCATGCACTATCATCCTAAAGTTCATCCGCCTTTGTTAAGCCACACACCGACGTATCAGTGCCATATAAAACCTTCCCGTTTCCCATAACATATAGCAAAGTGAAAAACACACTCTTTTCTCTGCGAAAAAAGACCTTTTTCTAAATCAAAAAGCATCTCTGTCAATTTCCTCATTCGGAAAACAAAAAAAGGATAGACCCGAAAACGTCTATCCTTCTCATTTAAATAGGCAACAATCGTTTCACTCTGCCGTAAATAACATATGCAATGGCGCTACCCGTCAGTGCTGTAACAAGCTGCGTTACAGAAAAGGATATCCTCACCGCCGTCTGCATCGCCTCCGGCACCGCCGTTCCGAATATAGGCAAGACCGCATACCATACCAATATCCAAAGAACCGCCGCCTTCAATACAGAACCTGCCATCAGGCAAGGAATCAAAGCTCTACTTCTCCCCAAATATGCAAACAGTACAATCGTTGCATTCCCCAGCATCACCACAAACACCATAAGCGGTATTAGCTGCATAATCGGCGTCAAACCCAAAAAGTAAGCAATAATCGGCGTTGCCACGGCAATCACCAAACCTCCACTTAGCCCAACCGACAATGTCGTTATGATTAATATCATATTCACAGATGATCCGGCTGCGTATACCGATAACCCCTTCAAGCTTTGAACTACTACGCACAATGCCAATAGTACTGCCGTCAATACAATTCCTCTCGTTTTCATTCTGCCCTCCATCTATTTCGTCACATCAAAGGTTCGCTCCAACAGCGAAGGCGAAGTCTCAAACCCTTTGCTTCCTTCCAGAGGATTATCCGTCTTTGCCTCTTTGGCGGTTCACCGCATCGACGCCTTTTGCATCATGTATCAAGGAAGCCGCACCACCTACACATCCATTTTTGCAAACCATGCCCTCAATTAAGTTTGCATCCAGCCTATCAAACGACGCCAATTTCATCGTCTTGATACATTCTTCCACGCCATTACATCGAATCGGCTTAATTGGGGTAGGTATGTTTCCAAGCTGCGCAACCCGCAGCACACTATCCGCCACACCACCGCTTCGTGCAAACATGCGCCCAAAGGAAGACGGCTCTCCTGCACTGATTTCCTCGAAATCATTCAAAACCAGTTCCCGCGCGTCAAACACAGACTGAAGTTCTTCAAACGTCAGCACATAATCGATAGCACCCCTCAAACCTTCTTGCTTGATTTCGACCTTCTTCGCAGTACAAGGGCCGATAAAAACCACTCTTGCTTTCGGGTCTTTTTGTTTTAAAGCTCTTCCTAAAGCAATCATCGGCGATACTGTTGTCGAAACATGATCCATAAACTGAGGATAGTTTTTTTGAATATAATCCACAAAAGCAGGGCAGCATGATGTCGTCTTCCAGTTCTTCTCTTCGATGGTCTTTGCAAACTCGTGCGCCTCTGCCGCCGCTACCATGTCTCCTCCAATCGCCGCCTCCAAAACATCGTAAAATCCAAGCTCTTTAATCCCCGCAAAGACCTTCCCAACCTTCACACCCGGAAATTGACCGGAAACTGCGGGCGCAACAACCGCATACACATGATAACTGGTATTGTTCCATGAATTTTTAATCAAATTCAGTACATCCAAAACAAAGGACTTATCTACAATTGCGCCAAACGGGCATTGATGCACACATGCACCGCAAGAAATACACTTATCATGGTCGATGATCGCCTTCCGCTCTTCGTCCATCTTCACAGCACCCACCAAACATGCACGCATACATGGACGCATAACCTCACTGATGGCGTTAAACGGGCAGACCGCTTTGCATCGTCCGCATTCAATGCATAATGCCTGATTGATATAGGAACGGTGGTTTACAATCGTGATTGCTCCCCTTGGACAAACCTCCAGACACTTGTGCCCCAAACATCCACGGCACGCCTCCGTAACCACGAAACGATCAATCGGACATTCATCGCAAGCGGAATCCAACACATTGATAACACGGTCATCCCTCGCCGGTTCTATGGTCAAGCGCACACGGTCTTCGATAATATGCCGCTCTTTATAAATACAACAGCGAAACAATGCCTTTGGCCCCGGAATAATCGCTTCGGCAATCTCACGAATGGATCCAATCGAGCGATCCAGCGTTCCTTGAAAAAAACGATGCACAACTTCCTTGTTTACCATGTATTTAATGTACTGCACATTGCTTTCAAAGTTACTCACCCGCACCACATCCTTCTTCGTCTCACTATAACACTTCGCATAATAAATATTTCGCATACGTATATATACTGTATACTTTTCGTATTAAAAAAATTAAATGCTTTTTCGTGTACTCAAAATTATCTTTCTTTGCATAAGCATTTTAGCACATAACTATTTCGCATGCAATATATTTTTATCTACAAAAAGTAATAATTTCGTTTGTATTTTATTCGATACAAATAGGATATTTGTATATTTATAGTTTGCATGCTCTGTATTTTATTGCCATTTAAGTCATTCTTCATCTTCCAACCTACTGCAAAAGTGCATTCGCTATACCTTTCCATCGAAAAAACAGAAAACGATTCCTCAAAATTTCGACAAAAAAAAGACATCTTTTCAAATATCACAAAAAAGATGTCCTTCATTTGTCCATTTTTAAATCAAAGACTGCTCGTTAATCATCAACTTAAATGACAGACCAAGTTTTTCCGCCGCTTTTCTGCACATCACCATACGTCCGAGAAAAATCTCGAAATAGTCCATTACGGAACCGAATCTCGTATCAACAGTCAACTTCAATTTAATAATCGTATGCTCTTCATTAATCTTCAGCACCGCTTTTTTCACAGAATAATTCACACGGTCATGAATATCAAAAGACTGATCTTCCTGATTACGCACACGGCTGCGGCGTACATCAGACTTGTCCGCCAGAATCAGCGCTGCCGCAATTGCATTCACAGGCACACCCGTACCCTCGTCGTGATTGCCGATTGCTGTCACAATCGTCGCAATATCCTCCGCCGGCATATTCATATTATCCAAAATACGAAATGCCATAACCGCACCACTTTGGGAATGATCTGCGCGATTGACCAAATTTCCAATATCATGCAGATAACCGGCAATCTGACCCAACTCCACATCCTTTTCTGAAAATCCCAATGTCTCCAGAATATACTTTGCTTGCTCGGCAACCAAAGTCACATGTGCAAAGGAATGCTCCGTATACCCCAATGTCGCCAAAGACTCGTCCGCCTTTTGGATATATGTGCGTACACGCTCATCCTGTTTAATTTGTTCATATGTAACCATATTTTCACCTCATTTCATTTTTTCATCTTTAAATTACTTCGATTTTCGATACCACCGTCCTTGCCTTTGCCACGCAGCTTTTGTTCAAACATCGTCGCTTCAGCAATACTACTATCCATATAGCCTATGTTGCATCATGACAATTCAGAATCTTGTAAAATTGCCGCAAAAATTCCTACTCATTATCTTAGTAGAAAACGGTATTGCATTTTTGCAATACCGTTTGTTTTATGTATTATCAAAATCTTTTTCTCGTAAGAAAATCAGGAATCTTAATTTCAGATTCGAAATCGTCTAAATCATTAAACTTTCTTGCTACAGGCATTTCTTCCGCAGCTTGTTCTTCTCTGGTTGCCTCTGCTGGTACCACACGACGTGACTCAACCACAGGCATATCGTCATCTAACCCTGTCGCAATAACTGTAACAACGACTTCATCAACCAAAGATTCATTGATGGTTGTACCAAAAATAATTTCCGCTTCCGGATCAATGGATTCTCTAATCAAATCTGCTGCTTCTTCGGTTTCCATCAAGCCCAAATTCGCATCCCCGCTGAAGTTAATCAACACACTTCTCGCGCCTTCGATTGTTGTTTCCAACAAAGGACTCTGGATCGCCATCTTTGCGGCTACCTCCGCTTTGTTCTCGCCACTCGCACGGCCAATACCCATATGCGCAATGCCCTTGTTCGCCATAACTGTGCGTACATCCGCAAAGTCCAAGTTAATAATGCCTGGCTTAGAAATCAAATCTGCAATACCCTGAACGCCCTGACGCAAAATTTCATCCGCCTTTTTGAACGCTTCGTTCAGTGTTGTCTTTTTATCAATAATACTCAACAGTCTTTGGTTTGGAATAATAACCAACGTATCAACATTCTTTTTCAATTCCAAAATGCCCTTTTCGGCATTACTCATTCTCTTTTTACCCTCAAAATTAAACGGCTTCGTAACAACACCAACCGTCAAGATGCCCATTTCCTTAGAAATAGCCGCAATCTTCGGCGCAGCTCCTGTACCCGTGCCGCCACCCATGCCGGCAGTGACAAATGCCATGTCCGCACCTCTTAATGCTTGCGCAACTTCATCTTGTGTTTCATCAACAGATCTTTCCCCAATTTCAGGATTTCCGCCTGCACCAAGACCTTTTGTCAATTTTTCACCAATTTGAATTTTGCTTTTCGCTTTGGACTTCGCCAAAGCTTGTCCATCCGTGTTAACAGAAACAAACTCAACGCCATCCAGACCATCCTCAATCATTCGGTCAACCGCATTATTTCCGCCGCCGCCAACACCGATTACTTTTATCTGCGCCATATTGCTCATTGGGATATCAAATTCGAGCAAACAAATCCCCTCCTAAAGTCCAAAAATACATAATAAAATTATTATACACGAAAAAACCCGCTATTTCCAGCACAAACGAAAACATTTCAGATTTTTTTCATAATTCTTTCGATTTTTTTCTGTTTTTTATCCAACCACTTTATATCATAAGCTTTTTTTCTCATAAATTCAACAAATATCTGTAAATTTTACCAAAAATTATGAAACTTGCACCTTCATTCTTTGTTTACGCAATAATATATACCTTATTAATTTTCCTCTTCATTCGGCAAAAAGTCAAGTTAAATATTGAAAAACAAGCGGTTTCGATAAATCACTCAAATCGAGAACCCCTCTGTCCTCCGGCGCAATGGTCTTTACGATTTCAGCCATAACACGTATTTTTTGATCGCCATTCTCTAACTCGCCCAGATAAATGGTAACCTGATTGACATACGCATAAATATCACGCGGGTTAGAGACGTCAATGGCAACAACGATATCCAGCAACTCATATTTTCTCATCATCTGAGACATCTGCAATATCGCCAGCAATGCCTCATCATCATCCACTGGTAAGATTTCACCTACCTTAAAGCTGTCAAACTTCAACCCCTTTACCTCAGGCAATGTTTCATAATACGCATCTTGTGTTTCCAATACACGGCCTTCTTCATCTATGTAAAGATAAGCACCCATATAGGGCACATATCCTCGTACCTTTCTCTCTGCCACCCTCACAATCAAAGTATCCGGCAACTTCATGGTAATATTTGCCTCAGCAATGTACGGCGCACTCTTCAGCATATTCTCTGCTTTCGTTCGGTCAAACAAAATAACATTATCTCCCGCGGAAATCCCAATCATAGACGCAATTTCACTATCGCTGAAATGTTCATTTCCTTCGTAGATGATGGTTTTCGCTTCAAATAGCGGTGAAAACAAAATACCCGCACCAATAATCAGCAACACAACGCCAAAAAGCAAATATTTATATATAGCATACGTTTTTTTGTTTTTCTTCGCTCTACGCGCCTTAACGCCTTGAAAGTCCTCTTCGTAGAAATCTTTTTCACGAAAGTCTTTTCCCATCGCTTGTTTTTTTTTCATCGCTTTCACTCCATCAACCGTATATTCCCACCCAAAGCGGAAAAAGCATCTTCAATACACACATATCCTCTTTCCACAAATTGAGCACCATATACCCGGCTCTGCCCCTCTGCAGCCAATGCCGCAATCAGCAGTGCCGCCGCTCCCCGCAAATCTTTGCCAAACACCTTTGCGCCATGAAGCGATTTCACGCCGCTTACCCATGTACTCTTGCCGTCTGTTGTAATCTTTGCACCCATGCGGCATAATTCTTCCACGTGCTTGAAACGTGCCTCGAACACGGTTTCACTAATCATACAAGTTCCCTCAGCCAATGTCAATAGACTCATGGCCAGGGGTTGAACGTCTGTCGGAAAATATGGAAACGGCCCTGTTTTGATCGATATATCCGCAACCAGACGCTTTGGAGGTTTGAGCCAAACACCATCGCCCTGCCAATTCAAACCGCATCCCGTCGCCTCTAAAAATCGTGATGTCGCCTCCATATGCTCCTTTTCAACACCATGCACAAAAAGCTCTCCCTTTGTCATCGCACTGGCGCACAAAAAGGTTGCTGCCTCGATGCGGTCAAACGGCACCGTGAAAACAGCGCCATGTAAAAACTTTACGCCCTCAATCATGATACTGCTTGTGCCTTCTCCATAAATCTCTGCGCCACATGCCCGAAGAAACTGCGCCAACGCCACGACCTCCGGTTCTCTTGCGGCGTTGTGAATCACTGTTGTTCCTTCCGCCTTTACTGCCAGGAGCAGTATGTTTTCCGTCGCTCCCACACTGGGATAATCCAAATAGATATCGTACCCAAAGATATGCGGCACTTCGCAATGAAATAAACCTTCTCTCTCCTCTAATCTGACACCCATTTTCTCAAAAGCTTTCAAATGCATATCAATAGGCCTTCTTCCAATCGCACAACCGCCCGGATGCCCAATAATCGCCCGCTTCTCCCTTCCAAGCAATGCCCCCAAAAACAAAACGGAAGAACGCATCTTTTGCACCGTTTCCTGCAAAATTTCCACTTCGCAAATGGACTTGGAATCAATCGTTACCGTGCTTCCCGCACGTTCTACCTTACACCCCAAACAAGATAATATCTCCAGTGTCTGCGTCACATCTCGAATGCATGGGCAATTCTCTAACACCACTTCATCCTCCGCCAGCAACGCCGCTATCAAAATAGGCAATGTCGCATTCTTGCTCCCCCGGGGGCGAAACTCTCCACCAATGGCATTGCCGCCTTCAACGATATAATACCCCATGCTGTCTCCTCCAAGAGTCACCTTACCCACATCATATTACGAGACAAATTCTTTGGTGCTTTTCCCCTTATCCGTTTACAAAAAAATAAATACAGAGTAAACTCTCTATAAAGACTTCATCTGCGCGTCACAGGCGTTCTTATCATTTTGAAAAATAAAACGGAGGTATCCATACATGAAACGAAATATATTGGACATCAAAGGACTGAAAGTCGGGCAAGCACAAAATATGCAAGCCCGTACAGGTGTCACCGTTGTACTTGCGGAAAGCGGCGCTCTTTGCGGTGTTGACGTACGCGGCGCCGCCCCCGGAACAAGAGAAACCGACTTGTTGAACGCCATAAACACCATTGAACAGGTGCATGCCATTGTTCTTTCCGGCGGTTCTGCTTTCGGGTTAGATGCAGCCGGTGGCGTTATGGCATATTTAGAAAAAAAGGGAATCGGTTTCGATGTGGGCATAACAACAGTCCCCATCGTACCCGCTGCTGTTTTGTTTGATTTGGAAAATGGCAATGGATTTATCCGTCCCGACAAATCTATGGGACACGAAGCATGTGAAAACGCCAGCAATACTATTTTGGAGGAAGGAGACTTTGGCGCCGGTTGCGGCGCGACCGTAGGTAAAATTTTAGGCAGCGAACACGTCTCAAACGGCGGCATCGGTTCATGGGCGGAAACAACAGAGAACGGTATCACAGTTGCCGCATTAATTGCCGTCAATGCATTTGGTGATGTCTATGAAAACGGAACGATCATCGCCGGAGCAAAAACGGCTGACGGCAATTTCTTTCCGGCCGAAGACGGCATCCTCTCCCTAACCTCCGGCCTTCGCTTTGCAGGGAAAAACACGACCATCGGCGTCATCGCCACAAATATCTCTCTAACAAAGGCGCAAGCGACCAAAGTGGCCGGCATGGCCCACGATGGCCTGGCAAGGTGTATTCGCCCTGTTCATACAACCATGGATGGTGACACGTTGTTTTGTCTTTCAACCGGAGAAATTCAAACGGACTCTCCGCCGCTTGATTTAATCGGTATTCTCGCTGCAAAAGCAACGGAAAAGGCAGTTATCCGTGCTATAAAGATGGCACGTACACTCTAATTCGGAAAAACATTTTTTCGCATCTGCAAACGAAATCATCTGCCTGCACAAAAAATCAGACCATCACAAAAGGAGCAGGATGGGATTTCACCAACCTGCTCCTTTTTCGATTTATCATTCTGCATCTGTCCAATCGCTCCGGACATTTTAATTATTTCTCTGCTTCGTTCTCTGAATAATGTATTCTTTAAACTTCTCCACTGCCGGCGGCAAATAGCGATTCACCATGTACGCCATATAGACCATACGTTTGGAATATACCGTGTCCAACTCCAGCTTTGTGACAGGATAATTCTGAATAACCGGATTATCCGTAATAATGGCGACACCCTGATTCGCAGCAACCAGCCCTGTCATGGAATTCACATCCTCAAACTGGCAAATAATATTCGGCATAATCTGCGCCTTCGTGAACAAATCGTCAATAATCCGCCGCATACCACTCTCTTTGGTATAACAAATCAGCGGATATGGACAAATATCCTGAATGCTGACTTTCCCCTTCTTCTCCAGCGGATGTCCTTCCGGGACAATCACAATCAGTCCCTGTTCATAAACAGGTATATATTCCACGTCGGCTTCATTCTCTACCATAGAGCAGAAAATCAAGTCGTACTTCTCACGTTTCAAATTATATAATAGTGTTTTCGTGTTCCCCTCATAACATGAAAAGGATATGTTCTTATTCTGAGGTGTTTGCAAAAAACCCGCAACGATATCCGGCACATAATTCGTACCGACCGAAGTCATATATGCCAGTTCAATATGTCCGCCACCGGATGAAATCAACCGTTCAATCTGATTCTTCCCCAGTTCTAACTGCGTTAATGCACTCTCCACATAGAACATATAAATTTTCCCATACTTTGTCAAAACCACATTCCGGCCTTGCTTTTCGAACAAACTGGCTCCCAATTCCTTTTCCAGCGTAGCAATGGAGTGGCTTAATGTTGGCTGTGAAATATTCAATTTTTCTGCCGCACGCGTATAGTGTTCTAATTCCGCCAATATCTTAAAATAGTATAGCTGATTTAGATTCATAAACTCCCCTCCTGATAAGGAAACCGACTTTTCCTCCTACATTATATCAAATTTTTTCGAAAAAGCCATTCATTTTTTTCATATATTCCGCAGACATATTAAAAACAAAAATGCCCTTCTATCAAAACGCAAATTTGTGCGCTCAAGATATAAGGGCAATCCATCAGTCTTCTTTCAAAAATGTCGTAATAAACAACGCTTCGCTCAGAATTGGGATACCCAATTCCCGTGCTTTTTTATTTTTGGAAGATTGCGATGCTTCATCATTATTAATGAGATAATCCGTCTTTGTTGTCACGCTTCCCGTAACTTTTCCGCCGTTTTGCTCAATTATCTCGGCCAATGCTTTTCGATTGACAAAATGATTCACATCCCCGGTAATCACAAAGGTTTTACCGCCAATCGCGTGGTTTACAATCTCAGCGGGCACCACTTCTTCAAACACCAAATACTGCAATGTGTCTTTCAACAGCCGCAAGTGTTCTTCATCAGAAAAATAGTGACAAATGCTTTTGGCAATGACCGCGCCGAAACCATCAATTTCTTGCAATTCCTCTTCTTTTGCCACCTTAATTTTCTCTAAATCGCAATCATACGATGTACATAAAAGCTTTGCATTCCGAAATCCAACCTGATCAATGCCCAACGCATAGATGAAATTTGGCAAATTGACAAATCTCGACTTTTCAATAGAATCTATCAAATTGCGATATGATTTTTCTCCGAAACCTTCCATCTGTTCAATTTGCTCTTTATATCGCTCTAGGCGAAAAATATCCGGATATTGCTCAATAAATCCGCATTCAAGAAATTTCTTCAATGTCTCTTCAGAAAGCCCCTCAATATTCATAGCGTTTCTAGAGACAAAATGTGCCAGTCGCTGTACCCGCTGAGCTTTGCAGCTTGGATTGGTACAATACAGCGCCTCGCCGTCTTTTACCTTCTTTAACTGCGTCTCTCCGCCGCAAACAAAGCAATTCTCCGGAATCTCCACCTCATCAGCAGGCGTCAAGTTTTCGGAAATCTGCGGAATAATCATATTCGCTTTATAGACCCTCACACGAGCACCGGCCGCCAGCCCCAATTCCCGCAAAATACTAACATTGTGTACACTGGCACGGCTCACCGTAGAACCCTCTAAATCTACCGGGTCAAATACCGCAACGGGATTCATCAAGCCCGTTCTGGAGGTGTTCCATTCAATTTCTCGAATTGTCGTCTCGGCCATTTCGTCTGCCCACTTAAATGCGATGGAGTCCTTAGGGAACTTTGCTGTCCGCCCCAACTCCTCGCTGTATAAAATGCTGTCATAAGTTAACACCAGCCCGTCAGAAGCAATGTCATTTTCCTCAATATGATTTCGGAACCAATCCAACGCTTCCAGAACATCACCCTCTGTCACCACTTTGTTTTGCACAGACGCAAACCCCAGTTCCTCAAGCCAAGCCATATTCTTTGTCTTGCTGTCAGAAAGTGCTCTCCCCTCCGCCGAAACCAGCGTAAATGCATAAAATAAGATATTTCTTTTCGCCGCAATTTCACTGTTTAGCTGCCGCACACTACCGCTGCATAAATTTCTCGGATTTTTATATTGCTCATCTGCATCCAATGCCTCGTTCATCCGCCGAAACTCAGAATAAGGAATCACACCTTCACCGCGCAGAATCAATTCTCCCAAAAACGGAATGGTCACCGGCAAATTGGCAAACACCTTGGCATTATGTGTCACATCTTCTCCAACCTCACCATTTCCACGGGTAATGGCCTGTACAAGGTTTCCTTTGTCATACTTTAAAACAATGGTCAGCCCGTCCAGCTTCCATGAAAGAACACCCTTCTTCTCTCCCAAAAAATGCTGTAGCTTTTCGGGTGATTTCGTCTTATCTAAGGACAAAATCGGACTGTCATGCCGTACCTTCTTCAATCCGCTCACAACTTCATAACCGACCTTCTGCGTGGGGCTATTTCCCAGAAGAATCCCCGTCTCACGCTCCAACGTCACCAACATATCGTAAAGTTTGTCGTACTCATGATCAGGCATGATTTCCCGATCCTCCTGATAGTACGCACGGGAGGCACGATTCAATCTCTCAACCAATTCCTTAATCCGCTCTATCATAATAAAACGCCGCTCCTGTCGTTTACTCGCTCACCTTAATCAATTTGGATAACTTAGCCATGAATTTCTTCGTGCCCTTCTCTCCAAAAGAAACTTCAACCTCAAAGTCGGCTCCGCCGTTTCGAATAGATTTCACCGTACCGATGCCATACTTTGGCGCACGAACCTTATCTCCCTCTTTATAATTCAATGTAAAATCCTTAGGCGCCGGAATACTCCCCGCACCCATACTGCTCATTCCGCCCATGCCGAACACAGGCGACTTTTGAATTTTCCCGCCCACAGGTATTTTTTTACTACCCTTTAGGGCATATTCTCTTGCCATATCCGACACCGCACGTGTCGGCATGTCCACCAAATCCATCGGGATTTCTTTCAAAAATCTTGACGGCTGGTTATACTGGGTAATGCCATGCTGCATACGGCTCTTCGCATATGTCATGAATAATTCATTCTTCGCGCGCGTGATGCCCACATAACAAAGGCGGCGTTCCTCTTCCATTTCTTTTTCTCCGCCATACATCACTGCACGATAGCCCGGAAAAACGCCCTCCTCAAGCCCCACAACAAATACACACGGGAACTCCAACCCCTTTGCACTATGCAGGGTCATCAACACAACTGCTTCTTCACCTTCCACATAGCTGTCAATATCCGCAACCAAAGCCACCTCTTCTAAAAATCCACTGAGTCCGCCCTCCGGGTTTGCTTTGTCATATTCAACCGCTTTGTTCACAAACTCGTCGATATTCTCGATTCTCATGCTTGCCTCTTCCGTACCCTCTGCAATCAACTGCTGCAAATACCCCGTACGTTTTACCACCGCATCAATCAACTCTGCCGCCGAAAGCGCATCCGCATCCGCTTGCAGATGACAAAGAAGATCATAGAAATCCTGAATCTTCGACGCTCTGGTCTTCAGCTCCGTAATTTCATCTAGTCTGCCCAAAGCGCTGTATAAAGATACACCATTCTCCTCGGCAAACCACACCACCTTATCCAAAGAAGTATCTCCAATGCCTCTCTTTGGCACATTAATGATACGGCGTAGCGCAATCGCATCCGCCGGATTCGCAATCACCTTCAAATAAGCCAAAATATCCTTAATTTCTTTTCTTTCATAGAAACGCACGCCGCCGAAAAGGCGATACGGAATATTTCTTTTCACCAACTGATCCTCCACCGCACGAGATTGTGCATTGGTGCGATATAGCACGGCAACTTCACTTCTCTTTCTGCCGTCCTTTGTCATCTCTAAAATACGCTCCGCAACAAAACGAGATTCATCATATTCGTTGTCCGCTTTGTAAACATGCAAAATACTTCCGCTGTCGTTATCTGTCCAGAGCGTCTTGTCTTTTCTCGTTTGATTGTTATGAATCACCGCATTGGCCGCATCCAAAATCTTCTTTGTCGAACGATAATTTTGTTCCAGTTTAATCACTACTGTATTTGGAAAATCTCTCTCAAACTCCAAAATATTTCGAATATTCGCCCCGCGCCAACCGTAGATACTCTGGTCGTCATCACCAACAACGCAAAGATTCTTATATTTTGCTGCCAAAAGGAAAATCAACTCGTACTGGGATGTATTTGTATCTTGATATTCATCTACCATGATATAGCGAAAGCGTTCCTGATATTTCTCCAGCACCTCCGGCTGTGTACGAAATAACAGCACCGTTTTATAAATCAAATCATCAAAGTCCAGTGCGTTGTTTTCTTTTAGCATCTTTTGATATATCTGATAAACCTTCGCAATACGCACCGCTTTTAAATCATTTTTATCTATCGACTTTTGGTAATCCTCCCACGAAGTCATTTCTTCCTTCAAACGGCTGATAACCGCCATCGTACCCTTTACAGAAAAGCTTTTATCCGTTGTGCTCAAATTCAATTGTCTGAACGCTTCACGCATGAGCTTCTCTTGGTCATCCATATCGTAAATGGAAAACTGACTTTCATAATCCAAATGATGAATCTCCCGCCTTAAAATACGCACGCAGGTAGAATGGAACGTGCTTATCCAAATATCGTTTGCCGCCTCTGCCACCAGTTTTTCCGTACGTTCCTTCATTTCTTTTGCTGCTTTATTTGTAAACGTAATCGCAAGCAAGTTCCAAGGCTTGACGCCGCTTTCTATCAAATGGGCAATGCGCACCGTAAGCGCGCCCGTCTTGCCGCTTCCCGCACCCGCCAGAATTAACACAGGACCATCCTTTTGCAATACTGCTTTCTTTTGCATATCGTTTAACTGCTCAAAACCTACCATGTTGTTCTCCTTTTTGTCTCTCCCTTTTCCTTCTCGCCAAGAAAGGCTGACCCCAATATAAACAAAGACACTTGCCTTTTTTATTGAAAATCAGCCTATACATGTTTATTGAATTATTCAGCCTTTCCATCCAACACTGCCACACGGTCAATCGCTAATTTGTATCCATCCGTGCCATAGTTTAAACAACGGTTTACCCTGCTGATGGTAGCTGTAGATGCGCCTGTTTTCTCAGCAATCTCCACATACGTACATTTTTGATCTAGCATCGCCGCAACTTCCATACGCTGCGCGATGGCCTGAATTTCATTGACCGTACATAAATCCTCAAAAAGCTGGTAGCATTCTTCCACCGTCTCCATACATAAGATTGCGCGGAATAGTTTATCCGTTAATTCACTTTTAATTTTTTTATTCATGCCGCACCTCTTTCATTTCGTACCAATCTTTTCGTATATATTAACATACTAAAGCGCTAAAGTAAAGAGAGTATCTCATTTTTTCTTATTTCTCTTCAATGCATTCAACAGCAATTCCGGCTGCGTATTTAACACCAATTCCTCAGGAAATCCCACTTTTTCAAATAACGCCTCCACATAAGAAAAAACGCCCACCCCCGTATAAAAGTGCGCATCGCTTCCAACAATGATTGGTATCGAATCCCGCATGGACAAACGTAATATTCGCTCCATAAGCTCACCGCTCCCATCACGATGCCCGCCGGGAATTAAGGATGCATTATTCATTTCAAGCAATGTGCCCGTTTCTTTTGCCCGTTCGAACACTTCTTCATAGTCTACATCGTACCTTGGATCGCCGGGATGCCCAATCACATCTATCCAAGGATTTTCCATGGCCGCCAAATAGGCTCTCGTGTTTTCTTTACGGCTTCCGGGTTTCAGACAGGGCGAGTGCAAACTGGCAATAACGATGTCCATCTGTGACAAAATCATATTATCCATGTCCACCGTGCCTTCGTAATCCACGATGTTGACCTCAATTCCTTTTAGTAAGCGCACACCATGAAGCATATCCGGCAAAACACCCAAGTTTGCAAAATATGCATGATTGGTTGTTCCCTGCATCATCGGCGCATGATCGGTCATCGCGACAAACTGCATACCCTGCCCCGCCGCCGCACGCATATTTTCATCTATCGTACTATAAGCATGTCCACTTGCGACCGTGTGTGTGTGCATGTCCGCCAGCAACTTCATACATATCCCCTCTTTACTATAAATATATCGTTGTTTTCTTAAATATAACTTATCCCAGATCAGATAACTGCTCATAAACTTATTTCACATTGTCCGTGACCCGAAATGGGATTCATATAGCGCCCTGTGTCTATTCGAATCATTTCTATATCTGCAATCGCATACGGATTATCGGTTTTTAGCCAATCATCCCAATCCTTCTTGTCGAAGCCCACCATTTCTTTTCTCGTCATGGCAGTTCATGATTTTGCAAACTTGAATTGCCGCCAAGATATTTGAATACCACATCTCTAACGCTTCAACTTTTCATAAATTTTTCATCTCTTCGGCTATGCTGTCATAGACTTCTTACTTCATTTCCGGAAAAGTGAATACAGCAAATCCATCTTTTCTAAATAATCCTTGAAGCATTTTTCAAAATATGTATCATTGTTTCCGAAATAATGATATATATCCACGCTGATTACCGCATCAAAATATTCGTCTGCAAACGGAAGTTCACGCACATTAGCATGAGGATAAATAATCAAGTCCTCAAGATTCACCTCTCTGATGCGCCTGTAGTTCTCCATCGCCGAAATCCGCGAATCAACAGCGTACACCGTTGCACCATATTTCTTTGCCAAAAACACAGAAAGTAGCCCTCTGCCTCACTCCAAATCCAATAAGAATATCTTTTTCCAGCGTCACATTCTCTGGCAAATCCTCAAGCATCCGCACCGAATCAGGCTCCATCATATTTTCATCAACAAACACTGTCTCATATTTTTTTGCTCTTATAGTCATTCTCTCCACAAACCCTGCTTATTCGAGTCTATTATATCATTCCCCACGAAGAAAAACAACTTCATCCAACGCAGGAATCCTTGGTGCAAAAAACGACCGGGGTTACGCCCCCGGCCGCTTTATTCTTTCATTATTATACGCCCTTTCCCGCCAAAATTTCTTGATAATCTTTCAAATTATCTCTCAGCAAATCGGGCGTCTGCAAACCATAAGGACATTTCGAAATGCAATGTCCACAGCGAATGCAATCGTCAATTTTCTTCATTTTGTCCTGCCAAACTTCCGTCAAATAGACTGACGACGGCGCTCTGCGTAACAACAAAGACATTCTTGCACAATTATTAATCTCAATATCTACAGGGCATGGCATACAATAAGCACAGCCTCGGCAGAAATCAGCCATCAATTCGTCTCTGTCTTTTTCGATAATCGCCAGAATATCGTCTGTCATCTGCGGCGGATTCTCCTGATAAGATAAGAATTCATCCAATTCCGATTCTCTTTGCACTCCCCAAATAGGCAATACCTGATACGCCGCCTGATATGCATAGGCCGCCGCAGAATTTTGCAATAGCCCGCCCGAAAGCGCTTTCATCGATACAAAACCTACATCCGCCTGTACACACGCATCAACCAAATCCAATTCCGACTGTGTAGACAGATAATTAAATGGGAATTGCAACAACGCATACAATCCGCTATCAACGGCTTCTTTTGCTACCGGCAATCGATGATTGGTAATGGCAATATGCCGAATCATGCCCTTTTCCTTCGCCTTTAACATCGCATCATAAACGCCTGACGCATCATCCGGCTTCGGACAAAACGGCGGATTGTGAAATTGATATACATCCACATAATCGGTTTGTAATAGCCTCAGGCTAGTCTCTAAATCAGACCAAAACTTCTCTACTGTTGTTGCCTCTGTCTTTGTCGCAATAAAAATTTTNTCGCGTACATCCTTCAATGCATAGCCCACCTTCTCCTCGCTGTCACTATACATTCTCGCTGTATCGAAGTAATTTATACCGTTATCATAAGCTTTACAAAGCAATTTTTCCGCTTCTTTTTTTGTAATTCTTTGAATCGGCAATGCGCCAAACCCATTTTTGTTCGTAATAATCTCCGTTTTTCCAAGTCTTACTGTATCCATGCTATCCTCTCTCTTTCACTGATACAATTCGCCTTTTAGCCCTCGTAAATAGGATACCTGTCTGTCAGCGCACGCACCCGCTTCGCTGCATCGTCTTTGTTTCCTTCAAAGTCCTTTAAAACTTCGGCAATCACAACCCCGATCTCTCTCATGTCCTCTGCATTCATACCGCGGCTTGTAATGGCAGGTGTACCGATGCGAATACCACTTGTAACAAATGGCGACTGCGGGTCATCGGGGATGGTATTCTTGTTTACCGTAATACCTACTTCATCCAACAATTTTTCAGCCTCTTTTCCTGTCACATGGATAGAGCGTAAATCTGCCAGCATCAAGTGATTATCCGTACCGCCGGAAACAATATCAATACCGTTTTCACACAAAGATTCTGCCAACACCTTTGCATTTTCAACAACTGCTTTCATATAATCCTTAAATTCAGGCTCCAACGCTTCTTTAAAACAGATTGCCTTTGCCGCAATCGTGTGGAGCAACGGTCCGCCCTGAATCCCCGGAAAAATGGCCTTATCAATCTTCTGGGCAAATGCTTCTTTGCATAAAATCATGCCGCCCCTTGGTCCACGCAAAGTTTTATGTGTTGTCGTTGTTACGAAGTCCGCATGGGCTATAGGCGATGGATGCAACCCTGCTGCAATCAATCCGGCAATGTGTGCCATATCTACCATGAAATAGGCATCAACCTCTTTCGCCACTTTGCCCATATACTCAAAATCAATCACTCTCGCATAAGCGCTGGCCCCTGCAACAATCATTTTCGGCTTAACCTCAAGAGCCTTTTGGCGGAACGCTTCATAATCCAAGAAACCGTTGCTATCGACGCCGTAAGAAACAAAATTATAATACATACCTGACATATTGACAGAACTTCCGTGGGTTAAATGACCGCCATGATCCAAATTCATTCCCATGACTGTATCGCCCGGTTTTAACATCGCAAAATATACCGCTTGATTTGCTTGAGAGCCACTGTGAGGCTGTACATTGGCGTGATCACAGCCAAATAGCGCCTTCGCACGCTCACGCGCAAGGTTTTCAACAATATCCACCTTTTCACAACCGCCATAATAACGCTTGCCCGGATACCCTTCTGCGTATTTATTTGTTAACGGAGTTCCCATCGCAAACATAACCGCTTTCGAAACAATATTTTCCGATGCAATCAATTCGATATTATGTTGTTGACGTGTTAACTCCTGCCCAATCGCATCTGCAATTTGCGGATCAGCCTGTGCAATTTCCTGAAATTTCAAACTCATATTTGTCCTCCCTGAACGTACATTTTTCTTTTTCATTAGTATAACACTTTTCTTCCTGAATGGAAAGTATTGATGCGTTCAAAAACACATTTGTTTTTCTCAGAAAGATACATTTCTCTCACTACGATTGTACAAATAAAAATTCCATGCCTATCTAAATATGCTTCAAACCCTAATTCCACGGCGCTTCGTCTCATATTTTCAAAAGAGATTTTTTCATTTCACAAAATTATTTACTGACCCAATCACCCATTTCCCCCTTCCACATAGAATATAAAAGAATAACAAACCATTAAAGGAGGCTGTCTTATGGGAGCTTTTGAATTTGATAACAACATAACGATTAGCGCAAGAAACTGTAATTGCAACGATAATGACAATGCTGGCGAATCTTGCATCATTGCACAAAAAGTATTTGATCAGTGCCGTATCCAAAAATGCTTGAGTCCCGATATTTTGGGACCTGCAAGAACTGCATCCAACGGCGGGCAAAATTGTAATGAAATGCTCTGCGGCGGAGATATTATTGTGCCGCCTTGTAACGCATCCGATGTTTCCATTTGTGATTTGGAATTAAGCCGCATCGACATTTTAAGAAAGAAACACAATTCTCTGCAAAAAGGTTGCTGGGATGTTGAATTGAGATATGTATTCGATTACACCTTGGAATTCCGCCGTTCTGACGGATGCCACATCGGCTGTATTGATGCCACCAGCACATATAATTTAAAAGTGACACTCTTTGGCTCCGAAGAAGCAGAAATCACAAGCGCAACGGATATGTATAGTCACTGCAACCATTCCGAAGGCGGCCCCTTCATCCTTTCGGAAGGCAAAGGCCTGGCTTTATCCGCCGAATTAAAATATCCCGGAAACCACCGCGGATGCGGATGTGGTTGCGGCAGCGGGTGCGGATGTGGCTGCGACAATGGTATGGATGCCGCTATGGGTGCGCCAATCTCCGTCAATGTAACCATCGGCTTATTTACAATCGTTAAATTATATCGTACCGTGAGCATTATCGTAGAATCCATGGGAAGATGTCTGCCCGGCAACAGCGCCTCTCTAAATCCCGGAGATCCATGTGCGAACTTTGATGCATTATCGTTCCCATTGGATGCTTTTTCGCCGTCCGCAGAGCCTAGATCATGCTGTGCCGTCGGCAACGGATTTAGCTCTCCTTTCTGCGAATCGACAAACAACAATGATTGCAATAACGGCTGCAACATATGCAACTGCAATTGTAACCGCAACTGCTGCTAATCCACCTCTTTTCTGTTTTTTCCACCCTTCCATGCATAAATCCCCGGCCTCCCCGCCGGGGATATCCAAAATCTTGAACGAATCTTTTCTTTTTCTGACCGTTCACATCAAAAATCAAATAGGGACATCTTCCCTTATCTGTACCTCTTTATCTGTACCTCTTATCTGTCTATTTTCCGACACGCACGCTTGACGCGGCCAAGTACAAGCAAAAAATATTTTTTTGTACTTCTTTACATAAATGACATGTCGGATCAAAAAACGAATTCCATGCCCCATAACGGATCATGCAAAAAAATATGGATTTTGATCGCTTTTAAGCGCCATACCTGTTCTCTTTGTCCTATTATCACGCTTAAAAAATAGACCGCAAAACCTTAATTTTTAGGCTTTGCGGTCACCGCATCTCTTATTCGCTCCAATTGTGGAAAACGTTTTGTACATCGTCATCCGTCTCTAACAAATCCAGTAGCTTGTTCATCTTTTTTATATCTTCATCGGACTTCAGTTCCGTAAATGTTTGGGGAATCATCGTCACTTCGGCGCTCATCATTGAAACGCCCCTCGCCTCTAATGCCGCCCGAACCATCGATAAATCGTCTGGTAGCATCGTGATTTCGTAGCTGTCCTCTTCTGCCGCAAAATCCTCCGCACCGGCCTCCAAGGCGATCATCATCAACGTGTCTTCATCTATTTCTGTTTCCTCTCTATCGATAACAATTAACCCTTTTTCATCGAATATAAACGAAACACAACCTGCCGTTCCCATGTTACCGCCACCCTTTGTAAATGCATTTCTTACATTTGCTGCTGCACGGTTGCGGTTGTCCGTCAACGCCTCTGCAATGACAGCCACACCACTCGGACCATAGCCTTCGTAGCGAACGGTCTCGTACACCACACCCTCTTCATTCCCTGCTGCTTTTTTAATGCTGCGCTCAATCGTATCGTTGGGCATATTGTTAGATTTGCATTTTGCAATAATATCCTTAAGCTTACCGTTGCTGGCGGGATCGGNGCCTCCTGATTTTACCGCAACTTGAATCTCTCTACCCAGCATAGTAAATATTTTACCTTTTGCTGCGTCATTTTTTTCCTTTTTGTGTTTGATATTCGCAAACTTCGAATGCCCTGACATGAAGAACCCTCCTCCTAAAATTTTCATTAAAAATAGTACCACTGTTTCGCATGAATTACAAGCCTCTTATCTCTCTTCCTGCAAGGTCAACTTTCCCTCCGACCAAATGCCGTATACTTCGGCAAGCAATGCATACGCTGTTGCCCCATGAAGTACATCTAACATGGTCTTCTCAAAGGCTTCCGCACGCGCCCTCTCAACCAGAACAGTGAATTCTACTTTTTCTGTATAGACCGTATCCGCAAGCTCATGTCCTCCCTGTAAAATTTCATACTGCACCTTACCGGAGTCCACATAATCTACCGTCACCAAATACTTCCTATACAACACCATCTCTGCAATACCNACCGCAAGCAAGCCTTCTTTCGCCGCNTTGCCATAAGCACGTACCAGGCCGCCTGTTCCCAGCAGCGTGCCGCCAAAATAGCGGGTCACGACGATGGCCGTATCTTTCACATCCTCACCTTTTAACACGCTTAACACAGGCATACCCGCGGTTCCCTGCGGTTCTCCGTCATCACTAAAACGCTGCAATTCATCTCTTTCTCCAATTTGATAAGCAAAAACATTATGTGTTGCATTCCAATATTTTTTCTTCATCTCGTCGATAAACATCTTTGCTTCTTCTTCCGTTTTCACAGGGCGTACGGTAGCAATAAACCTTGATTTTTTTTCTGCAGTTTCCGCTTGCCCTTCATTTAATACCGTCTTATATCTATCTAACAATATCATCACCAACCATCCATTTTCGTTACCAAGTATACCACAACTTGGCAAGCGGCCACAATAAGACTTTACGAATAGAAGCTTGTTTTTTCGACCATCCTAACAGCGAGGTGATAAGATGAATCACAGGTATGATCATTTGGATGATTTAATCAGCCAAAACTCATCAGCAAGAGATTTTTTTGAGTCACTCCCNACCAAACGGCAAGAAACGATTCGTCGNCATGCACAGGAAATTCATCACCCNAAAGATTTGCGCCGATATGCCGAAAATCTATTACAAGGAGGATTATAATTATGCCAGGAAAAGAATATCATGATCTTGCGGATTTACTTTTAAACAATGAACGCGCCAAAAACTTCTATAAAGATTTGCCTGACGAAATCCAACAAAATATTTCCCACCATGGCGAGCAAATTCGCTCTATGACCGCACTGCGTCATTTTGCAGCAACATCGGAGATAACGAAGCAATAAACAAAAAACGGAGAACACATCCAAGTGTCCTCCGTTTTTGTTTCATAATCCGTATATCTCCCCAACAACCGGCACATGTGTCTCTCCCATATCTGCCTGCACGGCAATAACATCCACTTCAAAGCATCGTACATAAGTTATTCTAATCCAAGATACTCGTCCACCGGCCTGTCCTGTTTCTTGAAAACAATTCTTACTTTTTATTCAGACCGCTCCCGTAATCTCCATCGCCGCAAAAAAACGACAGCAAAAACGATACTCACCCATGTGCATACATAAATGCCAAAAAACAATGTATAAAACAACCCTAGGATTACCGGATACATAATAAGCCCCGTCACCATATTCATATGCCCTTCAAACAATACCATCATAATTGACGATATCGCCTCATAAATCCATACGCCAACCACATCAATAAATAAAATATAATACGGTATCACACCCAGCACCGCAATGATAAGCAACAAGCAAGGCCGGGCAGGTTTTATAGAACGTTTCATAAGTATTTCTCTCCACTCAACATCAATACCCTGTCGTTGTATCAATACCAATACTCCAGGTCTCCTCACTCCATGTAACGCCGAAATCAAGTACCTTCGCAATATCCCGCAGTTTATAGTAGGTATAATCTTGAATCGTATATGCACTGACATTTGCACGTTCACCATCCACATACAACTTCGCTGTAGATGTGGTTGCAACCGCATTTTGCGTTGCTGAACCAATGGTGATTCCGCTTCCATCATAGGTTACGCCCCGCAGTAAATGGATAGATAATGTCTCTTCATTCCAAATCGTCTGGAACTCCTTATCAGTGCTTCGAATGGCTGACGCAATATCCCTTAACTTAAAATATGTGTAGTCATCAATCGTATAAACCTCCACCGAAAGCTCTTTCCCATCCACATAAATGGTACTTCTCGTGACATATGCCGTTTTTCTGATAACCGCTGTCGGCGCCTCCGGCTCTGCCGCCGGTACTTCCGGCTTTGTCGACGCTGGCGGAACTTCTACCTCCTGCGCTGTCCAGTATGCCTTTAATGCCGTGCCGCTTCCCGCTCTGTTATTGAGCAAATCCCGCATACTGAAAAATATACTGCCATCCGTACCATATGTCTCATTGATTTTCATTTGGTCTACAATTTCGGCGGCAACGACATCTTTGTAAATCCCCTGTCCAATGTAAAGCGCAACATTCGTTCCCTTTACAGCCTGACTCCACCATTTAACCAATGTTTCATAATCCGCATAGGCATTGCCTTGCTCCCAGTAAATTTGAGGTGCTATATAATCAATCCATTCATTATCAATCCATGCTCTTGCATCAGCAAACACTGCGTAATATCCCTCTGAACCTCTGGTCATAGAACCATTCATATCGGATGTATTGTTTTTCCAGATACCCATCGGACTTACGCCATAAGCCACACCGCTCTCAATGCTCTTGATTTTCTCTCCCACGCTGCGAATCATGTCGTTGACATGCGCCCTGCGTTGATTTGCTTCCGCTCCGTTCGCCGTTTCTCCACTGGAAAGCGGATAATTTGACGGATAAAAATAATCATCAAAATGAATCCCATCCACATCATAGTTTTGAACAATCTCCGCCACGGTATCCACTATATATTGCTTCACCTCCGCACGCGCGGGATCATAGTATAGTGCATTGTTATAAGAAATAACCCAATCCGGATTTCTCCTTGCCATGTTGTCCGCAGATAATACAGATAAATCCGTACCGGATGTTGTCACACGGTAAGGATTCAGCCATGCATGAAATTCCATGCCTCTTCTATGCGTTTCCTCAATCATAAACGCCATCGGGTCATATCCGGGATACTGCCCCTGTGTACCTGTTAGCACAGCACTCCAAGGATTTAGGTTCGAAACGTACAGCGCATCACCTTTCGGGCGTACCTGCACAAATACAGTATTAATTCCCAATGCCTTCAATTGATCCAATTTATCAATGAATTCCTGCTTTTGTCCTGCCACATCATTGATTGCCGCAGGATAATCCGCATTGTACACCGTGGAAATCCAAGTCCCGCGCATCTCCTCTTCTGCCGCCAAAGCTCCGCTTGGCAACAGGCAGCCAGCCATCAACAATCCGCTCATACATATCATTACTAATTTTTGTTTGAATTTTTTCATAATTTTCTCCTATGATATAAAATCAATTCCGTTCATCATTTTTATCATTTTACCACATTTTCTCCATGGAAGAAATGATATCTTTACGTAAAATATTGCCAAAGAAACCATTGCACAATCACTTTGTCTGTATTACCATAAAAGAAAATGATATTTGAGGTGCTTTATGAAATACGGACTGATTGGAGAGAAACTGGGCCATAGCTTCTCTAAAATAATACACGAGCAATTGGCAGATTATACATATGACTTGATGCCATTGAGTAAGGAAGCATTCCCCGGTTTTATGGAAGCTCGACAATTCTGCGCCATTAATGTAACCATTCCTTACAAAGAAGCAGTTTTACCCTTTCTGGATCAGATTGACCGCAGCGCAGAGGCAATCGGCGCTGTCAATACCATTGTAAACAAAAACGGAAAGCTCTTCGGCTACAACACAGACTATTCCGGATTTCGTTACATGTTGGAGAACAACCGCATCAACATTTCAGGAAAAAAGGTACTTATCCTGGGTAAAGGCGGTGCAGCGAAAGCGATTTTTGCAGTCGTTCGCGACATGAACGCAACCGAAATTCTAACCGTGTATTATAGACCCCATCCCGACACCATTACTTACGAAAAATGTTATGCCAAGCACACAGACGCGCAAATCATCATCAACACCACACCAGTGGGCATGTATCCGGAAATCGAAAAAACACCGATTTGCTTAGATGACTTTTCAAAACTGGAAGCCGTTGTGGATGTCATTTATAACCCCCTGTATACGCAGCTCATTATAGACGCAAAAAAACGAAACATACCTGCTGTCGGCGGACTGGAAATGCTGGTTGCACAGGCAAAATACGCTGCCGACATCTTCTTGGATACGCGAATGAACGACCAAGCCACTCAGCGTATTTATCAATCTATGAAACAAGAACGCTCAAACCTTTCTCTGATTGGTATGAGCGGTTGCGGCAAAACAACTTTGGGCAGAAAGGTTGCCCAATATCTGAAAAAAGAATTTATTGATGTAGATGCTGAAATTGTGAAAAAAATAGGTATGCCGATACAAACGTTTTTCTCTGCCCATGGCGAAGATGCTTTTCGGGAACTGGAAACCCAGACCATAAGAGGTCTCGCCGACAAAAACAATCTCGTCATTTCCACCGGCGGCGGCGCAATTCTAAATGAGCGGAATATAGACCTATTGAGAATGAACGGACATATCATCTGGATAAAAAGGGATTTGGAAAACTTGGAGTTGGGAAAAGGCCGCCCGTTGGCGCCAAATCTTGATGCCGTGACAAAACTTTATGAAACCCGATTGCCACTGTATAAAAAATATGCCGAGGCCGTTATTGAAAATAACACTTCTGACTTGGATAACACAACCTTGGCTCTCGCGCAGGCATTCAAAAATCTTGTAGAATAAACAGCACGCTCACTTGATGACGACCCGACCGATTCCAATAACAGCCGCTCAAGCGGCTGTTATTTTTGCGTAATATCTTCTTCCAAACAAATAAAAAAACACCGAGACAAAATAAAATGCCTCTCGGTGTTTCCCTTTTTTATTATGCAGCTACACGCATTTGTTTATACGTCCTCTCGACCATCTCACATATGGCACAAACCTTATCCACAAATGTCACCACATACGACTCAACATATCTTGGCGGCATCCATGTACATGGCCACATATGCTTTATGATGGCATCTTCTTCAATCTTATTCAGCATTGTAATTTTTCTCGCATTATCCAACGCAATACGAGGATGCCATGATGCATGATGGGTACGCATACTTTTCTTTGTACGCCAATCATAAAAGAATAAATCATGCATCAACCCTGCTCTTGCAGCAGAGCGATAATCCCACCCCATGTAATAACATACACAAAAACTGTGATAAGAAACGTTAATGGAGTGCTGCAATCTTGTTGTGTTACAGTGCTGCATGTGTTTATCCATTTTCTGTATCAATTCGTGGTTGATGATATCCTCCACGCACTTTTCAAATTCAGCCAACAAAAAATCTTCACTCAATCTACTAAAATCTCTTCGTGAACCAATTGCCCGGTGCACCGGCGCCACATCCTTTTCAATGAATTAACATAGTGTCATTATATCAATGTGCGCCACAAATTGCACTAGAAAATACTTCACAAAAATTGTGGTATTTTTTCCCATTCTATACTTTATTTCTCCCTCGGATTGGACAATAACGCCGCCAAAAAAGCGAACATAACCGCCGCTGTAAGTCCACCGGCTGCTGCCGTAAGTCCACCCGTAAAAACCCCGAGAAATCCCGATTTGTCTACCTCTTTCATAACACCCTCCGCCAAAAGATGTCCAAAACCCGTCAACGGAATTGTCGCCCCCGCTCCCGCGAATTCTTTCAGCGGTGCATACACGCCTATTCCGCCAAGAATGCACCCCGTGCACACGAACAAAACCAGTATTCTTCCACTGGTCAACTTCGTTTTATCCACCAAAATCTGCCCCACCATACAGATCAATCCTCCAACAACAAATGCCTTTATGAATATCATTTCGAATACTCACCTGCCTTTAGACATTCAGGAGCCTCAATAACCAGCGCATGGGCGATACCCAAAATGGACTGGCTCTGCTGCGTTGCAGTGGTATTCATCAGCGCTCCTGTGGGAACGAATAACATCCGCTTTATCTCTCCCGAGATAAGCTTCGGATAATAGAAGCCGCAAAACGTCACCGCCGAACAAGCACACCCGCTGCCTCCCGCATGCGTGTCCTGTGACTCCCTGTGATAAATCTCAATGCCGCAATCCGTATACCGTCCATCCATCTTGTAACCTTCCTCATGCATCAACTCCGTAACCAATGTGCGTCCGATATCGCCCAAATCCCCGGTCGCAATCACATCATAATCCTCAATCGTTCTGCCCGTGTCCTGAAGATGTATTAAAATTACATCTGCCGCCGCCGGTGCCATCGCCGCCCCCATATTGTTGGCATCCGTAATTCCCATATCCACGATTTTTCCCGTCGTAATTTCCGTAATTCGCGGATAGTGCCCGCCTTTACCTAATACCACTGCACCATCGCCCGTAACTGTCCATGTTGTCGTCAACGGACGTTGTGTTCCCAGTCCTAATGGAAACCGAAACTGTTTCTCCGCCGCACAAAAATGGCTGGATGCCCCTGCCAAAATATATGTTGCAAAGTCTCCATCCATGAGCATTGCTCCCAAGCTCATCGCTTCACCCATCGTGGAACAAGCGCCGAACAGTCCGAAAAACGGCACCTGGAAATCTTTGATACCCAGTGCAGAACTCTCGCATTGGTTCATCAAGTCTCCACAAAGGACATAATCCACATCCTTCATTTCGATATTCGCCTTCTCCACCGCAAGCTTCATATTCTCTCTCACAAATTTGCTCTCTGCCAATTCCCATGACGCCTCGCCAAACATAGCATCATCCACCCTACTGTCAAAACATTCCCCCAGCGGACCTTCTGCCTCCTTCTTCCCAACCGTGGATGCGGCCGAAATAATCGTGATGTTTTGAGAAAGCCTTACAGTCTGTGCACCCATTCTTTTCGCCGCCATATCATGCACCGCCTCCTACAAAATAATAAATCGTGCCCACAGCCATAGATGTCAGCGTACCATAAACAATCACCGGCCCCGCTATAATAAACATTTTGGCACCCACACCGAAGACATAACCCTCTTTCTTAAACTCAATCGCAGGAGATACAACGGAATTGGCAAATCCCGTAATCGGTACCAACGTACCCGCTCCGCAAAACTTTCCGAGCTTTCCATAAATACCCAAACTCGTCAATAGTGCCGCTATCGCAATCAGCGTAATGGACGTCAGCAATGCCGCCTCGTCTTTGGTGAAACCATGTGTGCCATACATATCCAATAAGCACTGCCCCATCACACATATCAGTCCACCTGAAACAAACGCTTTGCAACAATCCAAGCCCATGCGGCTTGGCGGTGCATTTTTTTCAACCATCTCGCTGTACTTCCTTTGTGCCTGTTTGTTCGTTAACAAAAAAACGCCTCCTTCATCTAATCCAAAATAATCGTCACTGCCATGCAAGGCTTATGTCCGAAATGGCAACTGTCTTTTCAGCACGACTAAACAACGTAAAATCCATCAACAAAAAAATAAACCAAAGAACCTATCATTTTTCCAATCGCAAACGAAAGCAATAACCACGGCAAACCATGCGTGATGCGCAGCCGCCGCAGCAAAATCGGCATAACATTTAATACCTCCGCCAACGCCACCGCCAAAACACCAACGAATATTCCTGTCGCCAACGCAAAACCCACCGCCAAAACAATGCTTGGAGGAAAGCGGTAATCAATAAACATCGTTGTTGTTCCAAATAATCCACCAAGCAAAATCATATCTTCATAACGTCGAATCCAACTCTGCGTTTGAGTACGTTGCGCCATTCTCGGCACGATGCCGATTGTCGAAATAAACGCAAACACCCCTGCCGCGACCAACCCTCCCGATGCTAAGCCAATAACGATTAAAGCCGCTGTTCCTATCATGGCTTTTTCTCCTTCTTTCGATTCAAATAATCAATCAAACTGGCGTTGGTTTCTTTCTCATAAGTAGTCATTTCCACTTCGATAGGCGTCGGATCATCCGTTAGTGAAATTTCCGAAAAATGATTGAAGAATACCGTAATGCCCAAGACCAGACCGATGCTGTAGGGCACCGCCAAAATGGCAGGCATATCCTTATTTTCACCAAAAAAAATGTAATATAGATTTTGAAAAACCAGCGGCATTTGTGCGTCCGAGTGAAATGCCATAATCGTCGTTGCCGATCCGGTAAACAAAATCACACCGACAAATATACCCTTCAACAAAGAAAAGAATTTGCGCTCTTTTTTCTTCTTCGGATGATATTCCAACAGCACATCGCTTCCTCCTAAGTTGGATATGGATGCATTTGGATATTTTCGGTCTATAACGCCGATAACGTCAATAACAGAGAGTAAATATGTCTTATCTCGTCCCTCCGGCACACCAAACACAACCAATTGTTCCAATTCCCCCTTACTCTGCCCGCCGCACAGCACCTCCGCCACATCCCGAAGCATGACATTCTTATTTCCAATGACTTGAACTTTTTCCCGCAGCTTTATATAGACATCCATAGCAAACACTCCTTCACAAAAAAAACCAAGGCCGTTTGAAAAACAAGTTTTCATCCGCCTTGGTTTAGTATGCAGCTTTTTCGCAAATTCATTCTTTGCGAATCATAATTTGAATTTTTTTATATTATCGTCTTGACTAAAAATATCCGAAAAATCGGAGCAGGAAACATGATTTTCCCGAACAACCGTCAACACCACCGTTACAGTGCTATCATCGTTCTTCTCCATCTCAATTTGCGCAATGACTATATTTCTATTCTTTAATGTCCGCTTTAGTCCTTCCAGACTCTCCGGCAAACGCTTATAGGTAAGAGAAATTTCATCCTTAATGTTGTTCTCCAGTACGCGTAAATGGCTGTGCAATATAAACTGTACCACCAATATCACAATCGTTGCGAAAATGCCAATATCATACATGCCCGCACCAATCGCAAGACCAATACCTGCCGTTGCCCAAAGTCCCGCCGCCGTTGTTAAACCACGAATAGAAACATTTTTCACAAAAATTACACCCGCACCCAGAAAAGAAATTCCTGTTACAATATTAGAAGCGATACGCGAGGGATCCAATCCCACCGCATCGTGTCCCAGCACGTCATAAAAACCATACTTGGATACCAGCATAATCAAAGCCGCATTAAGCGCTACAATCATGTGCGTACGCACACCCGCTTCTTTCCGCCTTCTGTTTCGTTCAAACCCCAACAATCCGCCGCAGATAGCCGCCGCGACAATCCGCAAAAGCATCTCTATGTCTATCATATAGCCAAACGCCGAAATTTCCATGCTATCCCTCCTTTCGCAGACATGCTCTCTGAAAAACACTAACAACTGTTTATTGATTATACCAAAATTTGATGCTACTATCAAATAAGTACAGGATTTAATATCTATATGATAAAATGTGTCTTCTTATGATTGATACAAAATCAACCGCATTATCAAGACCAACAGAAATCCAAAGTTATACAAAAGAGACGCCGCCCTTAACATAACTCGCTGTTTCTTGGCACATCAGAATCAGAATACAGTATCAAAATCCGCTTTCACAGTACCAATTTTTTGCTCCCCGGCATCTGAAGTCCGGATTTCGAAAAAATATACCCGATGGGAAGCTTCTGGCTGCTCTCGGCTGCATACCCAAAAAATATCTCTCGCTTTGTTATTGGCATCACGCCCTCAACGGAAGAAACCACCATGCGCCGCTTCATAGCAGCTCGCAACTTGATGAAGAAATCCATCTAGCCTACCATAATGATTTCTCTCCGATAAAACAGCAGATGCGCTTTTTCAAATTTATAATTCTTATCGACAATGGAGGTCTGAACAATGTATACCATACTGCACTATTTATCCGAATTGAAAGAAAACAATAACCGTGAATGGTATCGCGCCAATAAAGCAACATATCAAGAAGCGCACACCGCGTTTTTAGCCTATATTCAGGCTCTCATCTTGGAAATCGGGAAAACGGATACCGCAATTTTACACAATAACCCGAAAGATTTGACCTTTAAATTAGTCAGGGATACACGGTTTTCTGCGGATAAATCACCTTATAATCCCTGCTTTCGTGCGCACATTGCATCGAAAGGAAAACTTCCTGTTCCTGTCGGGTATTTTCTTTTCATAAAACCAAATGATGAGTCTTTCCTCGGCGGCGGATTATTCGCAGATATATTTAAAGACGCTACCAAAATGATACGTGACTATATTTCGGAGAATGGTACGCAGTGGGAACAGATCATCACCTCCCCCGCATTCAAAAAACACTTTACACTCAAAGGAACGGCGCTTAAACATGTTCCAAAAGGATATGACCCCGCTCACCCCCAAGCCGAATACCTAAAATACAAAAATTGGTTCATTGAATACCCCATTCACGATTCTCAACTGACACAAACCGATTTTGTGCAGAATGCAGCTGAAGTTTTTTCTGCAATGCAGCCTTTTCATGATTTTTTGAATCAGGCACTTACGAATTTCGAAATGCCAAAGCGTCCCTAAATCATAATTGGGGAACAAATATCATGCCGAATATGTAAAATAAATCCCCTCCATGAATAGAGATGATTTTACGAGAACATATCTGCAATAATCACAAAAAACACCGCAGATTCTCGAAGATTGACATCTCAAAAAACTTCATCTTTGTTTTCAATATTTATATTGAATTAATGTCTTTTTTTGGTATACTGTATTTGAATCAAATCAATATAAAAGATTAGGGGAATTGGAATGGATAAAGAACAAAAAATAGCAACTTCCAGTTATAGGAAAATAGCAATTGATATTGCCGAAAGCATTGTAAATGGAAAATATGTAGAAGGACAAAAGTTATATGGTCGCTCGGTGCTTGCATCCCAATATAAAGTTTCACCTGAAACCATTCGAAAAGCTGTCCATATTCTAAAAGATGTGGGCATATTGGATACCGAAAAAGGAAGCGGCGTTGAAGTTTTATCTATTAGCAAGGCAAGCGAATTTGTTAAGCGTTACAATGAGGTTGCAAATATAGCGGTCATCAAAACAGAGATAACCCAATGGGCACATAAACAAACCAAAGAAACAGCCGCTGTTATTAGCAAAATTCAATTTATTGTAGACGCAGCAGAAAGGCTAAAAAATATCAGTCCCTTTACACCTTTTGAAATAGAAATTACAAAAGAATCAACCGCTATAGGCAAAACCGCCGATGAACTACAGTTTTGGCATAATACGGGTGGAACAATTATAGCAATAAAGCGTGACGAAAATCTAATCGTTTCGCCTGGTCCATATGCTACATTTTGTGAAGGTGATATATTCTATTTCATTGGAAACGAACAATCTTATGAAGCCGCAAAAAAGACATTGTATGAATAAAAGGCGCATTAACGCCCTTTATTCATACTTATTTTTTTGCCAAAAGATTGACGTATTATGAAGTTGATGCTATACTAATCAAAGTAACAATTCGACATTTTATTCAGATTGTTGCTTTTGGAAGGAGGTAGCGTATGATTCGATTTGAACAAATCACAAAGAAATACGACCAGCAAAGCGTCGTTTCAAATATTTCATTTGAAATTCAAAAAGGTGAACTGGTTGTTTTAATTGGAGAAAGCGGCTGTGGCAAAACGACACTTCTTAAAATCATTAACCGCCTGATAAAGCCGACTTCAGGCAATGTTTTCATTAACGGAGAAAATATTCTCGAAAGCGATGTGATTGAACTACGCCGCAATATCGGGTATGTGATTCAGCAAACCGGCTTGTTCCCTCATATGACAGTGCGGGAAAATATCGGCATCATTTCGCGTCTGCAAAAGAAAGATAAATCAACCATTCTAAACAGAAGCATTGCTCTGATGGAGATGGTCGGCCTTGATCCTGAGCAATACCTTGATCGGTATCCATTTCAACTCTCAGGCGGTCAGCAACAACGTGTCGGGGTTGCTCGGGCATTCGCTTGTGACCCTGATGTCATCCTGATGGATGAACCGTTTTCTGCCCTTGATCCATTGACAAGAATACAGCTGCAAGACGAACTCGTCGAATTACAGTCTAAACTGCGAAAAACAATTGTATTTGTTACCCATGATATGGATGAAGCCATTAAGATCGCCGACAAAATTTGTCTGATTGATAAGGGCAATATCGTCCAATATGATACGGTTGAAGAGATAATGAAAAATCCGGCAAATGAGTTCGTTTCAGAATTTATAGGCGAAAATCGAATTTGGTCGTCTCCCGAGTTAATCAAAGCAAAGGATATCATGATTAAAAATCCCGTTTGCTCTGCACCTGAAACAACTGTGATGCGTGCGCTGGAGAAAATGCGCTCCCAGAAAGTTGACAGCCTGCTCGTTGTGGATAAGCAAATGCATTTACTGGGCTTTGCGGGAGCAAGAACCATCCAGTCAAAAGCACAAACGGATAAGAACAGTGCTATATCGGAAGTTATGCATAATGAATTTGAAAAAACGTCACCGGACGATAATATCGTTGCCATCTTGGAAACTTTTAATACACAGAATCTTTCCGCAATGCCGGTGGTCGATGAAAATAATATATTACAAGGATTAATTACCAAAAGCAGCTTGCTCACGACATTGAGTCAACAGTATTTTGATACACCAGAGGTGATATAAATGGATTTTATAATAGGTTTTTTTGATTATGTGTCTCTTCATTCGGCAGAAATGATTATTCGAACACTCCAACATCTGCAACTGGCTTTGTTCTCCATACTCATAGCTATCCTTATTGGTGTACCATTGGGAATCTTGGTAACCTATATAAAATCGCTCAAGAAGCCTGTTTTAGGATTTGCCAATGTTATGCAGGCTGTTCCTAGTATTGCACTTTTGGGCTTCTTGGTTCCGTTTCTTGGCATCGGAGAAAGGCCCGCTGTTTTTATGGTGGTTGTATATTCACTGTTGCCCATCGTAAAAAACACAGCAACCGGCCTTTCCAGTATCAATGCAGATACAATTGAAGCGGCCAAAGGTATTGGTATGACAAATTTTCAAATTCTTTCAAAGATAAAACTGCCCCTTTCCTTACCCGTCATCATGGCAGGTATTCGAATATCAGCAGTAACATCTGTAGGACTTGTGACATTGGCAGCATTTATTGGCGCAGGCGGACTTGGTTATTTGATTTATTCCGGAATTCGCACAGCAACACCTTATCAAATACTGCTGGGTGCAGTGCCCGCTTGTATGCTTGCACTCGCCGTAGACTTTCTGGGCGCTATGGTCGAAAAATTTGTCACCCCGACTTGCTTTAAGCAAAGTGCAAAGTGATATATCTTACTATGTATTCGAGAGGAGACTGTAAAGAATGAAAAAACTTATTACATCTATGTCGCTCATATTACTTTTGACTTTAACCATACCGCTTCTATCCGGCTGCTCACCAAAAGAAACTTCCATCGTTGTGGGTGCAAAAGATTATACAGAACAAGATGTTCTGGGCAATATTCTCACTGTTTTGATTGAAGAAAATATGGAAATCAAAGTCGACTACAAGCATGAAATGGCGTCCAATATCGTTTTTGCTGCCATGCAAAGCGGCGATGTGGATGTCTACATCGAATATAGCGGAACGGTATACGCAAACTACTTGGGCTATTCCGAAATGAAGAATGCCGATGAGGTATATGATATCTCTGCAAAAGAACTCAAGGACAAATATAAGCTGCTCATGCTTGAGCCGCTGGGCTTCAACAACACCTACTGTCTTGCTGTAAAACCCGCTTTGGCAGCAGAATATAACCTGAGAACCTATTCCGACCTCGCTGAAGTTTCTGACAATTTTATATTCGGCGGCGGCTTCGAAATCCTGAACCGAAGTGACGGTATTCCTGAACTGAAAAAAGTTTATGATTTGGCCTTTCGGGAGGAACGCGCCATTGAGGGTGTGTTGAGATATAGTGCGATCGAAAATGATGATACACAGGTAACGGAAGCGTTCTCTACTGACGGCATGTTGCTGGAATACAATCTTGTTGTGCTGGAGGATGACAAAAACTTCTTTCCACCATACCATGCAGCACCCATCATCAGAGAAGAAACAGCCCAAAAATATCCCGAACTGGTGGCGCTCCTTGATAAACTAACAAATACATTGAGTGACGATACCATGCGTGATTTAAACTATAAAGTCGATGTGCTGAAGCAGCACCCGAGGGATGTGGCCGTCGCATTCTTAAAAGATAACGGACTCATTCAGTAAAACGGTTATATATAAAAAGCAAAACACTCGCCCGTAAAACGGATGACTGTTTTGCTTTTTTAATTCTTTAAATTTCGGACACCCCTCTATCGAAAACAGGCTGCTGTCTTTATCCGGTCTACTCAAAAACTACAACCCGATATCCTTCCTTGTACAAGAACTTCGCCCATCCCCTATACAAACATGCCGTTTGGCCGCCCTTTGTCTTTTCTTTGTATCTATAAGCTTCCCTGCCCTTTAAGATACATTTCATTTCACGACGAAAAAGTTCAATTCACAACATCAATAAACGCCGCATTTACAGAGTTTGTTGAACTTTAATCATCGCCTACATCCCTGCAAAATAGGGTACACTAGTAACGCATTAGCAACTAGCTAGTAACAAAATCCACCCCTTATTATTTCGTCGTCAACACAGGCGTTTTCCCCTGATTCGACACCTTCATCCCTGTCGCATTTCCAATATCCCGAATCTTGGCAAACACAAATCCATCCTTGCGGATACCCTCAACATGCAACTTCTTCCCATCTACAATAATCTCTATCTTCTCTACCATCTCATCCTCTTCCTCCTCCACATACTCAACGTCCCGTAGTAAAAACCAATGTGTAAAATCTCTGTCCTTCACCTTTGTTTTCACCGTTCCCCTTGCGCTGTTCATCGCTTCGATAACTTCCCCGTTGCCGGCGTAAATGCCGATATGCCCGCTTCGCCATACTGCAGCACCCACTGGGGCTTTTGCAACCGTGCTAATCGGCTGCGCGTTGCCCTCCGCCTTAAACCCTGCGGAATTCTTGACCTTTCCCGTGTACCAAGAAATCAAACCCGAACAGTCAACACATACCTTCCCAACCTTGCCTTCGTCGCTGTTTGGTACAAACTTCGGATATGTACGCTTTAAAAAATCATAGTTCGCTTGGGTCATCACCGTGCCTTTCATGCCATATACATACGCCGTTCCGATTTTGGAACGGGCAAACGCCACCAGCCCAATATTCGTTTTTTTCATCTTTTCACCATTCCTTTCAATAAAATAGCCACCCTGTTACAGGTGGCCTAAAATGTTATGCTGTTTTTTCTTCTTGCTCTATTGACGGAAGAATGCCATTCTTCTTGAGCAATTCATACAAGAACAATCTGCCTTTTTGCGTCCATTTGGTACGCATATTCACATCTTGCATTCCGTCCTTGCGTTCAAATTCAAATGTTTCCGAGCTTGTGTAGCCTTTCTTCTGATGTGGCTTATATAACAGCCACTGACCGCCCTGTTTGTACTGTACGCCCAAATCAAACAGGATTTTATTAAAACTTCTGGCACTCATGCCATAATCTTTGGCAATCTGATTTGCATTTACAAGGCTTTTACTCTGTAGAATCCTGTCGGTGTAATCCGCCTTCGGCTTCAATTCTCCTATAATCTGGTCTTTCTTCTTGTTCTCCAGTTCAATAGCGGTTCTCTTCTCTCTTTCAGTTTTTAAGTCTGTAAGCAATTTGATGAATGTATCTGGATTTGACAACATCTCTTCCAGTTTGTCAGATGTCATATATGCACCGTGCTTACGGATGGAGGGGAGGACTTCATCGAATACCCAGCTTTCAAACTCTTGTGCCTTGGCAAGTTTTGAATTCGCTACTAACCGATACATGTCGCCTTCTGGAATGATGTTCATCTCCTGATTTCCGCCATTTGTAAGGGTATCGTGTTTCACGACCCCCTTACAATGTCGCGAGATTGCATCATTAACATTCTTATATCCCAACGCTTTAGCCATATCACTCGCCACAAAATAAATTCTTCCCTCAATATCCAATGTTCTAATTTATATATCATTGTTGCTAGCAAAAGTCAAGAGGTATTTTCAATTTTTTCCAATAAAAAACCAACCCCTAAGAGTTGGCTTCTTGTATCATACTTTGCTTAGTTTAAACAGTGCATACTGATTCAGCGAAACACCTTCACACTTTGCCCTTTCGACTAGTTCCTTGTGTAAAGACTTTGGAACTCTCAAAGATATCTTACCGCTGTATTCAATATCCTCTTTCAACTGCTCAAAAGATATTGTGCCGGTGTCACTCTCTGCCGATTCTATCAGTTCCAAATCTAGATCATCGGCTTCGACTTCCTGAATCCTTGACAGTCTTAGCTCAAATTCACTTTTATTCATGTCATCACCCTCCTAGTAGATATCGCCACGTGAGCCAATTTCTTCAACTGTTATCGTATCTTCCCCGCTATTATATGAAAATATTATTCTATAATGATAAATTTTAAGCCGGTACTTTTCAGTGCCTTTGAGTTTTACGATGTCGCCCTCTAAATTTCTTAGTCCGTCTATTGCGTTCATTAGCTTTCTGTATGTGTTGGTATCCGTTTTTCTAAGATATTTTTCAGGCTGTTTTCTCAACTCAACATTCACTGTCCGCACCTCCTTTGTATGTATATATAATATCATATACGATATCACTAGTCAAGAGGTATTTCAAACTTTATTTCCCGCCCCCTTCCACCAATTCCCGCACTGCTTTATTCATCGTCAGCATTCCTTTCATCTCCAACAACGCCCCATCTACCCATAACGTAAACGTATCAAATGAAATCACCTGTGCAATAACGGGAAACCGCCCGACGAACTTGTCAAATACCCATCTTAACTTAATCTGCCCCGTACCGCTTGCAAACTGCTTTTCCGCTTCAATGCAGGCATACAAAAGCCATTCTTTTACCGTGGCTATCTGCGTTGCCTTCGGCAGTTTTAAAAACCTCCCGATGACAAACCCGATAAATACCGCAACCGCAATAATACCGATAAATAAATACCAGTTCTCTATTAAAAATGTCATCATATCACTCCTTTTCTACATGAAAAAAGCAACCCTTCACAGGTTGCGGATTTTGTAATATATTGTTATACTCATGTTGGCATAATTGCATATGGGTGGTTTGGCTCACTTTCCTAAAGGAGGTGATGCCGATGTCTACATTTGAATCGTTGTCTTTAATGATAACTTTTTCACTGCTAGTCATTCACATACTTAATTTTAAGTATAAAAAATAGACCCCCAATACGCAATAGGCAAGGTCTATTTTTGTAAACAACCTAGCCAAACCACCCATAGCGTGGTTGTGCCAGAGGAGTGTTCGCGCACTCCTTTTTACATGCTCATTATACGTCACCGAAAAAACGATGTCAATAGTTTAATATTTGTCTTAAACCGTCTTAGGCAGTCTTAGGCAGTCTTAAACGCACTTAAAATTGAACTTTCCTCCTCATTCATCTTTCTCGCTTTTCTTCTTTATCATTCCCAAGATGGATAATTCGCCAGTCGTAAACGCAAACCAAGCCACGACCAGCGCCGTTGGCTCGTTTCCTGTATGCCAGAAAGCCGTAAACACAGCAATGGTAAACAGGATGTTAAGTATAATGACCACCGTTACAATTCTTTTGCTGAATTTTCCGCTGCTCTTGTCCTTCCTCCTACGTGCCATTATCTCCCCTCCCCGATTTCTCCCCGGTCAATTCGAAGATGCGCTTGCTTTGTAGACTTTTCAACCGCAGTAAGGCGTTCGACTACCTCAACATACTGCTCATTGTGTCGCCCCTCGTACTGTTCAAATTTGCGCCGCAGGTCATTGATGCCTTCTTTTATGTACTCTATTTCAGTTAAAACTCTACCGCTCTCACGCCCATCATCTAGGCTATCCCGTTCCTGTGTACGCTTGCGGCTTTGTACGATATTATATATTCCAAAGACTGTACCGCACACACCCAAACATACTACAAATGTTTCCCATGTCATGTTATCACCCCTTTAATTAGCTGCGTTACTTACTCGTATGCTTCGCCCACAATCTCTTTGTACTCTTTGGCTGTAATGCGCCCTAACTTGACATATTTGGTTAGTTGGTCTTTGCGGATAAACCCTTTTTCATATCTTTCTTTCAAGGTCTCAAACATGCTCATTTCCCCCTTCTAATATAATCAATTCCAAATCAGCAATGGCTTGCATTAGTGTTTGAACATCGCTGTAATTGTTTTCTGCCGGCGCAGGTTCGTATTCATAGAAAAGTTCATTGTTCTGCGAAATTACAAGATACGCCTGATAACCATTTCTGTCATCAGGGGTAGGCAGATACTCACTTTCCAGCCATATGGTATAGTCGTTGATTCGGCTTTTTGCTTTTTCTGCTGTGATATAATGGTTTGTCCATTCTACACGTCTATTTTTATTGAATCGTACTAACATAGATACGCCCCTCTCTTATCCTTCTATCTCGTCATAACTGATTGTGAATTCGTCAACATTTATATAAGACATTTGTGTATGAAACTGCATATAAAATAAAATGGGAACACCCTTTGCTACTTGCAAAACAGTATCAACAGTTCCTGTTGTCTTGGCAAACCCTGTGGTAGCGGCCTGAAACAACAATGTCGGCTCGGTTCCCGTTGCATTGGAAATCCCATTAACGTTGTTGGCATAGCTGAAATCAGGCGCATCCCATACTGCCTGGCTGACGTGGCTTGTTGCGCGCAAATAGGATGTCCAACCGGAATTAGAACCTTGCACCGTCATTATCCAATGGATATGCACACTCCCACTTTTTTCAGGGACAAAGGTTGTTACTATCACGGGATTATCCCACCTTATGGCGGAGGGCTGCTGTTCTAAGATGGAAATATCCATAAATGAAATCTGCGGTGTATCTGAGAAGATGTATCTCGTTTCTCCACTGTTCAGCTTGCCAAATATGGTATCGCTCCCGCTGTCTGATGGGTTTCCAATTTTTGAAGCGATTGCCGTCACAGCTTCGAGCACTTCCTCCGATTCAACATCAACCCAGCTCTCACTTTCAGGATTCCAAGACTGCAAAATATCACCAAATATCCTAAGGCCGTGGACACCTGATTCACTATAAACAGACTGCGAAACATGTGTATTTATTTCAACTTGAATTGCATTAACCTGCGCCATTGTGGGAACAGCAGCAGGATTGATTTTCAAAAGCACTTGCGCAGAATTATCAACTATTGTATTCAGTCGATAGGAAACGCCCGAAACCGTCTGCCCCGCAAAGGCAGGCATAAAGTCTGGGTTCTGCGTTTCTATACTGACCCCATAAAGAATCTCATTACCGTCTGAATCCATAGCATAAAGCCCAAGTCCTCTGATATGGTATCCTTCTGTTAGCGTGCTGTTCTCAACCGCAGCAAGTACCTCAATCAGCGTTAAGTTAGTTCGCGTCACACCGGAAACAAGTGCTTCCTGTCTGATGCTATACATCTGAATCAACTCTTCTAAGTTCTCCCCCGAATAATCGAAGTCAGATGTTGCTATTTTAGTAAATGTCGCGGTTGAAGTTCCCGCAAGCATTTTTGCCATCAGCTCTTGACCTTTGTTTGTAATTACTAAATTTTGCATTGCATAACCACCTTTCAATTTATTGTTCTTTCAATCATTGTCACAATACCCCCTGCTGTGTTCATATTGCCACTTACAATGCGCTCTTTGCTCGTTCTGGACAATATGGTAAAGTAACTTGTTTTGACTGTTACACCGCCTAAATAAGCCGTTCCTTCGAGGGTGCGCTGAATCAAGTTTGTTGAAGTCATCCTGATATTTGCCGGAATCATATACGAAAGCATAAAATCAAGTTCTTCCGTTTGTCCACTAAGCGGAAGGGAAACAACCAATTCCAGTTCATATTGATTGAAATTTGGAATCAGCATGAAGTTCCCCTCTCCGCACAAAACGGTTAATTTTTTTATCAAACCCCTATATGTATACGGAAATGAGTCATTCCAGCGTATCAAAACTCTTGAAATTCTGGATTCCAGATTGTCATCCTGATTCGGCGTAATTTCCAACAATTTTTCAAATCGCGCGATTCCTATCAAATCACAAGTCAAAATAAATTGATTGCTTTTTAGGATTTCCGTCTCATTCCCTAATGCTTGGATTTCAGGAAGTTCGGCCGCCATGATGTGCCTAATTTCTCTGTATTCTTGAACGAAAGGCGGCAACAACGTCAGTAAGTCAGCCTGCCTATTCATTAAGCACCACCCCCAAAACCGGAATCTGGTGTTTTGAAAGTATTAGATTGCTTGAGGTGCCGTTTATTCGGGTACCTGTAATGTCAATGACACCATCGAGTCCCATAATATTGGTTTCAATCTGCGCAATTCGAACAACTGAATGGTCATAACTTGCCCATGTCTTTCTTATCCCCAGAAGATAATCTTCAATTACATCAATGATTTCCTGCCTTTTCGCATTGAAAGAATATCCTTCTTCAAACAGTATTGAAGTCAAAATATTAACTTCAATTTCCTCCACTGTTTCAACGGTCACAACATGACCGATTGGCGCAATGCCAATCCCGCTCTCATCCCGTGTCGGGTCTATAGACTCTTGCACCGACTCAATCAAAGTTGGCGTTGCTTGATTAAATTCAGAATCCAAAATTGTTAGCTTCACAGTGCCGCCGCCATTCCAAACAGGCGTAACCTTTGTTGCCCCAACACCGGGAATCGAATTTGTTTTTTGTAAGTAATCCGCAACATTGCCACCAAATGCCTTTGCGTCAAAAGAATCGAAGTATCTGTGTCTAAACAATTCCGTGTCTTCTTCATCTTCACCGGGAATCAATAATTCTGTGAGCCGTGCGGATTCAAGTCCCTGAATGAAATCAATTGGTATCAAATCGCCGAAATACCTGTTGCCCTCTCTGCCAATGGTTTCGCATCGCAATTGAAATTCGCCATCTGCAATTTGCTCAATCNCGACATAATTCAAATCCGAACCGCTAAACCTCGCCCCAATAGGAACATTCATATTAAATTCGCCTTTTAAAATGGCGTATGTTGCAGGCAGTGGAATAATTCCCCGCTCTGCTGCTCTTCTGATAAGATATTCCCTTGAAGCCGTATCACCAAAAGTCTCTTTCAAAATCACATCCAATTCAATGTACATAATCTGTAATTCGACCGCCGCCGGGGCGAGAGCATCAAAAATAATAGCACCTTCGCGCTTGTCCATATTCGAAGGCACTCTGTCCAACATTCGTTGAAGAATATCTTCATAAGTCACATTTTCAAACATCAATATTTCACCGCCCTTTCTGTGTCTATGTCACCAAAAGTTGTGTGGACTGTGAAAGTGACAAGAACTGTTCTTTTCTGTGGAAAATTGAAAACAAACGAATCTACTGACTCCACTCGGTCATCCTGAATGAGTGCTTCCGTGATTCTTCTTTCCAGTTCAGGACACACAAAAGACACTGGTTCACCGAATAAGTCTAATAATTCAATTCCATAATTCCACGAATATATAACATACTGATACCGTTCTGTATTTAGGATTTTAAAAACCACTTGGCGCATGGTCTCAATACTATCCCGATAGCCGCTGACCGATTTATCCTCAAAGTGCATCTTATAATTTCTATTCGGCTGCTCTTGAAATTCTATATCCCTGTTTAAAAGCTGATTTATCGTAGATGGAATCACACACCCACCACCCTATCCATTACCAAAAATTTCTGTCCGCCCTGCATTCGTATCATCACCACTTCTTCACCAACCGCCAAAGCATTATGGACCGTGAACTGTTTTCGCCCTGCATATTCATGCCTATGATTTAGTTCATGATATGAATTGCTCTCGTTCGTTGTCCCGCCATAGGAATGCATGTGTGAATATTCGTGGTCATGAATATCAACAAGTCCGCTTTTCTCTGTGTTACCGCTATAAATATTGGTATTTCCGCTGTAGGGATGCGTATGTCTCGTATTGATGTTCAACGCGGAATCAGTTTCATGCGCAACCGTCATATCAACTGTAAAATCAGTAACATTTCTTGCCAGTACCAATTGCGCAGAGGTCAGCGTCATTTTTTGTTCTATGTTGATTTTCAAAGGTGAAGTGCTTATCACCCGGCCATAGACCAATGCAGTCGGATTCCCCGCTTCCACAGCCTCCACGGCAGCCTTTTTTATAGCCGCAAGTAAATCATTTAAATCAAGCAAGATATTCACCCCCTCCTCGTAGTGTCAAATCCATGAAATGTGTACCTTCACCAAACGTGTGCTTGCATTTTTCAACCAGCATCAGACTATTCGCCTTTATATCACCAAGATTCAACTGCACGGCCACCATGCTTCCGGCTCTGACACGAACATCACCAAAGGCATTTTTGATAGACAATCTTCTTGATTTTTGGTTATATAGCTGTAACAGCGTATCCGCTTTCACTTGGCCATTTTCTCCCTTTTGCAGAGAGTCAAAGAATTGAAGAACACCCCATGCATTGATATTTTCCGAATGCTGCGCAATGAAAACGTCCCTTCTTCCGGTATCTTCATTGTCAAAAATCAACTTAATTTTGTTATACGTTTGTTCATTGATACTGGATGCATAATCAAAATTTTCGCCCGTTTCTTCATCAATCAAAATATCCACAATCATAGACGATATGTTTTTCAGATTGATTCTTCCGAAGTCATCATACATTACGAACATCTCTTTTCTGTTTTGAAGCGTCATATCCAAGGTATCTTGTACCATATCGAACAAAGTTTTATTTCCGGCCACAAACGATGGAATAATAA
>JGI994J12354_10000383_pt1 | contig 43852 bp, 48 predicted proteins | sample IntmicLarv3ML3BL_FD_12354 | JGI IMG/M metagenome (IMG submission 12354) | reverse complement strand
GAGTGTACCGACCTAGGGGCGTTCGACTCGACCACAGTGAATTATAGTATCCTGTTATTTAATTATATCAACCTTTGATTATCAACAACTTTTTAACAGTCTTTCGGCCTTTCCCTGATTACAGCAAACAAATCGCTCTGGGATGAAAATGATTGACATCAGTAGTTGGCTCTACGATTTATTCGGAAATAATGAGTGGGGCATAATATTATGTGTATTCCTGATATTCCTTTTAGACGCATTTTTGTTTCCGACTTTGCCCGAGTTATTCTTCGCAATCGGCTGCATGTATAACCCTACGATATTGTTCGGAATGGAACTTCTTATGGCTGCAATAATTGCCGAAATAATTGGGATAATGTCGCTTTATCTGGTCGTAAGTCACATAAAAGTTCCGGCAAGAATAGAAAGAGTCGCGGAAAAATACATGGATTTTCTAATACTTGGAGATGAACGATTACTTCTGCTGAATCGTGTAGCACCGATGATACCCTTTGCAGGAGCGTTTATTGCAATACTGAAATGGGACATAAAAAAATCTCTTGCATACGTAGTGATTGGCTGCGTCATTAAATATGGTCTGATTGCATTGATGAGTGAAATGTTCTATAATTATTTCGAAAGCGACATGGCCACAACAATGATGCTGGTGTTTATTTTTGCAGTGATAATAATAAGTTTTGTATTCTCTGTAATTATGAAGAAAAGGAAGGGCCTAAGCACATGAAGATAATCGATGTGAATCCTTTTTTCTATCCCTTTGAAGGCGGGATCGAACACAGAATCCATGATACAAGCAGACTGCTGGCTCAGCGAGGACATGATGTCACAGTTTTGACAAGCAGACTTCCGAACACTGAAGAAGAGACCGTATCGGACGGATATAGAACGGTCCGCCTCAAATCGAGATTCGTGAACGTGTACAACCCCCCTTTCGTAACCTCAAAGGATGTTCTGGAAACCATCGTTTCCATGGATCCGGATATAGTGAATTTCAATTACAGATGGGCCCCGAGTTACACCAAGGACCTGAAGAAATTCGACGGACGAAAAGTGTTCACCTATCATAACGTATGGGGAGAAGGGATCGGCCTACAAGCGACCTTCTCCAAACTGAATGACAACCGATTCGCGTCATGCCTTGACACATTCGATCATATAATCGCGGTGAGCGATTTCGTCAGGAACGATCTCATTTCGCGCGGTTACTCTCCCAAATATGTGACCACAGTGCAAACAGGATTATCGAAATATCCAACAGTAGAGGGACTCGAAGGAGATTACATACTCTCTCTCGGGAGACAGGTAAAGACCAAAGGACTGGAATATCTAGTAGAGGCAATGAAGAACGTGGATCATAAACTGGTGATATGCGGCAAAGGACCCGAAACGGACAGACTTTACAAAAAGATCAAAAAACTTGGTCTAGAGGATAGGATCGAAGTAAAGGGATGGGTCAGTGATGAAGAAAAACAAAGACTGATAGCCTCATGCAAATTATTCGTCATGCCTTCTCTTTTTGAATCGTTGGGTCTGGCCGCCATTGAATTGCTTTCATATGGAAAACCCATCGTCTGCACAGACGTGAACGGACTGCCTGACACTGTCGGAAACGGAGGCATAACAGTTCCTCCAAAAGATCCACAATCACTTGCATCTGCCATCAATTCCTTGCTCACAAACAATATCAAACGGAAAGAAATGGGAGAAGCTGCGACCGTTCAGTCTCAGAAGTACAATTGGGATACACTCATCCCCAAAATAGAAGAGATCTATCTCAAAGTTCTTGCAGGCGATTATTCAAACGAAGACTCGCGAATCATGAACTGATCTACGTTCCTTTACGCAAAAAACGAATTCTGGTTGTAGATGATATTTCTTGAACCGTGTGCTTTCTCAAAAGCGAATATCCGATGACAGTCATCAATATGGCGCCTAGGACATCCGCTCTCAGATCAAAAAGACTGTCCCGCACACCATAGATCATATAGCTAGTGCCAGTGATCAAATCTACGTACCCTTCCATGACCTCCCAAACGCCTCCCAGACTTATTCCTATGAAAAGCAGCAAGAGAAGGAAGCCTCTGTTCGATCCAAGCGTCACGTGCTTTGGCGAATGTGCCTGAAGCACACACAGCCCCAAAAACACGACTGCCGTCACACACATGGATGACAGACAGTGAGCTACGTCGCCCCACCATTCGATGCGGAGGTACATTCCGAAAAACATCGATATCGAAAAATAATACAGATTGATGATCAGTAATGATGTAAAGAACAGGGGCATCCTGACTATATCGAAGTACCACATGATCGGCAGCAAAGCTGCAACTGTTCCGACTGCCATGAACAATGAGATGAGATATTCGGGCGGATGTCCCGCATCCAATCCGGGAGCTAGATCCAACAAGACCGTTGCAATGAAGAAAGCATGGGAAAGAACGATAACGAGGAGTGTTATCAAACATGCTTCCTTATCCTTTCCTTCGAAGTAAGCTATCATCTTCTCCCTCCGCATGTTTCCTCATTCAAGACGAATCGTTTTTTCTTTGCGGATTTCCAGATGAATATGCCTGCTACTATCGATAATGTGATACTCATGAACATGGACGTAATGACCTCGGCAGACGATATCTGTCCTGAATCCACCTCAAACCCATAAAGGAAAGAAGTAATTACCCAGGCTATGGCCTCAATGGAGCATGTCAGGAATATCGGTAATCCCGCCAACAAGGGGAAATTATATTTCGATCCCGTTGTGACCGTCAATGTTTCCAATATGAGAAAGGAAACAGGATACACGGCCACCCATACAAAATTCCGGTAACATGTCCCCACATAACCCTGTCTATCGTGCCCGGAACATACGGATAATAAAATGCGATGATCGATATCAACGCTGTCATTATCGATGCTATGACCGCTGTCTTAGGATTCATGATGATCCTATTTGTGATCAGCAGAATGATGCTGACACATATCACTACGCCAAGGGCTGCGGTCATCGGCACTGGCAGCATGTTCAACATACCGAAGACGACTACTATCACCGACAATAATAGTGCTACCAACAAGCCGACTCTTCCGTCCATATCAAATCATGTCATGACAACATCCGATTAATATTATTCCCTTAGTCGCGTAGTAATCTCTTTAAATATACGCAGTATCCCCTACATATACGGTGCTACCTAAATGGCGAATATCAAAGAGCTGATGGAGAAATACAGGGAGGCTATCCTGTACGTTGTATGTGGTGGATTCACCACAGCTCTGACAATGTTTTCCTATGCTCTTTTTATTTGGCTGGGTATGGAACCAAATATCAGCAATATCCTTTCATGGACCTGCGGAATCCTGTTTGCATTCGTTGTGAACAAATGGATTGTTTTCAACAGTAAATGTTTGGAAAGATCGTTCGTTATGAAGGAGTTCATTTCATTCGTAGGATCGAGGATATTTACTGGAGTGATTGCCTTCGTAACGTTCCCCATTCTCTACACCTACATCATCAATCAAAGTCTGTTCGACATTGAATATCTTCCTGCGAAGATCGTAACGATCCTGATAGAAATAGCTCTCAATTGGATCCTCAGCAAATATTACGTTTTCAGGCGCAAACCCGAGACAGAATATATTGACATCTGATCTTCAAAGAATTCAACGTATTATCTGATTCGAATAAATTCCTACAACGAATCTGCATGGATTGTAAATTTTACCAACGTAACTATAATAAATACTCCCTCTTTACAGGGGGATATGAATATTTCCTGTCTCGAACATAGGAAAAATCTATTCATTTTCGGATCCATATTTGCGGTCGCATCTGCAGTATATCTGCTGAATCTGATATACCAGGGTAATCCGACAGAAGCAGGTATGGTGTATTTTCCATATGTGGAGACTTTATTAAATGGTACGATACCTGATATCGAATACCCTCCCTTTGTGATCCCCTTCATCCTTTTGCCGGGATTATTCGCATCCACTCCTGAGGGATATGGAATCCTGTTCTCAGTAGAAGCATACATCTTCTTCCTGATAGGATTGATATTGGCCGATAAGTTTGCAAAATTCTTTGAAGTAAATCGATTCTTTTCAATGCTGGTATATACTATAATGATGCTGGTGATGATAGAATTCATCATCGACAGGTATGATGTCTTCCCAATAGTGCTCTCGATGGCCTCCCTTTATTGCTTTATGACGAAAAGATACGTTTTGGCTTGGGTCTTGCTGTCGATAGCAACAATGACCAAATTGTACCCCGTTGTGATTGCGCCTGTGTACCTCATCATGCTGCTTACAGACAAAGACTGGAAAAAAGCCCTAAGTGGCATTTTCGTGTTCGCGTTGACTGCGTTTGCAATCGTTCTGCCCATAATGCTTGCCGGCTCGGATGTGATGTCCTACTTCGTCGGATATCACATGGACCGACCTCTGCAGATCGAATCAACGGCTGCGTCGATAATCTCATTCATATCACTCTTTGGGCTTACCTCTGTAACGGAGGATTTTAGCTTCGGTTCCGATAATCTTTTTGGCGCGATGCCGGACGCTGTAGCTCCATATCTCACTCCGCTTACTATGGTTCTACTATTGGCGTTCTATTTACTGTTGACACTTTTCGCGATGAAAACAAAGAAAAAANGTCTGTTTACAGAGGAGAACAAGATACTCANACTGATAGTAGCCGCTTTCGTTTCCGTGTCAATATTCATACTCGCCGGAAAGGTGTTCTCAACGCAATATACTGCCTGGCTAATACCAATGGCATTGCTACTGTCGATGCTGGCTCTGAAACATCCTTACCTGAAACCGATGTTCCTTGCATTTACAGTAGCAGAATTCCTGACGATCCTGAACTTTGCAGTGAATGTTCGGATATATGGCGGAGATTTCAACGCTCCGGGCACATTGATATTGGTGGTCAGAAATATACTGATGATCGCAATCACGGTCTGGTTGATCAAACGCACAAGAGAGCATATCTTAACAAAAAAGCAATCATAACTCCCTTTTCGTCTCAAATTGAATATTTCGTTCCCAAGAGTTTCAAATCTTGATCATATCCAGACATTAGAAACAATAGTACTTATCGAATTGTTGTCTGTGTATGTAACCATACAAATGTATGTTTTTTTCGGTGATTACCATACCATTACCTTTTTATCGGCAAATATGTGTTCACAAATAGCAACGGAGACTTGTTAGTAATGACTGCCGTAAAAAACAAGAGGACAGCGATGGGAAAGAAAAGAGGAAAAAAAATTCCTAAACTTTTGATTGCTACTACGATCATCATGGCGGCCGTCATGTTATCTTTGTGCGCCGTGATCCCATTTGCCGAAATACACAACGACGATGACGTCACGATCGATGCAGCTTCGCACAGACCCCCTGTTACAGGCGAAACCTCTATCGGTACGCTCACACAACTTCAAAACATAGCGGATATGAACGGGAAGTACATCCTGACCGCCAACATATCCATTCCTTCCAATTATAAATTCAGACCTATCGGCTACAACACAAGTAACGTTTTCGGAGGAGCATTCAATGGTTCCTTTGATGGCAACGGATACGTTATAAGCGGGATGAATGTAGGAGATTACGGCGGAGATAACTACTATCAGTACGCTGGACTCTTCGCTCAGCTCGGCAGTAATGGGAGAGTTACCAACGTCGGACTTGTAGGAGGTTCAGTGGAATCTGTATTGAGTGCCGGTAATACGCACGCCGGAGGTGTTGCAGGTCTATCTGCCGGAACAATCTCGAACTGTTACAATACAGGTTCAGTAAAGTCATTATCAACATCAGGAACCTCCAATTCATACGCCGGGGGCATAGTGGGNTATTGTACCAACGGAACAATCTCGAACTGTTACAATACAGGTTCAACGATGGCAACATCAGGATCGACGTCATACGCCGGAGGCATAGTAGGACAGTCTTCAGGGAAGATCTCAAATTGTTACAACACGGGCTCAGTGATCGCATTTGGCAGTACCACAAACTACGGAGGAATCATAGGAAGCCTTGGTGTAACGAATGGTGCGATCGAAGTAAACACATGCCTGTATCTTGAAAACTGTGCACAGGGCGGAAATACCCAAGGTACGATGAGATCGGCAGAACAACTTCGTTCAGAATCTACATATCCAAAAAGTGGTGGAACAAATACGTGGGATTTCACTGACACATGGACATTCACTAACGCGGGTGCCATTAACGATGGCCTTCCTTTCCTTAAGAAAACGGGGTACCTGAATATTTTCATCACCGAAAGTACCGGTGACATCAAGATAAACGCAGAATACACTTTTAACGTAGATTTTACGGTGAACGCAATTTCAGGAGGGGAACTTACTTTCAAATGGGAATATTATGACACTTCCTCATCTGCATGGGTGACGCCACCTTCAGGTAACGGTATAGGAACAAGATCGTTGTCTGTATCCCCATTGTACTATACCTCAGGCGGAGATTTCCATTGTGTGATCTCAAATGCAGGAAAAGAAACGATCTCAGAGACGATGACATTGACCATCGGGAACGTATCCGCGCCCGCTGTACACTATGTTGATTCAGTAGTAAAGCTTCAATTCGTTGGAAACGGGAATGCTCCCTCATGGGATACCGTCGCTTGGAACCCCAATGACACTTACATCCAAACACGTGATCTAGTTCTCCCTGCTCCCACTACTCCTGGAGGCTCGAACTTCACACGGCTTCCGCAATTCAAAGGTGTGTACGACGGTAACGGATTCACGATCACAAACATGATCGTCATTACCGGTACAGGCTATACCAGTATGTTCAATGAAGTTAATGGAGGAACTGTCAAGAACCTGGGTCTTATCGGTGGCTCAAGGATATCTTCGCAAGTGGCCGGCGGGATAGTAGGATTCTTAAGTAATGGTGGAAAGATCATCAACTGTTACAACACTGGTACAGTGACAGCATCGCTATCGGTAACGGACACAGTCGAATACGCCGGTGGGATAGTAGGATATCTCAATGGTGGAACGGTCACCGACTGTTACAACACTGGTACAGTAACAATAACCTCGTCAGGCGCAGCGTCATACGCCGGAGGCATAGTCGGACAAGGCCACAACATGACGGTCACCAGATGCTACAACACTGGTACAGTAACAATAACCTCGTCAGGCGCAGCGTCATACGCCGGAGGCATATTTGGGCACAGTAACTACAGCTATATCACAATTGAAGACTGTTTCAACACCGGTTCGGTATCGGCGACAGCAACGACAGATGCATACGCCGGAGGCATTGTCGGGTCGACAGTGGGCGGAACGATCGCAAGATGTTACAACACCGGTTCGGTATCGGCGACAGCAACGAATGCACGCACTGGAGGCATAGTGGGACCAACCGCCATAGTGACCGTGAGTTGCCGTTACACTCTGCCGGCAAATGCAGGCGCATCATCCGAATCCAAAATGAGGGATCAGAGTACTTTCGCAGATTGGGATTTCAATGGGACATGGTTCCTTTCTCCGATAGATGGTTACTTCACACCCCACCTCAGGACGTTTGTGCCTCAGGTCTATCTCCATCCCCCTGAGGTCTCAGCAATGAATGGTAGCTTGGCGGTGATCAAAGCGTCCGTAGAGGATAAAACATTCGCACAGAGTTATGCATGGCAAAAGTATTCCACCTCGCAAAGCAGATGGAATAATGTCACATCCGACCCCAACGATCCTTTCACTCTCAAGACCAATGAACCTGGAAGGTTCAGATTCGTGATCGAATACGGAAGTATGTTCGGCAGCGACATCGTCCGTAAAACGATCTCCTCAGAGACCGTGGTGACATCAGATATGCTCTGGACCATCAACGCGTCTGTGAAACACAGACTGACCGATACTCCGCCACAGGGCTACGGATATATCGAACGAGGAGGAGAGTACTCCGTTTTGAGAGGGTCATCCGTAACATTCAATTTCGTACCCGAAGCCAATCACGCTCTCACTGATGTGTTAGTGAACGGAGCTTCGGTATTCAGTGCCGTAAATGGCAACACCTATACGATATCGAACGTGAACAGGAACACCACCATTGTTGCAGAATTCAGTCCTCTGATGGACCTTAGAGTGAACACCTCAGGTTTGAATGTCGGCGAATCCATTACCATGAGGTATATAGTGAACGGAAAAGAAGTGATATCGGCGAGTGGAGAACTAAGTGTCCCTGCTGATGTTCCCGTCGACATAACCTTCACCTACGGGGGAGATAAAAAGTTCCAAAGGTGGAGAGGAGATTTCAGCACATTATATCGTAATCTGTCATTCAGGACGCCTGTCGCCCTCGCCACGATAATAGAAACAGCTGTATTCATGCCAAGTAGCTCTAATGTTCTGACAGTGACATATGCAGGGAGCGGAGTACAGGACAAGGGAAGAGTAGGATACCTGTTCAATGATGGCCACACAACCACAACGGGGACCATGGTATTCACCGACAACGTGTTCTCTATACCGATGGGAGTTGACGAATCCATCAAACTGATAGCGATCGACAGCATATCGGAGAAATTCAAAGAATGGTCCAATCCATACGCTTATCAAAGAACCATTGACATATTTGGTACCGACCTGCCTTTGGATGTAACAATTCATTTCACCTCCACTTATGTTCCCCCCAGACCCGGGACACACCTGGTATCCGCATATTCCGATGACGGATCGACGATAACACCGGATGGTGCGGTATATGTTACAAATGGCAACTCGATCACATTCAATTATCAGGCGAAAGAAGGATACAAAATAATCGAATTGATTGTGGACGGCATTCCTCAGGGAAACCTATCTGGAACATACACCTTCTCGGATGTGAGAACCGATCATTCGATCTCCATCCGTTCAGAACGGCTATCCTACAAATTGACCGTCGAATACAACGATAAATATGGGTACGTCGAAGTGAATCTAAATAACACAGGTTTCGCAAGATATACCGATACCCTGACCGTGACAGTGGGATCCAGCGTCGTTCTGAAAGCCGTGACTTTTGAATTGCGTTCCTTCAAAGGATGGACCGGTTCCGCATCATCAAAGGACCCTGTGTTGACGATAACAGACATCAATGATACTGTGACCTTGAAGGCAGAATTCTCCGACGGAGGATTCAGCAACATTATCATCTTGGCGATGATCCTTATCGTAGCCACAGTAGGAGCGATAATCGCGGCTGGTATGATCCGCATGAAAAAGAACAAGAAATGATCTGTTTCATGTATATGAAGTGACGATGTGCCAGTCAGAAAAAGTACCCGTGGTTGGATCCGACATTGCGATGCCGTGAAGGATCCAGCCACAGTTGATCAATAGTTTGAGGTCTCGCCTTTAACGCATCAGATACGGATCACTCGACGTAATCTATCCATGCGTCGTATTCCGATACTTTCCCCGACACGATATCGTGGAATTTTGCTTGTATCTCCGTAGCGATCTTACTTATCTTCCCGTTTCCAACCGTCCTTCCGTCTATCATGGTCACAGGGACAACCTCGGCCGCAGTTCCGGTCATCCATACCTCATCAGCACTGTTGAGTTGTGTCCTTGTGACATCCGTCTCAAGAACCTCATACCCAAGGTCGCGCGCAACCTGTATGACCGAATCTCTGGTTATTCCTTCCAATATGCACTCGGATGTGGATGGCGTGAATATCTTCCCATGTTTGTATATGAAGATATTTTCACCGGTACATTCGGCAACATGACCGACAGAGTTCAGCATGACCGCTTCGTTCGCTCCCTGGCGTATGGCTTCCCTCTTTGCAAGACATGAGGTGACGTATGTTCCGTTCACCTTCGCTCCGGCAGGACTGCATAGATTATCAGGCCTGTGCCACGAAGATGTTATCAGTTTCGCACCATCAGAGCCGGCTTTGCCGAGGTACGATCCCATGTGTATGCAGGTGATCGCAAGGCTTGCAGGAACGCCCACAGGATTGAGACCGACCTCCTCTCCACAAAGAAAAACGCAAGGTTTCACGTAATCGACATTCTTGTTCGCCTTTACGGTATCCTTTGTCGCCTTCATGATGTCGTCGAAATCGTATGTCTTACCACCGAATTCCAGGTCGATGCCCATGACCTTACATCCGTCCATCAGTCTTTTTACATGATCCTTGAGCCTGAATATCGCGGGCCCTTTAGGTGTCTGATATACTCTTATTCCTTCGAAGACCCCTGTTCCGTAATTCAAGGCATGTGCCAGAACATGAACGCGTGCATCTTCCCACTTGACAAGCTTTCCGTCAATCCAAATGAATTCTGTTTTTTCCATTGTTATTCCTTCTTCAACACATTCATTATCAGCATCAAAGCGCATTCAGTGCTTTGACATATTTGTCTGGATTGCTGCGATCGATTATCTCTTCAACCTGTGCCGATCCACCGACGACTCCCACATTACCGCTGGAAGTAGACATCAGTGCGTATGCGGACTGTCCCGATTCTGGTATCAATTCGGCTTCGTACACATCCTGAAGTCTCTTGATCCTGCCTATGGCTGTTTCTGCCGCTTCTTTTCCTATTACTGAGAGTACCATTCTGGACTTATCGGGAAGTTCACATTTCCCAACTACGATTGTCTCGACATTAATCTTGTTACGGGTAAATTCACCCATCACTCTCTGCATAACGCCGAATTCGTTCTTTACTATCAAGGAAATTACGTGCAATTTTACACTCTCCAGAGTGCTAATAGCCATGCCCATATTTGATACAGTCGTTTCTCAAGTTAATGATACATAGTCAAAAGATGTGCCATTTCAGATTTTTTCACTGCGAAAGTTTACATTATGGCGATACGCGTAGCGACAATCTTTATTATATGTAAACATATAGGCAATATATAGAAAACAGAGGGAGAGCCACGAATTCGGACGTAGCCTCTCATTAGGATGGGGACTAAATGACAGAATATATAAGGTCAAAAGCGCCGCTTAGGATAGGTATTGCAGGCGGCGGGACGGACGTTGACCCTTATGCCTCGGAAAGAGGCGGATACGTTTTTAACACTACTATCAACAAGTACGCGTACTGTACATTGACACCTGCCAACGGAAAGGAAATGACCGTTGAATCCCACTATTATGGGAGATACAAGGCTTCTTTGAAGAATGGTCCCCTCAAACTTGACGGGAACATGGACCTGATAAAAGCTGTTGCCAATCATTTTGAATTAGATCATGGATTCAAATTACTCATACATTCAGATGTTCCTGCCGGTTCGGGACTTGGCGGATCGTCCACCATGATGGTCGCCATGATATCCGCGATAGCGGATTGGATAGGCAACAAAATGACCAAAAATGAACTGGCTCAATTGTCATATCATCTTGAACGAGAGGTCATCGGTCTTAGAGGCGGAAGACAGGATCAGTATGCCGCCACCTTCGGAGGATTCAATTCCATCAATATCAACGGCAAAGGGGTCTCTGTAAAGCCAGTTAACATTGACAATGATGTCATCAGAGAACTGCAGTGTCGCTCTGTTCTTTGTTACACAAAGATATCCAGAGAATCTGCGGACATAATCGATACACAAGTAGAATCATCGATCAAAGGCTCCAACATAGAAGCTTTGGATCAATCGAAGGTCCTTGCCAAGGAGATATGTAAAGCCCTCTCAAGCGGCGATATCGAGAAGACCGGAAAACTGATAGATGAATCGTGGGAATACAAAAAACAGTTCTCAAACAATGTTTCGAACAAACACATCGACAAACTTTACAATGTGGCAAAAAAGAACGGTGCCATTGGCGGAAAGGTCTCAGGTGCCGGCGGCGGGGGATTCATGTACTTCATTTGCAAATATGACAGAAAACCTCAGGTCGCAGAAGCTCTTAAGAAGGCCGGTGCCGAACTTACAGATTTCATGTTTGAACCGGAAGGTGTCAAATCGTGGAGAGGAGAAACCACAAACTCTCGTAATTGATCTTATTCTATGCCTTTTATCTTACAATAGATCTTGGCACAGAATTTTCCAAATGAGCCACATTGATTAAAGGTCGTTACGACAACACGAGAATTCAGATGGGATTCACCCTCTGCTCTTTTACCGAATTTGTAATACGAGTTGGATATCTTCAGATCACGAGGTCCGAATTTGAGAAGATCCAGCAGCACTTTCCAACCCTGCATTTCCAACCCGCCCCAATTCTCTTTTATCACGGGAATGAACACGTCTGTCCTACCTGCTATCAATCCGCTCATCACATCCTTGGACATGCTTTTCCTTTTGCACAGAAGATACATATCAGCAAAAATATTGAATACCCAGGAACCCGCCCAACGAACGAATCCAAGCGCGAATCTATCCTCCCTTACCCCTATGCAAAGGTCGCATCCCTCTTCCATCTTCTGGAACATATCACCCAACGTGCTCGGGGGATGTTGAAAATCACAATCTATCGTCATGAAGTAATCCGTTCTGGCCTCGACGATGCCTTGGAATACACTTGCCGCAAGTCCCCTTTCCTCGGGTTTTCTTGTCACTAATTTTGTCTTGGGGTCGTTCAGGTTCTCGATCAACAGTTTGGAACTATCGGTGGAATTATCGTCCATGAATGTTACATAAAAGTCCGGGTATAGTTCCCTCAGACACTTCGCCATATTGACGATGTTTCTCTCCTCGTTAAAAGTTGGGATAACCACCGTACACGTTCCGACCATGAGACATCAGTGCAGGAACAGTAAACGATTATTTTATATCTACGATTGAAAATTTTGGCTCATACTCTGAACCTTCGATCTCAATTTTCCAATATCTTGTTTACAGCATCAACGAATGTAAACTTTTCATCGACACGGAACGTCTTAAGACCCAGTCTTTCTCCGAATTGAACATCCTTTTCTCCATCTCCTATCATATAGGACCTTGTAGGATCGATGTTGTGATCCAAGAATGCCTTCACGCCCATGTTGATTGCGGGTTTACGACATCCGCAACCGTCATCCGGATGATGCGGACAATAATAGATGCCGTCGAAATGTCCGCCTTCTGCTTCCACCAATTCACAGAGTCTGCCGTGGATCTCCGCGAGTCCTTCGTGTGTGAACAGGCCCCTCGCGATTCCCGACTGATTGGTCACAAGTAAGACCTTGAAGCCCGCATCATTCAATTTCTTAATGGCGGCTGCCGACCCCGGAATCAACACGACCTGATCAGGAGATGAGCAATACGGGACATCTTTCAGTATTGTGTCGTCCCTGTCGATCATCACTGTTTTCGCACCGAACATCTCGCGTTCGACTATACCGCATATCGTGTGACATGCCACAAGATATCCTTCCTGTACTCTGGGAGTCTCCTTTGTCGGGATTACCACAGCGAGGGTTGCGATCTCTCTCATCTTGCCATGATCTCCCGTGAAAGATATCGTCTTTGCACCTTTTAACTCGGCAGCTTCCATTGCAAGAATGACATTCTTTGAATTGCCAGATGTAGACAGACCGATCACGACATCTCCTTTCCTGCATATCGCCTCGACCTGACGTTTGAACACCAAATCGTATGAATAATCATTTCCGATGGCGGTAACAGGCGCGATGTTGGAAAGACATACTCCTGCCATGGGAGGTCTATCAAAGAAATATTTGCCGGAGAATTCGGCGGCAATATGCTGAGCATCAGCGGATGATCCGCCGTTCCCCATGAATATTATCTGACCGCCCTGTTTGACCGATTCGAGGATCATGTCCGACGCCTTCCTGATGGTGACAGGGTCTATCCCAGATATCACTTCTGAACTTCTTTTCAATTCTGCCGAAATAAGATCGTTCATTCAATTCCTCCGATACGTTCACTTTCAGGTCGAAACATGAAATTGACGGTACACAACGATTCTGACACCGTCACCACTTGCACCTTTAAATTACATTCGACTGAATAAAAACAGTCAGTCCTCATTTGCCTCAACATTTTCCCGCCGTCAACCTCTGGATACTGTCATCACATGCACGACAATAAACATGGGGACTCTTTTGCTACCATAATTCAGACCATCAAAATACTTTGTCGCCTTTGATGTTCTCTCCAGCCTTGACGATTGTTCCATCACCCAACACTGAGTTCTCCACGTGGGCTCCTTCCAAAACCTTACACCCTTCCCCGAGTATACTGTTCTCTATCTTGGCAGAGGTTATCTCGCATCCCTTCATTATCAAAGAATTGATGATCTTACTGTTCTCTATCCTGCAATCATTCAGCGTTACAGTTGCCATGAGTTCGGAATCCTTCGCATAGGACCCGTCTCCGATGTAGAATGGTTTCCTGATGACCGAAGACTCCGCATTACGGTTTCCACAACTGATCCCGTCGTACATCTTGGATGCCATCTCAAGATTCACGCCTAACAGATCCGAGGGACGGCCGACATCCCTCCATGTACCTTTCAGAATGAATCCTTGTATCACATCCCCCCTTGAAAGCAATATGGGCATCAGATCCTTTGAGAAGTCAAAAAATGAATCGACTGGCACATCAGAGAGTACTGCTTTGTTGATGACATATACTCCTGCATTCACAAGGTTTGAGAATACCTCTTCCGGTTTGGGTTTCTCTTTGAACTCGAGTATACGACCGTCCGGATCTAATCTTGCGATACCAAAATCACACGGGTTCGTGACCTCGATCAAAGCGATCGTAACTTGCGCACCGGATGTGAAATGGGCCTCTATTTCCTCTTCAAGAAATATATCTGCGAACACGTCGCCATTAGCAGCAACGAAGACATCGTCCAACCTATCCTCGATCAGCTTCATCGCTCCCCCTGTGCCAAGAGGTTCATCTTCGTAAGAGTATTCGATCCGTATCCCGAGGTCCGATCCGTCACCGATAGCATTCACCAACTGAGCGGATCTGTAGCCACAAGCCATTATGATCTCTTTTATACCAGCACCGGCAAGTGATTCCACAAGATACCTAAGACAGGGTTTGTTAAGGACCGGCAATACAGGCTTGGGTCTGCTGTTGGTCAAAGGAAGAAGTCGAGTCCCTTTTCCCCCGACCATTATGACCGCCTGTCTCACACCATGTGACATTTTTGTCCTCACCTCAGTATCGACATCACGTATTTAATGAATCTATCTTTGTAATTTTATGACGTTGGTTCCGAGTCCCACGCCTAATGAATTTGCTACGGGGGTGCATTTCGCCCTGAGAATGAACGCCACAGGCGTGTTCCACTGCACGTCGGATAACGACTCGTAATTTGCCATTCCTTTCGTTATCACTATCGATGCGTTATCGATCTCGTCCCGAAGCTCATCGCCGATGTTATCCGCATCTAATCCAATGGCAAAAACTCCGGTCGTGATCAACTTATCCAATTCTTTATCCAATCCGATCCTTAATGCATCTTCATACGTGACATCATTGAGGATCGGTTCGCCCCTAACAACCCCTACCACTCTTTTCCCACGTCGCTTAAGCGCCCTTATCAGGATCTTATCGAATTGGGACTCCCCGCAATTATCGAAGATGTACACTATGCTGTTCCCCTTGTCGATCGTCTCTTTTATCAGATCCGTGTCATCCAACACTATTTCCTGTTCCCACAGGGAATCGAACAACTCATCGAATTCCTTCGGATCTTCAATAGCTATACCTGAACCGAAATCCATTATATTCCCTATCACAGAGACCTTCATTGCGGCCCTGATCTCATCATCTGAATCCAAGACGTGTCTTTCCGACATGCTCACGTATTTTTCGGCAACTTTATCCGCTTCGATTTTAAGTTCCAAGTACGGGTCCTTCACCCCCAGAGCCTTGTAAGAATGCGCGTGGACGATCGTCGCCAGTCTTGCGGAATTTGTCTCCTTTGGTAGGTTGTCTGCGTAGGCTTTCAATGCAGCGGTGACCGACTCCGTCTCCCTTCCGTTGTTCACCAGACGAGATTGGAATATTACCCTCCTCATCATACACGGGACGCAGTCGATGTGAACTTTCATACTATATCCAACGGATGACCCCATGATAATCATTTCGTTGGAACCGAATCTCGACCTTTTCCTTTAAATATAGGGAATAGTATCGCTCAAACCATGGTAAAAGATAAGATCTGTTCTTCGTGTGGCAAAAGGCTCATAGGACATGGGAACACCTCATTCAACTGTCCCAAATGCGGAAAAACGTTGATCGGAAGATGCGACCAATGCCGTGACCAAAGTGTTACGTACGAGTGCGGCGAATGCGGATTCGTCGGTCCTTAAGGTGAGAACATGGGACAAATCGTCGCAGCCTACGACCTTATGCCTGAAAGCACCGAGATTGACCTCGACGCTGTTGTGAAAACGATACCCGGTATCATTCCTGCCGGAGTAAAGCTCCTCGAGACCAAGATAGAACCTGTTGCGTTCGGACTTAAGAAAGTGAATGCAGGATTCGTCATCGATGATTCCGATGACTCTATCGGCGGCGAGTTGGAGAAAGCTCTCAATTCGATTCCCGGTGTCGAGAACGTAGAGTGCGTTTCAAGCACCGTGCTCTAAATCCTTTCCTATTACCCTTAACAATTTTTCAAAATCCTGATCTTGCGTTCAGTGAAAAAATTAAAAATGGGGTTTCCCCCAAATGTTTAATTGAATGCGGATGTGCAATCTGCGATATAACCGTCGTCCATCATCTTTGCGGTAAGACCTCTTGACCTCTTGATCATGTAGTCTGCCCTGTCGAACAATTCCTGACGACTGAGTTTAAGACGGGCCACACCCTGTTCCTGTGCTTTGAGAGCTACTGCAACGGCCTCTCTTGGGAACACCTCGGCCTCACTCATGGTCGGGATTATGTAATCCTCGCTTATTCCCTTCTCTTCTGCGCACTTCGCAAGTTCTGTAGCCGCTGCGATACACATCTCATCGGTGATCGTCTTGGCCCTCACATCGAGAACACCGCGGAATATTGCCGGGAATCCCATTGAGTTATTGACCTGGTTGGGGAAATCAGAACGTCCGGTAGCGAATATCCTGACTCCGTTCTCCTTGGCCTCCCAGGGCCACATCTCAGGTATCGGGTTCGCGGTGGCAAACACGATTGGATCATTTGCCATGAGTTTGCAGTACTCGGCGGGTATGGTCCCTGGGCCGGGTTTGGATGCAGCTATTACTATATCTGCTCCCTCCATTGCTTCCTTTATTCCTCCGCTTTTGCCTGCTCCGTTTGTTTTCTGACATATCTCCCATTTCTGCCTGAAATCGTTCTTCACGTCCTCCCTGCTCAGGTTCAATATGCCTTTGGAGTCACACATACACAGCTTTTTGGGACTGAATCCTGTGGCCAAAAGAAGTCTTGCAATTGCAATGGATGCCGCGCCTGCGCCTATCACAGCGATATTCGCATCGGACAATTTCTTTCCGACAAGTTTCATCGCATTGATCGCACCCGCAACCTCTACTGTAGCTGTACCCTGTTGGTCATCGTGCCACACCGGGATCTTACAGTCTTTTCTCAATTCATCAAGTATATCAAAACATTTTGGATTGGATATGTCCTCAAGATTTATTCCACCAAAAGAGGGAGCGATAAGCCTCACTGTCTCGATTATCTTTTCAGGATTCTTGGTATCCAAACATATGGGAATACTATCGACACCACCTAAATATTTGAAGAGCATCGATTTCCCTTCCATCACCGGCATTGCTGCCTCGGGACCAATATCACCGAGACCCAGTACACGTGTTCCGTCAGATACTACAGCTACAGTGTTCCATTTACATGTATGCTCGTATACCATGTCCGGATTCTTGTGTATGTCCCTACAGGGTTCTGCAACTCCGGGGGAATACCATATCGCAAAATCATCGAATCCGCGCACACATGCTTTCGGCACTATTTCGATCTTGCCCCCGTAGAACTTATGCATCACCATTGCGTCTTTTCCTGGTTTCTTTGCTTTTTCAAGACGCTCCTCAACCGTCATCTCCTTCTCGTTTGTCATCTATTTACCACCTAATTACTACGAATTTCGTAATTTATCTTCGAATTGCAACCTCCTTGATTACACTATTCATATTTATATCTAAGTTACACTTCCAAGTTCAAATGCCTGATAATATCAAAGTCACACTCATTGACGGGTATATCGATGACCCAGCCGCACTTGGGGTCCCTCCATATATCTCTCCCATGATCAGGTCAATAGCGGGTGCAGCCATCGATACAGGTGCAACTGTGGAATATATCTCCGTTGATATGATCCGCAGAGGGACAAAGATACCGGATTCAGATGTCAGTGTTGTGCTTTCCGGAAACACTGTCCCAGGAAAATATCTGCGCTCGATGCCGATGTCGACAAAAGAACTCGGTACTTTGGTCCCAAAATTAAAGGGCTGGAAACTTTTAGGAGGGTCTGCCGCTCTGTCTGATGTTGCAAAATCATTCGACTTCGTGATAAAAACCGATCTGGCTGCATCTTTGTATGATGGGATGATCGGAAAAGAAGTAGGAGAAAGACAAAGAACCTTGGATGAGTGGAATAGATGGATGATCATGGGTGCTGACATAGTTTCCATGCATCAGGATTTTCCATATCCTCTGATTGCAGAGATTGAGACATATCGTGGATGTCATCGATACAAAAGCGGAGGCTGTTCGTATTGCATAGAACCTCTCAAAGGAAAACCACTGATGAGATCCCCGAAAGATGTAATAGAAGAAGCAACAAAATTACGAAGTCTGGGTATACGGAATCTCCGTGTTGGAGGTCAGACTTGTATTATATCATACGGATCAAAGGACAGTGCAGACATACCCAAACCAAATCCCGAAGCCATATCTGAATTATTCCAAGGTCTGAATGATCTCAGATTTGATGTCCTTCATGTAGACAATGCGAATCCTGCTGTAATTTCTGAATACCCAGATGAATCAAAAGAGATAATTGGAATCATCAGGGATTGTTGTACCGCAGGAAACGTTCTGGCTCTTGGAATGGAATCAGCTGATCCAAGAGTCATTATTGAGAATAATCTGAACAGCACCCCTGAACAGATGATTGATGCCGTAAGGGTCATTAACGAAATTGGCAGAGACAGAGGAAACAACGGCATGCCCCGACTTCTGCCCGGAATCAACATTATCTGCGGATTGGACGGAGAAACCCAAGACACATACAAAATGGATCTGGAACTTCTCAGAAAAATCAGAGATGAGGGACTAATCATCAGGCGCATTAACATTCGCCAAGTACTTCCTCTTAGAAGAGAGTTCAAAACAAGAGTTGATCACTCAAAATTCAAGAAGTTCAAAGATGTCGTCAGAGACGAGATCGACAGAGAGATGCTTCAACGCACCGTACCCAAAGGAACTGTATTGAACAATGTTTACATGGAACTTCTGGACGGCAACACAACGTTTGGCAGACAGATCGGAACATATCCTTTACTGATCGGCATACCTTACAAACTGGACCTTGAAAGATCATATGACGTAATGATTACCGATTGGGGTTTCAGATCTGTCACAGGAATGACCTATCCTTTCAACATCAATACCATGCCTATGTCTGCACTAGAAACCCTTCCAGGAATCGGTAAGAAAAGAGCGGCAAGAATAATCATAAAGCGGCCATTCAAAAACATTGAGGAAGTAGCCTCGGTGGTAGAAGATCAGAAGGTCATGGAATTTCTGAAAGAACTGATTACGTTATGACTTCTACCGACACAAATCTAAATTACCTCTGCAGTCATTGACTCTTCATGGACTCTCTTCAAGTCTCAAGATATCCGTTCCTGTCCGGGGCTGCAGAATTCGCAGAAAAGAACTCGGCAGACATCGAATCCCTTGTGACCTCACCATCTTACGAAAATGCAAGAAAAAGAGGCATTGACAGAGTCCTAAGTGCGATTTCACAGCACAAAGTAAGCGATGTTTCGTTACTACAAGAATACGACAGGCTGATGGAAGTGCTTTCCTACCCATATGCCAGAATGATCGTATCGTGCATTGATGACCGCTTTTTAACAAAACGATATGCTTTGGCCGAAGCATCAAGAATGAATGACCTTCTGAAAGCTGATCGCGATTCGATTGTGAATATCGCCTCCGAATTAAATGTTGATTCCTCTATTGACCCAGATGGAAAAATAAGTATGCATTTCAGCGATTATCTGAGATTCTCCCATGTGATGAAGGCCGTTGAATGGAAACTCATCAATACGGATCTCAGAAACGGATTCGTACATTTGGATCCGGAAAAATTCGAACGTCTGCTTCAAAACGCCTTGCAAGAAAGGATCGAATCCGAATTACCGCTCGATGTACCTTCCGAATTTAGGAAAGCAATGAAAGGACATGTCGATCATGTTATCATCTTGCTTGAAGAGACAAAGACTCGTTTAAGCCCCACTGGAGGGGAAGGAATGAACCCTGAGTATCTGCCACCCTGCATAAAGGCGATTTTGGCAAGTGCACAAAACGGCGTAAATCTTCCTCACAGCGCAAGATTTGCATTGGTATCATTCCTGAATGCTCTCGGCCTCACATATGAACAGATAATAGGGTTATTCTCTCAATCTCCCGATTTTGATGAATCCAAGTCAAGTTATCAGATAAAACACATAACCGGAGAAGGAAGAGGAGGGGAAGGATACACCCCGCCCGAATGCTCTACAATGAAAACAAACGGAATATGCTTCGAACCTGATAACTTGTGTAATAGCGAAAAAATGAATCATCCTCTGTCTTATTATCGGATCAAATCTGGTAACATCGGACCTAAAAAAGATGATGAGTGATTCATTTTTCTGCATTGCGAGAAAGATTCTTCCAGGTTATTATTCCCCTTTGAATTGCCGTCAGATTGCCAACGACGGCGAACCATATCATCATTATCTCCATCCAATAGATCGTGTAATCTCCTATCTCTAAAGCGGGATAACCGAATGCAGACATAATATACTGGAATATCGGGAAAACTGTACTAAGTATCACTCTATCCGCCCTTCCGAGAAGACCTGCATATAAACGAGGTGCACCCACAGCCTGAGCCTGAGTGCCCATATAAGAAGTAAGAAGGACACCTACAAGTGCCAGCATACCAAGATATGGATTGCACCAAGCACTTATAGCCACTCCTCCTATCATGAAAATGTCTGCATATCTATCAAAAACATGATCCAAGTAATCTCCTTTCACGGATGCTTTTCCTGAGAGTTTGGCTACCTTTCCATCCAATGCATCGAAATACCCAGATATGAGAACAACTGCTGCACCTGCCAAGAGAAGATATGTTCCGTCGAAACTAAAATAGAATAGCAAGCCGGAAATGAATGCCAATATCAAACCTATCCAGGAGATGATGTTGGGATTGACATTGATAAGTTTCTTTGCAACAGGTGTCAGAGCAAAATCCACTTTACCTCTCTGCCCGTCTAAAACCATATTTCAATCTCCCCCGTCCAATCAACATCTCCTGGGAGATATTTATCAGTATTCCCAGCCAGAATATATTTCACACTCTCAACGATCGAATTCACATCGATATCTGATGTATCAAATTCGTATACTGGTACATCAGAATCTACTGCTTCGCATAATATCACATCTAGTATCTCTGCCTGAATATTTTCCCGAACCTTATTCTCTGAATATCCTCTTTCTCTGAGTCTCTCTGAAAGAACACAGGGACTGCATCTTAATACCAATATGATGTCACAATCCAAGCAATGCGACATGTGACTGTCTATGAATAGAACCTCGTCAGCAGAAACAATATTGGAAACAGATCGATTCAAAGCGTCGATATCTACTTCGAAGGTATCGCGTTCTTCATCTCTTTCTCCCAATATGCCATGTGCCCGTATGTGCTCATTGATATCAAGAACAGAATATCCCTTATTTCTGAGACTCTCAGATAATGCAGTCTTGCCCGTCCCTGGAGTCCCTGATATTGCAACAATGGTCATCAGATATACTTCCTGGCTCTTTTCACCACGGCGTCCCATGAAGGGATATTTGTCAGTGCACCAACCTTCTCAACAACATAAGACGAGGTTGCAGCCGCCAATATCAAAGAATCTCTGATATCGTAGCCATTGTACAAACCAGTATAGAAACCTGCCCTGTATGTATCTCCTGCACCGGTAGCATCTACAACGACGTCCCCATCCACCGCGGGGATCTTCATCATCTCGCCGTCTAGCTTAGCAACACTACCCTCAGCACCGTCTGTGCGTACGATCAATTTCAAATCCAAATTCATGACGTCATCTATCCCGAGATAACGTTCTATCACTTTTGCCTCGTAGGCATTACAAAAGAGAAAATCCGCAAAAGCAAGAGTTTTATTAAGTTTATCTTCGTTCCACATTTTGTAAATTTCCTGTGCTGGATCTACAGCGATATTCAATTTGTTGCAACGTATCGCTTCTATGACACTGAGATAATATTCCGGCTCCCCGGTACAAAAGTGCACAAATGAAGATCGAGATGCCATATCCTTCAAAAGGATCCCCAATTTACTTGCACTGCCTTGAGGACCCTGATAGAAAAGAACCTTTTGCTCCAAACTCAGATCATTGATGACCATCGCTTGAGATGTCTCATATCCCTCAACCCGGACGAGTTCATCCATGATGACTCCCGATCTGCTTATTTCATTTTCATAGGTCTGAGAGAAATCTTCCCCTATGAATGCACATAATGCTGTGGGTGTGCCCAGAAGTGCAGCTGCTACTGCGATGTTGGTTCCCGTACCTCCGAGAGTCGTCTTTTTATCCAGAACATCCACGGACTCGTTTATCGCTGGAAACTTACCTATCGATATTATTTGATCAATTGTTACATGCCCGTAAACAGACAGGAATGGCTTTCTCCCTTCCATGAGTATAGTAAACTGTGCCAGATATTAATATGATTATCTTCCTGCTTTGGAAATGTCTTCGTAGAGCGCTTCGAGTTTCCTGCCAACTGTTTCTGTAGAATATGATTCCGCGGTCTTTCTGGCATTTACAGCCAGTATTTCCTTATTATCCAGACACTTCAAAATAGCCTCTGCGCATCTTTCCGACGTATCATCGAAGAAATATCCGTTGATACCGTCTTCCACCACATCTAAGAATGCTCTCCCGTCAGAACATGCGGCCGGCAGACCGCAAGCCATTGCCTCGGCAATTGTCAGTCCCTGTGTCTCGAATCTAGAAGCTGACACTACAATATCTGATGCCGCATAATGCGATGCCAATTCCTCATCAGACACCCTCGGTGTCGACCAGTTTCTTCATCTCTTCAAGCGCAGGACCTTTTCCAACGATCAACAATCTTATATCATTTGGAAGGAACTTCATTGATCTTATCACGATGTCGATACTTTTCTCATATGATACACGCCCGACATGAATAACCACTCGTTTTCCATTGAGATCGTATCTTTCGCGTATTGCGGATCTATCGATTCCTAATCTGAACCTCTGCACGTCAATTCCGATCGGTATCACTTCTGTCCTTTTTGTTTTGACTCCGTTCTCTTCGAATTCCTTGAGTGTTGCGGGAGTAAGCGCTACCACACAATTAGGTCTCCTCAGGTAATTTCGCATGTATATCCAGGCTAACATGGATTGAAATTCCATCGGAAGCGGAAGAGGAGAATAATATTCCATGGTATCCACCACATTAGTGCAGTATGTCATGACCGTAGGGATCTTCGTGGATCTGGAAACCAACAATCCTTTCAACGCCATGAACGCCACCCCGTAGATGTGAATGACATCCACATTGAGGGATTCGATGATACTGCGTTTGTTTGAAGGGAATATTGGAAGGAAGTATTCAGGATAACTCTTGAACCTTCTTGCCGGGAAATAGATGACCCCTTCTTCCCTGAATTCTTTTCCGGGATCGGGGGCTATAACGAATACCGTATGTTCCAGATCTTCCAGAGCCTTCCTGAGTGTGACAACTGCTGTCACAACCCCATCGCGCGTGGGAAGATAGCTATCGGTCATAATCGCTATTCTCATGAATCAGGTCCCTTCTTCCCATCCTTCTGAATATTTTATTTGATCGTCCGTAAGCGAATCTATAGATATTCCCATCGACCTGAGTTTTATCATTGCGATATCAACATCGATCGAATCCGGCACGGAGTGAACATCGTTGCTCATGCTTCTGTGATTTTTCAAAAGGTACTCCGCGCTTAGAGCCTGAGCAGCAAAACTCGTGTCCATTATCTCCGCAGGATGGCCTTGACCTGCGGCAAGATTCATGAGTCTCCCCTCTGCGATGAGATACAATTTCCTTCCGTCCTTCATTTTGTACTCATCGATGTATTCCCTGACTCTGTTTACAGATACGGAGATTTTCGTAAGATCATCCTTGTTGATCTCGTTATCGAAGTGTCCTGCATTCCCCATTACACAGCCGTCCTTCATCAGAACGAAATGCTCTTTTCTCAGGATGTCCTTGCAACCAGTGACCGTCATTACTATGTCGGCTATTCCGACCGCGTCCTCCATCCTCATTACTTCATTGCCATCCATCTTCGCCTCTATGGCCTTGATCGGATCCACTTCACAAACGATGACGTTCGCCCCCATGCCTTTGGCCCTCATTGCGATACCTTTGCCGCACCAACCATAACCCGCCACGACCAAGCGCTTACCTGCGACCATCAGATTCGTGGAATTCATCCACCCGTCGAACGCGGACTGTCCGGTCCCGTAACGATTATCGAAAAGAAATTTCATCTTAGCATCATTCACAGAGATGACGGGAAATTCCAATTTACCATCCCTTGCCATGGACCTCAATCTGACTACCCCTGTCGTCGTTTCCTCGTTAGCACCTATGACGTTCTTGATCGCATCTCTTCTCACAGTGTGCACCATGGCTATCAGATCGGCACCGTCGTCTATTATCAGATCAGGGCCTATATCCAGTACAGAATTAAGATTGCTGTAATATTCTTCCTGGGTCTCCCCTTTCTTCGCATACACCTCGAGTCCGAACTCTTCTCTCAATGCAAGTGCAACGGAGTCGTCCGTGGACAGGGGGTTACAGCTTGCTAGACGTACTTTGGCACCTGCATTCGCAATGGTCATAGCCAACACGCCTGTCTTCGCCTCAGTGTGAAGAGCCATGCTCACCTTCATGCCTTCAAAGGGTCTCTCTTTCTGGAACCTTTCGTCTATGGATCTCAGCACAGGCATATGCTCGGTCGCCCATTTCAGTCTCAATACTCCTTTTTTCAGAAGACTATCCATTATTTTTCACTCCCTTCGAATCCGGATATGAGGGCCTCACATATTGTATTTACCGTATCCTTTCTATTGTCAAGATTGGAAAATCCCTTGATCACCCTGTCGATCTCGTCAATGTCCCCCTTCAATTCATTCACGAACCTTATCATGTTCTCCAATGCACGAGTCATCTCATCCGAGACGGATACCGTAGCGGCACATGAAGTTCTTGAGAGAGGGTTCAGGTCTATCGATATCACTGTCTTCCCCATGCCTGTCAATGCCTCTGCCCTGTCTCCGTCCTCAATGGGCACAAGGATTACATCGGAGTCGAATATTCCTTCCTTGGTGCATAATGCCCTGTCGGAACTTAGACCGGGTATTCTTGCATCAGGGCCTCTCCCCAACACGTTCTCTGCTCCCTGTTCCTCAAGATATGCTATCAGTAATTCCATTCGTTTTTCCGTCCGGTGAAATATGTTGACCTCTACTTTGGCAGGCACTGCCTTTGCCAATTTGATCAGGTTCTTAGGATCCAGAGCCGCTGCGTTACCGTTGATACATATCACTGGGTTCTTCGCTTTCAAAAGGTATGCTGCAGCCGCCTTTTCAGCTGAAAGGGACGGAGGTATGGACTTTTCGCCCATGAGATAATCGAAAGCTTCACCTCTTCCATGGGAAATGAGTCCCGTCGGGGTCACCAATCCTTTTTCCACCATTTCAACGAGCTTCTCCCTTGTCATGAGGGACTTGTATCTTGGGTGATCTTCCGGTATGTTCACACTCTAACGTAAGCGTGCAGTTGATATAGATTTATGTTCTCTTCTCGAATATGCCTGAATTGCGTGTAGTTCTGGTCAATCCGAAATTCGAAGGGAACATAGGAGCAGTGGCCAGGTCCATGGCTAATTTTGACATCGATGAGCTTTATCTCGTGGACCCCTGTCCGATCGGCGATGATGCCTACAGAAGATCGAAACATGGAAACTTCATACTCGACAAGGCTGTGACTGTCTCCACCGTTGAAGAGGCCCTTGCAGGCTGTTTCCTGGTCGCAGGTACGAGCGGTATCGTAACCAAAGGTGACAGGAACTATGCCAGAGTGCCTGTCCCTGCAAGAGAGTTCGCACAGCAGACATTCGGTTATGAGGAAAAGATCGCCCTTGTATTCGGAAGAGAGGATACCGGCCTTCTCCAGGAAGAGGTCAACAAATGCGATGTTCTTGTGACCGTTCCCGCAAGCGATACCTGTCCGATACTGAACCTTTCACACGCCGTCACGATAATCCTGTATGAGATGTTCCAGGCCGCATCAGACATAAGGAGAACAGAACCTGCGGACAGAGCAGAGAAAGAAATGATGTTCAAATTCTTCGAGGACCTGATGGATGCCATCGATTATCCTGAATCACGAAGGAAGGACACAGCGATCATGTTCCGGCGCATGATGGGCAGATCCATACCGACCAAGTATGAATACAACGCTATAATGGGCATCTTTGGTGATGCATCTAAGATAATTCGGAACGGGAAGAAATGGGAATGAACAACAGTATTCCGTGATCCCCGTCGGTATCTCCAGGAACCACATCTGGCACTATGCCTGTTCTGCTGCATACTTCTTGAGTCAACGCCCCGCTCTCCGATCGTGATATCGAGGAATCAGAAGTCACGATTATCTTTCCACAATTGAGGTCCGTTTTGAAAAGCGGTGCATCCATCGCTCTGATCACTGTCCTGACGGGATCGCTTCCGAGGGAGTATGCGACCGTATATGCTTTCTCACTCAATAGGCTGAAGAAGGGGCCGTTCAGCATGCTCTCCACCCTCACAATGACCTCTTTCATCATCTCGTCCGCTGAAGCGATCGCACTGCTTATCCTCATCGCCCCTCCTCCCATCTCCGGCATCCTTCCTATATCGAAGAGTATCGTACGGTCAGATACTTCAATGACCGCTTTCATTTGAAGAAGGGCGCGTGTCCTTCTTGTCACTTCGAAGGGCATAGGTATACTGACCACAGAAACCAATTTCATATTTTCCTCTCTGGCACATTCCGCGATCACAGGTATTGCCCCCGAACCTGTCCCCCCTCCGAGACCGGCGGTCACAATGATATTATCATAATGTTCTATCGCCCTCTTTATGTCCTCTTTACTGTCATAGGCAAGTGCCCATCCTAGGTCGGGGTCCCCCCTGCATCCGTCGACATCACCCTTGGCCATTGATATCTGAACATCGGATCTATTGGATCCGGCATTCATCTTCACGATCGAGGTGGCCTCATTCTCTATACGGGACACTGTGTTGCATCCCGCTCCGCCGCAGCCGATGACGATCGTGCGTACCAACTTACTCCTCCGGCCCCATTTTGGATCTTACATAATCAGACACTGCCTTCCGGATAACATCATCTGTCTCCGGTCTGTCATTGTCGTTATCGCTAAGAAGTGAATTGACATCGATAGGTCTGTCCCTCTTGGATTCCTGCAATATTGCAAATATCTCCTTAGGTGTGAATTTTGCTCTGGTCATATCATTCACAGCAGCAGCCACAGCCTCAGACAAACTGTCGTAATTACCATTGTCCACCAGCTTCTGGAGTAGTATCACGGTATCAGAATCCAACCTGACCATCAGCTTTTCTACACGTTCCATGTACTCGTGGTGATAATAGGTGTCAAAATAAAGATATTTGGTAAGAGGTTTGATTTAGCCATCAACCGTGTTCGGCTTAACCGAACAAGGCACTGAGACCTGCTGCAGCTTCTTCTTCGCTGACTGCTTCCTCTTCGGGCTCTGCTGCTGCTGCGGGTGCTGCTGCTGCGGGAGCTCCTCCGGCGGGTGCTGCTGCTGCCGCGGGTGCGGCTGCAAAGGATGCCGATGCTATGGCCTCCTTTATGTCAACTCCCTCAAGTGAAGCTATCAGTGCTTTGACTTTGGCTGCGTCTGCGTCTACTCCAGCTGCCTTGAGGATAGAGGTTACATTCGCCTCGTTTATCTCTTTGCCAGCAGAGTAAAGCACCATTGCACTGTAGATATATTCCATTTATTTCAACTCCTTAGCCGAATAATGCGCTCAGGCCAGCTGCTGCTTCTTCTTCAGTGACCTGTTCTTCTTCTTCTTCAACTTTCTGCTCCGCAGGTGCGGATCCCGTACTCGGCACAGAAACGGCCGCTACAGCTGCAGAACTCAATCTGGCAGCGATGCTGTCGTTCGTGTATCCGGACACGGAAGCAATGGCAAGCATGTGACTGTCTGCCTTCGCAAGAAGTATCTTCATGTTCTCTTTGGTTGGTATCGCGGCCGATATCGAGAGACCCATTGCCTCCCTGAACGCTTTTGTTATCAGCGGTACGATCGTTACGTCCGAGACGTATGTGATCTCTATCGCCAATGCGCGAGCGTTGTACGCGGCCGTAGCAAACATTGTTGAATAGTAATCATCAGGGATCGCCAGTACATCCTTGCCGTATACTGTCCCGTCCTCGAAGGCGGACCTCATGTCCATACCTACGATCATGGGCAATATCTCGAGCTTTGGAAGCATTGCAGCGACCGGGGCCGGTATGGGTTCACCACGTTTGACCAAGGTCGTTTCCTTTCTGATCGCTATCTTTCCCGCCTCTATAGCTGCGGGAAGGCCTATCTTTTGAAGTTCACCGATGATCGGTCCCGGTCCGAACGGAGTTGGTCCTTTTGGTACGATAATATCGATAGGTGCCAACTCACCCGGCTTCGCGGCTGCAGGCGTCATCGTCGACTCAAGCTTCTTGTAAAGCTTGAACGGATTCATGTCCGTCGCGACGATTGCACACTGGCCGTGCACAAAAACCTTGAGACCTTCGATGCCGGGTTTCGTTTTCGACGCTTCCTCGAGAGCCAAGAGCATAAGGTTGTTCTTGGTCATCTTGAGCTTCACGTGTTCACGGAGCCCTGCTCTCATCTCCTGGATCTGTTGTCCGGGGATACCATGCAGGTCGACAACTGCGACCACAGGGTTATCCAATATGTCCTGGACGATCTCGCTCACCATGTCCTTCTTCCAAGTTGCGACGTGTGCCATCCTAGACCTCCTTACAATATCCTCTCCGAATGACCCATTGTTGTCTTGACGTATGCGGAAGCTATGTTCAGCGTACCTTTCTCAAGACGGAGTGATACACGCTTCACGACGATATCGATATTATCGGCTATCTCTTCGGGCGACATGTTCACGGTTCCCACGGGTACATGGAAAGTTTTCCTGTCTTTCGTTCTGACGGTCACAGACCTGCGGAGGCTGTCCACCATTCCTGCGGGATCAACTCCCGGAGGTATGGGCTTAGGCATCTTTCCGCGAGGACCTAGAACTGTACCGAGTCTCTTACCGACCACTGCCATGAGCGGTGCTTCGGCGATGAAATAATCAGTGCTATTCGCGATCTTCTTTGCCTGTTTTTTGTCGTCTGCGATCGCACCGAGTTCATCGGGTGTTATCACAAGATCGGCAACGTCCTTGGCTTTCAAGGCTAGTTCGCCACCACCAATCACACATACTTTGATCTCTTTCCCGCGGCCGTTCGGAAGGATTATGTCCTCCTGAATACGGTTCTTGGGAATACTGAGATCAACATCCTTGAGATTGATGGCCAACTCAACCGTTTCAGTAAAATTGCGCTTCTTTGCACTTTCTAGTGCCTTCTGCACAGCCATTACGGTTGGTTTTTCTGCCAATTCAATTCCTCCTCGTAGTGCATGCGAGCCGTGAGGCTCTCCTACAAGCAAGGATGCCTATTCTATCGCTGTATATAAGGTTTAAGGGTGGACTCAACTTGCCCTTTATCAATCTTGAAAATAGCCGAACAATATCAAGTGTTATTTTTGATGAACTCCGACATGTCTTTTATTACCTCTTTGCTAGTATCATTCCGGACAAGATATTCGATTGCCTTCTCCACGAGAGTCGTTCCCACTGTTTTTGCGAACATATGATTCAATTCGTCATACAGCTTAAACGTAGCATTCGGTCGATCGGATAAAATTTCTTTCCACTTCTGATAATCCTTATTGGCGTATACCTGAAAATCTTTCCCGCCCTGCACGAACATCATCGGGACATCGAGCAACCTTGCAATATCCCCTGCGTTTTTACTGTCCATTTCTTTGAGATAGTATGCAGAAAGTCCTCCATAGTCAACAAAAATGACCGTAGACTTCAATCTCGCATCATCCCAACTATCCATGCCGTTCAATTTGTTCTTTTCCGCTGCTATATACAATATGTCTGCCTGGCTTTTCGCACTACTTGTCAATTGATCCACGATTAAATCCAGAGGTGATCTGGGTGTTCCTGCCATAGAAATAAATCCATCAAATGCTCCATTGCTCTCAGATACTATTCTTGGTGCCAACATACCTCCGAGGCTATGTCCGATCAGGAACACCTTCTCGTATCCTTTATCTTTCATTAATCTTGCTGCAGCGATGGCATCATTGATCGTCTCCTCTTTAACAGTATATGCTGGATCATTAACTGGATAGGCATGAGTCCTCTTATCGTACCTCAAAACATCGATTCCATTCTCAGCAATACCCCATGCAAGATCCCGGTACATCACATTCATGCCCATTGTCATATCCATGTCATTCGGTCCAGAACCATGTACTATCACAGCTGCCACCTTGTTGTCTGAATTAACACTTGATGCTATCTTTCCTTTGAGTTCTAGAGAAGTTCCCGCATTAAGTTTAATGTCACTTTCCTTTAGATTATTTGGCAACAGATCAACGGACCTTGGAGAATACTCGAAGAAATACAGACCGCCTACTTTACCCTCCTGGTCAAACGTCACCCTTATCTGTTTACCGCCGTATTTGAACGAGCAAAACGAATTTGTAACCTTATTATTGTTAACTTCAGTCACAACTATTTTATCAATTTTGTCCAAGTCGCCCATCACGCCAACATTAAACCCCCAAGTTGAAATGAATGCAGTTGCTGATAATTGAGATCTCATATTGTCATTCAACGCACCATAACCTTCGTCATAACCACCATTTTGCATCGTCTCTATAAAATTTGTTGCCATCTCTTCAGATATGGGGTCCTTTACCTCGGATGTAGGATCCTTCTCATTCTCCCAAGCTGCATATGCTGCGAATGCCAGAAACACTCCCATTAAAACTACAATCGGAATGACGATGTTCTTGTTCATTTGGACACTTTTCCTGGTCTCTAAAAGGCATACAAAGAATATAAAAACGTTCCATAAAATGCACTGTCAGTAACGTTGTTCTATACAAAATAGCGGCAATTTCTAATACAAATGCACAAAGATCAAAAAATTGAAAGTGGGGAGTGACCCCCGATCTATCTTGAATCTGTTTAGTTCAGAACGTCGTTGTAAACGCCGGCCTTCACATCTTTCTGGAAGACCTTGGGGTCCTTGCCGTCGATCGTTACACCGACAGAAACGCAGTTACCTGCGACCTCGAGAACACGTGCCTTCTCAGTTGCGCCCAGAAGACTGTCCTGCTTCATCGCAGCGATCTTCTTCGCCTGATCCAGGGTCATGTTGGCGACCTTGGTCGTCCTTGCATTACTGGAACCGCTCTGCAGCCCCAACTCGGACTTCACAAGTGCAGACATGGGAGGGGTTCCGACCTTTATCTCGAACGACTTATCGCCCTTGACTATGATCTTCACAGGAACCTTCATTCCGCTGAATGCCTTTGTCTTCTCATTGATCTTTGCAACTATCTCACCTATGTTCACACCGAGAGGGCCGAGTGACGACCCCAGGGGTGGACCTGCGGAGGCTTTGCCTCCATCTACCAATGCTTCAACGGTATCTACCATTTCGCTCACTTCTCCTTTTCTACGACTCTGACGCTGTCACCTTTGACGGTGACAGGTATGGGGACCATCGCCTCGATGAGTTCGACGGTTATTTCCTCTTTACCTTGATCTATCTGTTGTACTCTGGCTATTTCGCCTTTGAAGGGACCGTTGATCAGTTCGACAAGATCTCCTTCGACGATACCAATGACAGTCGACACCGGCACAAGATAATGACTTATCTCCTCGATGTCCGTCTCCCCGTCAACGAATGAACGTGCTTTCCTTATGTCCCTGGTCTTCTCCCTGAGACGGTCAGTGTTCATTCCCTCGACGAAGATGTAACCTCTCAACCCTGCAGGGCTGAAAATAGCATATATGTCCTTCTCGCCGATATTCGCTTTCGAGACAAGGCTGTCTGCTACACTTTTCTCCTGATCCATCTGCGTTTTCAGGACCATTATCGACTGTTTTGCTACTGCACCGAATTCCATCGATGCGCTGCCGCCCCTGCTCGATGCATTCACTGCGATGTTTACCTCATCTCCGTATCTGGCACCTTTAGGGCATATGACCTCCAATTTGAGGCCTTTCGGAGCATTTCCGTGAATGTCGATTTCAACTTCGCTTTTCGAACGATAGTTGCTCCAAAGTTCTCCGGATGAGGAATCATACAAGGTGACGTTCCACTCAGGAGCATTTTCCGAATCTGGACCAGTCTCTATACTGAATGACAGGGCCACCGACGGTGTGCCCGAGGATACTTGGAAATTCCAAAATACAGCACTGCCTGCGCGCACATCCTTGGAACCGCTCTCCCCGACCATGCGAGTGCCTCCTAAATCCATATCCGACATATTCATAACTCCGTAATCTCAAAAATAAGTGGGAAGGTAGGTCATAATCCACATTATCAAAAAGCCGACCGCTCCCAGAACAACTATACCTAGTGCCGCAATGTAGCATGTCTTCTTGTACTCCTCTCTCGTAGGAGTCCGGGCCATCTTGAGGATTCTTCCATACTTACCTCTGCCAAGGTTCCTCGCCTTTGACTCGAAGTTGTCTTGGACCTCATCCGCTTTTGCCTCTACTTTCATATCTTTCCTTCCTGCAACATCCCAGCAGACTATTCTGGCATGTATTTCGCTCTTTCGTTACCACTGAAGATAACGACTAAGTATCAACCCCTTAAATGCAGTACTATCTTAAAGCTTTCGGTACTGGAATCGGGTGCGTCCTCTGGCTCCGAACAAATGTTCCCTGAGCCCTTTGAACACCAAGAACAACAACACGAACATCAGCACGTTCCTTACCAATAATATCATCATCCCGATCTCGTTGAATTCCCCATTATACAATCCGAAATTCACGGCAAAGTTTACCTGCGTCAGGACTTCCGCAACAAGGAATATGATGAAAATGCGCCGGGTAAGGAAATGGTCCAGTGTTGTCATCATTAAGAACAGGACAAGCGGTATCAGCCACACCATATACTGTGCGGAGAACACCTTTCCGACCGATACGAACAAGGCCACTGCAGCGAACAGGGTCACCCCCAGGATCACCATCCTGTTATTCTCATTGTCCAGACCGGACCTTTTCATCCTTACTATGACGTATGCCGCTACCGCGTACAATACCAACAGGACAACTATCGTCAAGGGAGTAAGGAAAGGGGCCACGGCATCCGGCCATACTCCTATCAGATTATCAGAACCCGATGTGAACTCGACCCCCACCGTTGTCAGACCGAGGATCGCTAAAACGGCGATCAATGATGCCGCTGTGGACTCCAGCTGCAACGGCCTGTCCATATGGTATCCGTAGAAATACGAGATCGTATCGGACCCCAACAATAATATGGGCAGAATGACCGCCAACGCCACGAGAACATACACCGCGATCCCTTTGAATGCGCCTTTCCAATCCCTGTCCATAAGGAACATCATGAGGTATACGGGCATGAGTACCGCGGGATACAATTTCGTCATTGTGGCTATTGACAGGATCAGCCATGCCCAGGTATATCTCTTGGTAATGAAACAATATAGCGACAGCATTGTCATTATCATCGGGAATATGTCATATCTGTCAAGAACGAACTCCAACATCAAGAGCATCATCACGGTATATGCCAACATCGCAAAGTACTGACTTTGGTTCAATTTTTTTGCGAATTTCGCCGCGAGGACCAAACCCATCAGGAAGAACAGATAAGCCATGATCGAAAAAGCCACCGAATACCCCTCCGGAGTGGATGCGAAGAATCCGGGTATGGTTATGAACACCAATGCCAACGGAGGATACTCGATGTCAGGTATGGTGCCTTCGAGAACGGATTGAGCATACGGAAAATATGACTTGGCGGTCTCAGTGGTGATATCCAGATGATGTACCACCAACAGGAATATCACTGTCGCCACTCCGTATGCAAGTCCGAACAGGAACATATCCTTCCTGTGTTCATAGCACGAGGTCCTCATCGGGCTTGTATAACAAAAAGCAGGATATTATACCTGTGCATGGAGATGATGAAAAAACTGTCCGATTTCAAATAAAATCTTACAGTGTCAATAACAATTAAATATAGGTTATCAGTTGGTTCGGTATCCTTGCACGGGGTGATATTGGTGGAAGAAATTTTGTGCAATGTCGAATTGGTGAAAGATAACAATGATTTTGTTGCGAGAATCCAGAGCGATCTCGGCGGAATGAGGGAGTACAAATCTCCTAATTTCGAAGAGGTACTGGAACAGCTCGTCATTGATCTTCAGGAAGAATTCGAATCAATCTGAAAAGGTGATTACGGTGGCGGTGGATAAAGTAAAACAAGTAGTTGACGTACTTGACAATCTCGCGGAGGATACCTCCGTACCAAGAAACATTAGAAAAGGCGCTTCGGACGCTAGAATAAAGTTAATGGACACTAACAGTGCCATGGACGTAAGGGCAACAAATGCCATAATGATCCTTGACGATCTGGCGAATGACCCGAACATACCACTGCATGGAAGGACCCTCATCTGGAATGTTATAAGCCAGTTGGAGATCCTCAACCGTCAGCTGAGCTGATCAAAATCACTTCTCATATCCCGCCACGATATCTAAGAAATTCTGGAATATTTCCGGCCCGTTCTCAGTATTCTCCACTTCCGGGTGGAATTGTACTCCGAATATCGGTCTTGTCAAAGACTTGATACCTTCGACCGGGCATGATGTCGATGTGGCGGTTACCTCAAATCCCTCGGGAACTACCTTGACTTCATCGTTGTGTGATGCCCACACGACAAACTCCGAGGGCAGACCTTTGAAAAGATCGTCGTGGGAAAGAACCTTCAATTCTACCTTGCCGAACTCCGGGACCGTCCCCGGGCCCAATTTTCCGCCGAAATGCTCAGAAAGGAACTGCATCCCTGCACATATCCCCATGATAGGATAATTCGCTTTATCGAGATATTCTCCGTTGTTCCCCATCAGGTTTGAATCAGTGGCAACGCTCGGTGCTCCTCCCGATAAAATTAGGCCGTCCACATTCTCGAGGTCCCTGAAAGGAGTGGTGTTGGGTACGATCTTCGTATCCACGCCGAGATATTTCAGAACACGCCATTCTCTGTGCGTCCATTGACCGCCGTTGTCGACCACATACACCTTCATTGAAGAGCGGTATTTGTCAATGGTATAAAAATGATACAATGTGTGGGAACAGAAATACTTCTTAAACGATTGATAGACCTTCCTCTCCCACGACCACAATACAATAAAGTGTCCCCTCCTCTGATAGCTTTAGTATTTGATAATAACCTTGTGAATGACTTATGCGTAAATGGACCATCCAATCTGAAAAAACTATGACGAAGAAGTACGTCGAGAAAAATGTTCTGAGTTAATATTGAATTGTCCTTTCACCTGCGATGACGGCGAACGCCTTAAACTATCGATTCATTGGAAAAATCATAACGAAAACAAGTTAATATAAACGTAAATTTCAATCGTTAAGTGAGGATGTGTTATGGATACTGTCAGCTTCATTTTGGAAAACGGGGAAACATGGCTTCAATACACCGCAAGAATTAACATACTCAAAGAGAACAAAGAGGATTTGACATATTTAAAAATGCGAACGCTTTCTGATTCCAAAATCAAAGCATACTTGAACGACATAACTAATTATCACAATATCCCTGTAAACAATCATAAAAACTCCGATTTGCCTATACACAAACTCTTGTTTCTTTTGGATATCGGATTTGATACCGGAATTCCAGAAATAAAAACAGCTATTGATAAGATCATGGAGAATAAAGACAGTAACGGAATATATCAGTCCTTAACCAATATTCCCAAGCATTTCGGTGGGAGTGGTGAAGATACATTTGGCTGGTGTCTTTGCGATGCGCCGTTATTGTTGCTTGCATTATTCAAAGCGGGAATTGACTACGAAAAGCATATTAAGCAAGGCGTGGACCACCTCGTGAATTTCCATCAAGATTATGGTTTTCCTTGCACTGTTTCACAGGAGTTCGGCAAATTCAGAGGACCAGGACGAAAGAATGACCCGTGCCCATATGCTTCTTTGATCATGCTGAAATTATTATCCAACATTCCCGAATATAGCGAATCCAGCATTGTAAACGAAACAGCAACTGCTTTGCTTTCACTGTGGGAAAACAGCTTAGAACGTCATCCGTACATGTTTTACATGGGAACCGATTTTAGGAAACTTAAAGCCCCGGCTATGTGGTATGATTTAGTAAGCGTAATGGACGTGCTAAGTCGTATTGAATCTGTTAAATCAGACACACGTTTCATTGAAATGATATCACTAATAAAGAGCAAAGAGGATAATAATGGGCTTTTTACGCCAGAAGCAGTCTTCCAAAAATTTAAAGGATGGGATTTCGGGCAAAAGAAAAACCCGTCGCCTTATCTGACATATTTATGTCGTCGCATATTAGAACGAGCAACGTCATAAAACTTGATCCTGCCCTGTAGCCTCTTTGATAGAATAGAATAAAAACAATCCCGAGACTCCTGTATCTACAGAGCTTTCAGGATTTATTATATCTATTCCCACTCGATGGTCGCAGGCGGTTTGTTGGTTATGTCATAGACGACACGGTTGACCTTGTCTTTCATCTCGTTGGTGATACGTGACGATATTTTATCCAAAACATCGAACGGTATCTTGGAATATGTCGCGGTCATACCATCGATCGATTCGACTGATCTTATCACGATCGTCTTACCGTATGCCCTTCTGTCTCCCTGTACACCGACAGACCTTGTAGGAAGTAGTGCAGCGAAATACTGCCACGGAAGTATCATCTTATTCGACTCGGAAGCTTTTCTGATCTCATCTTCAACGATGAAACATGCCTCTCTGACGATCTCGATGTTCTCCGGAGTCACTTCCCCAAGACATCTGACCGCCAGTGCCGGGCCCGGGAAGGGTTGCCTTTCAGATGATTTTACTTTCAGGAATCTTGCCACTTCTCTGACTTCGTCCTTGTAGAGATCCCTCAAGGGTTCCACCAGCGACATTCCCATCTCCTTTGGTAGTCCGCCGACATTATGATGAGATTTGATCGTATCCCTGACACCGTCCCCTGACTCTATCCAGTCGGGTGCGATCGTTCCTTGGACCAGGAACTCTGCCCCCAATCCCTTTGCCTCCTTCTCGAAGACCTTAATGAACATCCCTCCGATGACCTTTCTCTTCTCTTCGGGGTCCGTAACGCCTTTCAGCGCTGCAAAGAATTCCTTACTGGCATCGACGATCTTGAAATTTATTCCCATCTCCTCCAGCATATCCCTGACCTCTTCGGTCTCTCCCTTCCTCATCAATCCTGTGTCGACGAAAACGGCAAGCAGTCTGTCTCCGACTGCTTTACTGGCGAGGACTGCAGATACCATGCTGTCCACTCCTCCGGAACAAGCGATTATCGCCTTGCTGGTGATCTTGGAACGTACATCCTCTATTGAATCTTCGACAAAACTTTCAACACCTAACATCTGAATTCACCTGTTCTGAATCTGAGATCACTTTCTCGGCCATCTCTTTCCTGTAATCTGTGAGTTTCTTTCCGATATCGGGATCGGATATCGCCAATATCTCTGCTGCCAGTATGGCAGCATTGTCTCCCCGGTCGAGTCCGACCGCAGCGACCGGTATTCCCGGCGGCATCTGTACCACCGACAGCAATGCATCAAGATTCAGGTTCCCGCTTACGGGAACACCTATTACGGGTTTACAGGTGAACGCGGCGACCGTTCCCGGCAGCGCGGCAGAGAGTCCCGCGACCGCGATAAAAATATCCGCATCGGAACCTTTCACCAACTTCTCCACTCTGTCAGGTGTTCTGTGCGCGGAGGCTACCATTATATCTCTTCCGATCCCGAATCTGTCTAAGATCGTCAACGCTTTTTCCGCCACAGGAAGATCGCTTTTGCTCCCGAGTATCAACAAAACCTTTCGCATCGTAAACGCGACTGAATGAAAGGATAAAAACTCACCGCAGAAAATCTTATGTGTAAAAGGTTTGGAAAGGGTCGCGCTTAGCTTTTTAAGACGACCACAAGGAATATCGCTATCGCGACAAGGGCACCGATCAGCACAGCGACCAGATTGATGATCGCATCGTACATAACGTCCCACGCCGTGACTTCACTGAATGGCTCAATATCGCTGAATCCGACAAGATATGCCCATACTGCGCATACAATGACTCCGACAGCGAATATTATGCCTCCATAGGCCCTATTCTTTCCAGCTCCGAAATAAGCGGAGAAAATACCCGCTACCATCATCACTACCGCAAATACGAAGATGACAATCGTCAGGAAACTCCAGATATCAAGATCCATTTTTCTAAACCTCCAATATAATTCGATTTTCGAACCATTAACTGGCACTGATACATGATTGTTATTATTAAACTTTTTAGTTGGTTTTGAAAACGACCTTTTCAAAAGTTTCATAAACAAATTGCAAAAAATGTCTCACAAGTATTAAAGTAAAACTAAACATTTAAATATGATATATGTTTACGGTTGTATATAAGACAAGACCTATCCTTGGGGAACTTAAAATGGATTTTTTGGGAATCGTGAGCGAGATCACTAGCGAGAAACAGGCTGTGGTCACGGGTTCGATGGTTCCTGATATAGGAAACTCTGTTTTCGACTCCAAAAAAAATAAAATAGGCACAGTAAAACGTATATTCGGCCCTGTTGACGAGCCCTATGTTTCAATAACTTTGGATAAGGGGGTTTCATTCGAAGGGTTGAAAGGGAAAGAGGTTTACATTTCAGGGAGTGCTCAAAATGGCAAAGATAAGAGAAGGAACAGAAGAAATTGAGGTCTGTCCCGAGTGCGGAAGTCACCACTTGGTCCGTGACTACGAGAGGGGAGAGCTACTCTGCGAAGATTGTGGTCTGGTTCTGGACGATCAATTCATAGATCAGGGCCCGGAATGGAGAGCGTTCGATGTCGAACAAGGGGAAAAGAGGGCACGTACCGGTGCTCCGATGACATACACCATTCACGACAAGGGTCTTTCCACCGAAATATCATGGAAGAACAAGGACAGTTACGGTAAGAGCATCCCCACCAGGAACAGGGCGCAGTTATACAGGCTCAGAAAATGGCAGAGAAGGATCCGTGTATCCAACGCCACTGAGAGGAACCTTGCATTCGCGTTGTCCGAACTCGACAGGATGGCATCTGCTATGGGACTTCCCAGAAATGTCAGAGAGACTGCCGCGATGGTCTACAGAAAAGCAGTCAACAAGAATCTGATAAGGGGAAGGTCGATCGAAGGGGTGGTGGCAGCATCACTATATGCAGCCTGCAGACAATGCGGTGTCCCCAGGACCTTGGATGAGGTGGCCGGATCAAGCCGTGTCGGAAGGAAAGAGATCGGAAGAACGTATCGTTTCATGACCCGTGAGCTTAAACTCAAACTGATGCCCACCAAACCCCAGGACTATGTTCAGAGGTTCTGCTCCGAACTGAAACTGAGCGGTGAGGTTCAAAGCAAAGCCGCGGAGATATTGAAGGATGCTTCCGAGAAAGAACTGACATCCGGACGCGGACCCACAGGTGTGGCCGCTGCAGCGATATACATCTCATCGATACTTTGTAACGAACGTAGGACCCAGAGGGAAGTTGCGGATGTTGCAGGAGTGACCGAGGTCACGATAAGGAACAGATACAAAGAGTTGACAGAAAAACTGGGTATCGAGATACAGCTCTGAATTACTTTCACAAACTTTTTTCAAATTTTTGAATTCATGGTCTGAACCATTTGAACTCCAGATATTCGGTGGTCTTTCCGATACGACAGAACAATATCTCCTTCTTCACACCGCCCGAAAGCCTCACAGTGCGGGATATCTCAGGCCACATTATGATCTTCGATTCGGGCACGGCATGGACAAGATATCTTGCATGACTTTCGTCAGGTGACCCCTCGTAGACACGGAAATGTGTTCCGTACTTGAATCCGGTCTTGACCACCAACCCTCTTTCCCTGAGGTCCTTGAATGCCCTCAATCGGATATCGAACTCCTCCTGGGTCTTGTTCCCCATCTCCCTGATCTCGTCGCCGGACATCGCTTTGCCGAGGGGGGATAGCACCCTGAGTTCGCCCATGTCCGCAAGATAGCAACTCTCTATCAATGACAATTGCAGCACTGACCCCATGATCTTTCCGTAATGTCCGCTTTTTTTCAGCGAATCTATTCCTTTTTCATCGAATACGAAAACCCTGTCGCTTATGAATTGACCATCCACTGGAGTTTGATTCTCCCCGGGAAGGGCTTTTCCGTGGGGATCTTTCGCTGACATGTCGTAATATGTTATGTCCCCTTCCTCATCCACCACTCCGTACAGCAATCTCTTTCCCCTTTCTTCGGTCTGAAGTACCTCTTTGGAGGAATCGGATATCGCCAATGCTGTCCTTTCCGACACGGATCTGACAAGATATAACGGACGGGAATCGCTCATTGTACAGCCTCGGGGGAACACGGACAGATCGAATTTACCGCTTTCGGGTTTGACAACGAATCCTCTCTGCCTCATATCTCTATACACCATATAGATGATATCGAAATCCTCATGAACCGATGAGGAATACTCAAAAAGTTCCTTGAAAGAAAGCTTTTTACCGTCACTGAACACCTCGAGTCTGTCACACTCAAGAAGGAATGTCGCCTCGACCAGATCCAATTCCGAACCGCCGCCTCTCATGGGATAACCGAAATTCCCTTTGTTATAGAGTTGACTGCCCTCCTTCTGGTCCTTGACAATGACCGCATCATCTTTGAGTTCGCCCGGCATCGGTTGATTGTAGAGTTGGGACGTATTTTATTATTCCGCAAAAAAATACGATTTGAAACGATTATTAAAAGAAAATTAATTCAATGCCGGGCGAAAAGCCCGGCAATTTTTAAACGATTTAAATGGAGGACGACTCAAGTGTATTGTTAAGATATTGATCGTATCCGTAAAGGTCCAACATTCCGTGTCCCGATAGACAGAACACTATCGTCTCTCCTTTTCCGGACCTTTTGCATTCCAACGCCTTATCTATCGCCGCCTTTATCGCGTGACACGACTCGGGTGCGGGAACGATACCCTCGGTTCTGGCGAACATCACACCAGCTTCGAATGTCTCGGTCTGATCGTATGCTCTCGCCTCCGCCAGACCCTGTTTCAATACAGCAGACACCAAAGGCGACATACCATGATATCTTAGGCCGCCTGCGTGTATACCATTGGGTATGAAGTCATGACCCAGAGTGTACATCATCAGCATCGGTGTCATTCCTGCGGTGTCGCCGAAATCGTACTTGTACTCCCCTTCCGTGAGACTGGGGGCGGCTTTCGATTCCGCTGCTATGATGTTACAATCATTTTTCCCTTTGATCTTCTCACCGATTATCGGGAAAGCAAACCCTCCGAAGTTCGAACCGCCGCCTGCACATGCGATTATGTGGTCCGGTTCTATCTCCCCGATCTTCATCTGTTCGATTGTCTCCAGACCTATTACGGTCTGATGCAACAGAACATGATTCATCACACTGCCAAGCGAATAACAGGTATTCTCATCCTTTGCAGCCAGTTCACATGCCTCGGATATCGCTATCCCTAGTGATCCGTTCGTCTCCGGATGCTCCTTCAGATATTTTTTCCCGAATTCAGTGTGCTCACTTGGAGAGGAATATATCTTGGCGCCGTAAGTCTGCATTATCACTTTTCTCAGTGGTTTGTGATTGTAACTCCCTCTGACCATGAACACCGTGGTGTCGATATCGAACAGATTCGATACCATGGCCAATGCGGTTCCCCACTGTCCGGCTCCTGTCTCCGTTGTGAGTGTATGTATCCCCGCCTCGGCGTTGTAGTACGCTTGTGCGAGTGCCGTATTGCCTTTATGGCTTCCCAGCGGACTCATATCCTCTCTTTTGAAATAGATCTTAGCGGGGGTCTTCAGATAAGCCTCCAACCTTCTTGCCCTCTGAAGAGGTGCCGGTCTGTTGAGATATATCAGATTATCACGGACCTCTTCCGGGATCCGGATGCATTGCTCGGTCGACCCCTCCTGCCTGATTATCTCTTTGCAGAAGATCGGCTCGAAGTCTTCCGGTGTGGCAGGTTTACCTGTTCCGGGATTCAACGGCGGAGGGACCGGAGGGAGATCTGCCGCGATATTATACCATTTCTTTGGGATCATTTCAGGCGAAAGGTTTATGAGTGTATCCTTTTCAATCGTCATAATTGATGAATTATGAACATTTATTTAATTATATGTACATTAATGTATAATAATATACATTATAGCATCTTATAATAACGCCACACCTCAAAAAAACTCTATCGTAACGATTCATCAAAAAAATGAAATGAAAATTAAAAGGTTTCATTCGATACTATCGGAAAAGATCAACTTTTCTTCTTCTTCAGCATCAGGAATATCACTATGATCAGCACCAATACCAGGAGGATCACTACGAAAACAAGATACAGGGGTATGCCGTTATCGTCGTCATTGTCGAACAGAGCATTCAGTAATATATCTGAATCCACGTCAGACAAAGATATTGTCCCGCTCTTGGATGATATGGCTCCGCTCCATCCCTGGAATTTGTTGTCGCCCACTATCTCCCTCAGGATTATCTTCGATCCTTTACTGATCTTTGTCGTTCCCTGATATTTGACGAAATCGCCGCCATCGATACTGTATTCCACGCTTCCGTTGCCGATGATGTTGATAGTCAACGACGCTGTATCCGCGATCGCGGTCTTCACAACGATAGAATGAGTCATGTTGACCTTCTTGAACGTGTAAGAACCGGCCGTTATCAATTCCGGATGACTTTCATGATCGATGATCCTGCCAGTGTTTTACCTTCACATTGCTTTCGGGATAAAGTTCCACTCCGTTATCACCGGACACCTTGATCGTGAATTCTTTCGTCGTGACAACAGAACTCGTACTAATGGTCAGTGTTGCCGCATCTGATATTCCCAATATGACTTCCTGTGCACCGATGATCTTCGAGACAACACATCTGAACTGGGTTCCCGTCGATACGGAACTCGTCAAAAGGCTGAGCGTATCGTTTGTTTCACCTGCTAAGTCGATCCACGTGCTTCCATCGAAATATTGCCACTGGTACACCATGTCATGACTAGAAATAGCAGATATTGAAAAGGTTGTCATGTCCCCTGCAGGGGCATCTACCTTATTCTGATTCTGAGGCTGTACTGCAAAATGCACAGTGAGAGGAGCCGCATCCTTCAACATG
>JGI994J12354_10000382_pt1 | contig 43888 bp, 44 predicted proteins | sample IntmicLarv3ML3BL_FD_12354 | JGI IMG/M metagenome (IMG submission 12354) | reverse complement strand
TTATTGACTAATTGGTTTTTGCGCCGTGACGATTTATTCGTCACTTTTTTGCTTTTGCATATTGACTTTTAATAGTTAGTCTTTCGTTTCGTTCAAAGCATTTTGAACAGCATATGTATAGTATAGCAAAGTCGTTTTCGTTTTTCAAGGGGTTGTTCGCGTTTTAACGGTCTACTGTCCCTACAGGGACAAGTTGGCGGGTTTATAAATGGAAAAATCCCGCAGTAGCTGAATTTTTTAGGTACACAACATTTTTGGCTCAAAGTAATAGACACCCAAATAACGTAAGCGGTGAATAGGAATGTATCTCGCAAAAAATCGGAAAAAGCGAGAAAATAGCTCATGGTGTGGCGTAGCAAAATTGACCTAACCCGAATACAAAATACTATTTTCGATTTTTGGCTGGAATAAATAAGTTCTCCCGTTGTATATGCCGCTCGTGTTGGACACCCCTGACTGTCTATTCTCGAACGACGTATTCACCCGTATATTGTTATTTTATTCAAGTTCAAATAGCAATTCCTCTAATGTAAGCTGTTCATTTTTTTGCAATGTATCAATCGTTTTAACAATACGATCTAACAAACTCCGATTTCGAGAAAATATATACTTCTGATATAGGTTTCTCATCAAAAGACTTATATTCAAAACATTATTTTGATAATTTGATATACACTCATATTTCCTTAGCATTTCATTTGAATAAAGAAAATTAAGCGTCAAAAGCATCAAAACATTGCGGTCATATATTGCATGGAACGCTCGGGTTATATCTTTACCTTGCGTAGGTTTTAGTAATTCTTTTTTTAGTGACTCATAGTTTTTTTGTCCGCATGCAAAACGAGGTTCCCCGTCAAATAGATTAACCCCTCTGGTCTCCCATACTTGCAAGCTTGCAATCTCGTGACCTGTCAAATATACACTTGACTTCAAATGACTGGTGATTGAATTCCTAAAACTATTTATGTCAAATTTATGCTTCCATTAACAGGTTTTATGAGTTCGCAGAGCATATCGTTCCCTTTTAGGTCTTCAAATGCACAGTTAATAGAGCGTTGAACGTCCTCAAATGACGCACTGCCATATGAATATTTACCATTAGCAAAAAAGTCTGCAATATAAAATTCTTTATCCGTTTTGTTATATCCATAAATGAATAAATGATGAATGCTGTGGTGTTTTAAGTATAAATTACTTAAAGGAATATAAAATTGATCATAATTGATGTATACATAATATCCTAGCTGGATTGCTGATATAATATAATCAGTAATGCTTTTAAATGTATTAGCAATAAAGAATTCATCGATATAAGAAGTATCCACAAAAGGGCAATTTTTTCTAATGTCCCATGGACCAAACCGAATGAAGAAGTCATCTTCATATTCTGTTCCCCAAAGATTAATAAAATTATTGTAAATCCAGCCCTCAGTTTCTTTCTTATTACATAGTATTGAAAGTAAATTAGCATAATGCGTATATGAAGTTATCATTGGATATGTAACTGGTAATATAACCTTTGCATTGCTTTCCATAAAATTATGCTCCAATCTTATTGCCTGTATAATGGCTTAAAACCATCGCCGTTCAAGTCAAAATCACCTCGCATACCGGATGCGAAGGACGTATTCAGCTCCTGTTACTAATAATTCATCTAAACCCTAATAATTATATCGCCGTTGTATTGCTTGCAATAAATACATTGTCATTTTAATTTCTTTTTCTTTCACCTCAGAGAGTAATAAAACTAATCTGGGATTTGCCAAATCTCCCTTTTCCAACAATTTAAGAGATAAAAACAATAGTCTTTGAGACAACGAAAACACCTCATCTGATAAGGTTATTAATTCGTCAGTACTTTCTATCAATTCTTTGTTGACTAAAAACCTAATTCGTTCATTCATGATTCTTTTATGCTCTGAAAACAGATAAAGCATTCTCCTATCATATCTATGAATACTTTGAAACATTTCAAGAAAATAATCGTATATTTCTAAATTCACATATGCAATTTCTTCATTCAATGATTTAAATGAACTAAAATTATTCATTTTTTGTTTGCTATAACCATCAGCATCCAAGTATGCTTGTAGCTCATTGTATAGATATTTCATATTAAATGGATTATACTTGTAATCAATATATTCCATGATTACCAAGTTTTTGTTCATAAGTCTTTCGGTTGAATTTTGAATACTATTTATTGACGTTTCAATCTCATCAAACCCAAAAATGTAATCAATAAACTTGCCTTCATCTAAATTATCTCTGCCGAAAAAGAGTTTTTTCTCATCGTCATATCCATAGAAAAAACAAGGATGAATACGATCCATATTTACTGAACTAATAAAATTGTAATCCACGTGACAAATAGGGTATAAATTACCGTCAATACAAGTTCTGATGAAATTAACATATGAATTGTTAAATATGCTTATCATTTTCTGCGGGAATGATAACTGCTTAATATAAGGACAGATAATTCGTGTGATATTATCATGTTCAGCACAAGTCATATAAAGCTAAGTTTATTAACTCACCTTTATATGGGTATTGTGCTTTTCGTATCTGCAATTGTACAAAATTATTGTATGCCCATTCCAATATATGCTCATTGTTTCCAATAACGGAAAACAAAATCCCATATCCCGGATATGTATTTAATAACGGATTGTGTACCTCAAGTATCCTTACCATATGCTTAACCCTTCTGATTATATTTCAATACGGTGGGACAGGTTTGGAGCCAACATAAGCGGTGTATAGGAAAGATTCGAATGTTAACAGCGCAGCAGACCGGAGGATTGAATATTCGATATTGCGGGATTTTCTTAGTACACGACACAAGTGGAAAATTCCGGCACTTACACCGCTTATTGAGAAGCTGTGTCGGCGTGGGGGATCTTGTCTTCCTTACCGTAATACTCGGCTCCGCGGATAAAAGCATGGTTTTCTGCCGAATTTATGGCACGACGCGCAAGGGTTTTGTACTCATCTATGATGTCTTGCGGAGCGATTATTTCCATCTTGCCACCAAAACTGAACACCCATTCAAAAAAGGTGGGGCTGGCGCAGACCTTAATATTGGCGTGGAAATAGCTATCACCTGATGCTGTGGTTTCCACACCTTCTCCAAAGCGGTCCATCATAGACTTCATCAGGCTGTTTTCGCATTTTAAGGTAATATCCCACACGGCGCCGTCGTACATCTGAAATACCTTTTGAGCGTAAAAGCCCACGTCAAAATCCTCCGGCATCGGTACGGCGGCAAGTGCTTCTATCAGTTCCGGCGTGGCGATCCTGTTCACGCGGAATTTTATGATCTTTCCGTGGGGCGCGGAATGACCGATTGTATAGTAATGGTCGCCGTTCCACAGCAGGGCGTATGGGCTGAACTCGTAGACTTGCCGTTTATGTTTAAATATTTTCTTTTTGTTATGATCGTATTCGTAATATTTGAAGTGGACTTGTTTGCCGTTATTGATGGCGTTGTGGAGCATATCCACCGTGATGAATACGTTCTCATTGTCGGGCTTTGTCTGCTTGTCCGTATAAAGGGCGCGATTCAATTCGGTCGCTTGGTGACGGCTGGCGAAGTCAGTCAGCTTTCTAATTAACCGTTGGCTTTTCTTAACAGAGATAAACTTGGATACCTGCACCGCGTCTACAAGCAATTTTAATTCCGGCAATTCAAAATGGGCTTCATCGGTTTCTGTTTCAAGAAACCTCTTTATGTACAGGATTCGGCTTTTGGTTTCCATGTGTTTTCTCCTTCATGTGCTTTTTTCACAATCAAAAAATCATTTCTTTTCAGCTTTTTTAATCATCTCATCAATTACGTCCGGCGTTACGCCGCTCGCTTTGAGTTTTTCATATAACACTTTCACCGCGTCCTGCTCTTTCTTTTGTTCGATTTCAGCCATTTGCTTTAAAATGTTTTTTTCGGGCGTGTATTTTCTTTAAATCACGTTCCACATTCGCAAGCTGCTGTTCTAAAGACCACCGCATGATAACATCATCCTCCCTGCAAACATATCAAAATTTTATTAATGTGAAGGTCCATATTTCGCATTACATTCTTATCAAACTGGGAACTGACGGCTTTTCGCAGTCTTTTTGCAGTTCTGGAACACTAAAATGCTTATGGACTCATCGTTTTCGCCACTCCTTGCCTCCGATTTACCATTCCCGCCAGCGGATTGGTATTGACTGCTGTTTGAAGCTGCTGATCATCAAGATGTGTGTAAATCTCCGTAGTGCTGAGAGATTCATGGCCCAGGATTTCTTTTAGCGCCCTGATATCCACATGTCCATGCTTGTACAATAACGTAGCTGCCGTGTGGCGGAGCTTGTGAGGCGTTATATCCTTAGAAAGTCCTGCCGCCTCAATCGGCGTTTTTCACAACGATTTGGATCGCTCTTGTGGTAAGCCGGATTCCTCTATTGCTGATAAATAACGCATTGTCTTTGGGATGGTAGTTATTGCGGTCGATCAGCCATGCGTTACTGCGTTTTTCGCTGCCGGCGTCAAATAGATTTGCCGCTCTTTGTTACCTTTGCCTATTACGGTCACGGATTCGGCGCTGATCTGCTCCACATTCAGATTCGTGAGTTCAGCCAATCGCAAAGCGCAGTTTAGGAACAAGATAACGATGGTATAGGTGCGTATTTTGTACCGTTTCGCTCAATAATCTCGGCAAGCTGGCATTTATACAGAACCTCACCGCCAATCTTCAAATTGCATTCTACATTGTATTCACAAGTCGCTTTTTTAAAATATTATCATCATATTTCATCATCAAATTTCTCTGTGTCCTCTTGTTCCCGTACATAATCAGAAATATCCATTTTACCGTATCCGTATTACAGATTTTCAGCCATATCCTCGCAGCCGTCTGGCGTATATCCCTTAAAATCATCTGGCATGGAATGAATGTCGCCGAGAAATCCCCAACAGCTATCGGCTTCTTATTCGCCCTCAAAAAGCCGAAAACCGTATGTCTGCCCTGCGAGGTAATAATTATAGATTTCAACCTCGGACTACAAAAAAATTTCTCGCTTTTTCAACCGTTTTGGGCGTAAAAACGCCGTATTCCTTTTCAATCATCTCGCGGTCGGCATAAATCTAGCCCACCTGACCGAAATCCCCTTATATTGTAAAAACATAAGAGGATTATGAAAAGAAAATGTTTACGTTCAGCTAAACTTGTGATAAAATATTATATATAGACATTTTTCTGAAAGTGCCAATATTAACCCATGCATAACTATCAAGCGTATAGAAATCAATTAATTTTATAGGAGATGTATGCAAACAAACCATAGCATACAAAAAGATAATGAATGACAAAAATAGAGAAGTACTACCTGCTAAATATCCTTTTATTGACAATTACCCAACTCATGCAAATACCTTATCCATCTTATTGAATTATGAAGAAACAGAGGATTGGATATACAACAATTTCGTAAATATATGGGTCATGTTTGAAAAAAATGGTCAACTCGAAAAGTTTGAGCATACAGGTACAGTGCTCTATAACCATTGTCCTTATCTGAAGATTTATGATATTCCACGTTATATAGTTAAAAAAAAATACGATACATTTGCAGATTTTATTATTGATAGCATTGATAATGGGAATTATTTAAATGTTTCCTATGACCCATACTTTATCCCGCATACAGAGGCATATCAATCATGGCACCAAGAACATTCCATATTTGTGTATGGCTACGATAAAGAGTCCATGCAATTTTATGTTGCAGATTTTTTCAAAAACTTCAAATATTCTTATGAGCTTGTTTCGTTCGATCAGATGAATGAGGCTATGGATAGTAGTATTTTTGAGGAAATAGATCAGTTATTTCATACGTTGCATTATCAAAATGTACAATATACGTTTGATATTCATTTATTCTTGAAGGATTTAAATAATTACTTGTGTTCAGAAAGGACCATACTGAATTATGAAATTTCGTCTCTAAATTATGACGAGTATATACGCATAAAAGATGGATACGTCTTTTATGGTATATACTGTTATGAAGCATTGATTAATGAACTGCGAAAAATTGAGCAGGATGAAAATATATATATTGATCTGCGTCGATGGCATTTTTTACACAGTCACAAAGTTATTGCGACCAAGCGCCTTTTTTTCCTTGAAGAAAAAGGCTATATAAAAGATATAAATAAGCTTCTTCCGATATTTGAAGAGATTGAGAAAGAATGTTTGATAATGGAAAATGTTCTTATTAAGGTTCATATAACAAAAAACAAAGGTGCGCTAGATAGAATACGCAAAAGGCTCGAATATGTACGAGAAATAGAAACGATCGCTTTGAATGAGCTAATAAATGAGATAAAAAGCAATCTATAAAAAAGCACGGTTGCTTCCAAGCCCCACTTTCCAAATCATCTGAAACGATAGAATGAGTATTTTCTGCTTGGAAATACTTACTACTGCTTCCCTTTTTGAATTCTGTTTATGGTTTTATCTATCTGATAATATTATTGCGAAAACAATCGTTGTTTTTAAAACATTTTTCTAGGAAAGTTATGTCAATAAACCCCATGCCGTGAACAACGGCACAACCGTCCTTGTCGCTGATGATCAACGAAGTAAACGCTGTATTAAATGAAATGCGATACAGCGAATCGATTATCCGGCAATGCAACCAGGAACGCTCTGACGGTAAAGTTGAGCTAAAACAATATTTCCTTATTCACGGTTAGGGGGATATTTGGGCATGGCGGTATTAACCCCGCCGCCGAGTATTTGCGTGTAGATGTTGAGTTGTTACGGCAATATGCTTTGAATCCGGGGATGTTCTCCGATGCATGATAGGGTGAACACGCCTGTATTCGGTGTCGCGTTAAGTGTTCAACTGCAAACGTTTCTAGCCGAAAAGCATAATATGGGTTGCAAATATGAAAGCGGCGGCGAAACAATTTTATAGGTTCAGCTTGAAATATGATTGTTCGGGCGGATTATCAAAAGAATTAGCGTTGGCATTGTACGAACGGCTACCCTATCAATCCTGTGCTACACAGGAAAGCAAGATAACAATATCTCAGGCAGCTTGCTATTTTTTCATGCATCGAAAACGGTTACAATGCCTGTATGTAGTTCTACGGAATTTTACCGACATAAATCGTATATTTTTACCGTGAAGAAAATGAATCATATCATTTTCGTTGTTGTTGTTTCCTTCGGAAAGCAAAGGGAGCGCACCCGAAAAGTTTACTTTGTATATGCTAACGTATTAAATGGTTGCTTCATTATTAATATGGCTTGAATCCGAAAGAAAATCAGCAGAATCAACCCGTATTCAAAGGCTTCATGCAATACCGTTAAAAAAACGAGAATAACGTCAGCATGGAGTTCGGTAGATTTCGGCGATATAGAAAACGGTTTTTCAAATGCACACCTCACTGTAGAAAAAGAACTTCAGAGAGTTTCGCATAAATCGCTTGAAGAGATAACGGACCGAAAAAAAGATATTCTTTTCACTTTCCCTAATTCAAAAGCTAATGCAACCTCTGTGGTAGTGCTCAAGCTTCCAAAAACCGATCCAGTATCCGAAAGATTTGGCTGCCAAGAACCGTTGCCGAGCTGCTCTGGAGTATAAAGCAGGCTCAGGAGGAAAACAAGCTTCTTCTTGGAAAAGACTATCTGGACTACAATCTTGTGGTTTGTCGCCCATGTGGAAGTTTTGTGGAGACAAGTTTTGTGCGTGAAAAGTACAAAGACGCATTGCAGCGAGCCAATATACCTGACGTTACTTTCCATAGCTTACGCGGTACAAGTACTACTGTTAAGCTTGTGATTACAGGAGGCAACATAAAAGCTGTTCAGGGTGACACTGGACATGCACAGGCTCAAATGGTTACAAACACCTATGCTGCCATACTTGACGATTCCCGAAAAGTAACAGCTAAAATCTTCGATGAAAACTTTTACGAAAAACAAGATGTCGAACTTGAAAACCTAAGCGACGCAGAGACCGAACGCCTGATAAACAAACTTGCTAGCAATGAGGCTTTTGTCTCAAAGCTCCTTGCGGCAGCCATGATGAGCGCGTGATGAGTTATTAGTTTTTCCTCGCAAAACAGAAACCAACCAGTTTTTCTTGCGCAAAGTATTAGTCCTTTCCGCAAAATCATAGTTGTAGTGGTTACGCGTTATTAGACATTGCAAAATTCAGGAGAAAATCACAAAAAGAGTGTTCGGTAAAGCTACCCGGATGACTCTCTCAGTAAAAAGACTAGTATCAATGCTCTATGCGCTGTTCTCAAAAAGCCTACGAATATGAGAAAGCGCCGCAACTCTTACTGTTGCAGCGCTTTCAGGTGGTGGGCCATCACGGACTCGAACCGCGGACCGTCCGGTTATGAGCCGGCTGCTCTAACCAACTGAGCTAATGGCCCTATTAGAAATTGCAAGTCCCTTGCAAGAACTACTATGATTTTGTGCCTAAAAACCTAAACCTTATGAGCCGGATGGTCATAGGTGTATTGCCTTCCTTTCGGGTTCTCCCTAGTCCGAAAACCGTTGGTATTACAGTGTTTTCATTTCCGTCATGTATTACCCAGTACTATTAGATTCGCCGTTCTTCATTAGACTAAAGTGACTTTTCTAATAAAACACCCCTATTGGGGGCGTTTTTTGCTTCCCGGTTGCTCCGTGAGCGTGTAGCCGGATGCCCTTTGTCAATTATTGTAATTGTAGCTGTGTGAGGGTATTTTATGCTGTATCTTTGCCTAAAACACAATGTCAAGGAACTTCCCCTTCCATAATGAAATAATCTCGTAGTAGCTTTATAAAATCTGTGCTATAATAGCAATATACTCTATCAAGAAAGAAGGTTCGATATGCTCCCCCTCTATGCAAAATGAATATAAAGACTTATTGAAAAACATAAAAGAGCAAATTCAGTCTGCACAGTTCCGCGCCATGAGTGCGGTAAACCGTGAGCTCATTTGCCTTTATTGGAATATCGGCAAGCAAATTCTCGAAAATCAAGAACACGAGGGGTGGGGAAGCAAATTTATTGACAACCTTGCTGCCGATATAAAAGCAGACTTCCCCGATATTACTGGCTTTTCTGTCCGCAACCTCAAATATATGAGAAAATTCGCGCAGGAATATCCGAGCTTTGAATTTGTGCAGACAGTGTCTGCACAAATTACATGGTCACACAACATTGCATTGATTGATAAGATTAAGGATAGGTCGTAACGGATTTGGTATATAAATAAATCCATTGAAAATGGTTGGTCAAGAAATGTTCTTGTTCATCAAATTGAGACCAATCTTTACACAAGGCAAGCACTAGCGGACAAGACGACAAACTTCAAAGCGATGCTGCCATCCCCTCAAAGTGAACTGGCAGAGGAAACTCTCAAAGACCCATATATTTTTGATTTCATCACGCTGACAGAGAACATTCGTGAAGCGGATTTAGAGCGCGAATTGATAGGTAAAATCACCCGTTTCCTACTGGAGCTTGGAGCCGGATTTGCGTTTGTAGGGAATCAATATCATCTGCACATTGGTGGCGATGATTTTTATATCGACCTGCTTTTTTACAATACAAAATTGCGGTGCTACTTTGTTATTGAACTGAAAACAGGTGGTTTCAAGCCCGAATATGCTGGTAAGCTTAATTTTTATCTTTCCGCTGTGGATGACCTTCTGAAAACCGAGGTCGATAAACCTAGCATCGGTATCATCCTTTGTAAAGAGAAAAACAAAATGGTTGCGGAATATGCGTTGCGCGACATGACCAAGCCCATCGGAATCAGCGAGTACAAATTGTTTTCCGGCTTGCCTGATGATTTGCGCAAAGCGTTACCTGAGATTGAAAATCTGGAATGGCTGGAGTGACTGCTCGCACGGTCTAGCTTTTTCGTTGCGGGAGAGAAGCTATCGGGAAACCATATATAATAAAAAACTCTCAGGTGTATCACCATCTGAGAGCCCTTCTTTTAGCTATATTCCATATGAGAAACTATTCTTGTATGTTCAAATCGCATTGCGCATCTATGAGTATCATTCTGTCATCGGGATGTGGAGAACTTACTACTATCTCCTGTGAGTAGGCAGAGCCAAATGGATTACTAAAAGAAAGATGGAAACTATTTTTCTTTTCTCTTCGCAAGTTTTCCAAAACAATATTTACTATAATTATTCCATAATCGCCGCTCAGAATAAATTTCTTATCATTAGTTTCGTCAGCAGAATGCAGTACATTCGCATTTTCTATCTTTTTGCCATTTTTGTCTGTAATGCGAATTTGTGTAGCAGGAAAATTCCCGATATTCTTGATTCGGATTCGAATATTCATATTCCTTTGCGTGTTTGAAAACAACTTCCAAAATGCTTTATTGCCATTAAATCCAGAGCCCTTATTAGCTAATTTAGTAGGCACTTTATTGTCAAAATCATCATCATAATAGCAAACTACGACATCTTCGAAAGCGAACAAAACGAAGTTTTCGATAGCCAAGTTTCTAATTTCTTTCTTGTTTGACTCGTGGTGCATTTTCTGATTTTGCCAAAATGCTAAAAGTCCAAGTGCTATTGTACTGACATAAGTCAAAATATCACCTGCGCTCCAAACATGCACCAAGCATTTCATTGGTGCCGGAATACTGAATGCAAAGTGAATGATGATGGCAAAAACAACGCTTAATCCTACCCATATACAAATCCATTTATATTTTCGCATCAGTTCTCCTCCGAATTTATCAGCACGCCTATCTGTTGTGCCAACTCAAATCTCTGATGAACACTATTACTCTTTCCGCCTCAATCGATAAGTCCAAGTTGTTCCACAAGTATCTCATGCGCTATGCTGATACGCTCTATGGTCAACAGGTGTGTCTCCATATAGATATTGAAATACCAGAGCAGTACCTAATGCAAGCACTATAACGCATCCAATCATTTTACTTTTCACTATCTGACCAATATTCATAACCTCAAGGCCTTTACCTCATTATACCCATTATGTCAAGCTGTTTTATACACTGAAAAGTTTATCGCACCATTTCAAACAATATTGTTGTGCTTCTATCATCTCATACATACTATCTTTAGGATTTACAAAAGATGAAAGGAGCATATTTTATGCAGATTAAACACATTCAGTCAGAAAACTTTAAGGGGAACACAAACGTCAGCATCACTCCAGAAAAGGTAAATATTCTAGTCGGTCAGAACGGAGCCGGCGAGACAAGTCTACTTGAGGCAATCCGATTCGCAATTACAGGAAAGTCGCCTGATGATTACAAACGAGCAGGAACCGTTTCGGGTTCTGTTTCTGTTAACATGGCTGACATTGGCGAAATTAGAAGAGAATGGACCCCAGAAAAATCAATATTCAAGTTAAACGGAAAAACAACAACGAGCAAAGCTATTGCAGAGCAGATACAAGCTGTTTGTGGTATTTCTTCCACCACAACTAATATTCTTTCTTCATCCGAAGTAGTTGCAGCGTTGAGTAGTGGTGAACTGTCTGAGTATTTGCTAACAGAAGGATTTCTGAAATCCTCTGTTGACATTGAAAAGATAATTGCTTTTTGCAAGCTCAGCCCTGCTGCTGAAGAAGAGTTACGAATGCAGTTATCCCCTGCCCCAGAGGTAATTCCTTTGGAATTTTCTCAATGAAAGACCACCCTCTTTTATCAAGCCGCCAAACTATGTCAGCATTCTGTTTTTATATGCTGTATATGTCTCACTTCAAATTATATCAATTAACCGTTCACTTATATTACGCAAAGCATCGATGATTTGATTTACGCAATTTTGAATCTTCACTTTGCTTTGATACTGATTATTTATATTATACTTGATACACAATTGCAACGCAATATTGGCAGAATCTAATATAAATTTTGAGTTCAACATCATTTTTTCGTCAGAAACTATCTTCTTTGTGTGTAGATATTGTACTCTAAAAAGTGTAAGTCGGGCATAGTCGTGTAAAAACGAAAATACTCTAGCATCAAGGAAATCTTCGGCATGTTCAATATATTGTAAAATTTTTTCAAAGGAACTCATTCCATAGTTTATCTTAAATGGCTGCTTTTGTGCCATTTCTAACTCAATTAAGGTTTTATTAGAGGCCAAAAAGTTTTCAAGGTGCATTTTCAACCTCATTTTGTCAAAGCTATAGGCATATTCTTTAGATTTTAGTAAATATACTAAATCTGGTCTTGAATGAGTGTTTATTTCAAAGTTTTCTGTTCTGTCACATGCTTCTACAAATGTATTGAACGCTAACTCCAATTTGTTGAATTTCCCATTATTGAAATGATCCATTAATAAAAATACTTCACGTTTTTTATCATAGCCATATACAAAACTCTTGTGAATGAATGTGTAATCTTCTTTTTGCTCATATCTGAAAAACTGGTTCAGCTCTAGCGCCACTGCGAAATCATTGTCAATACTATCAATCACAAAATTTACTATATCATCGTATAAAAGCTTTTTGGGATATTTGTATAACTCAACAAATGGACATACATCAAATATAGACGGATTCCAGCTCATTACCTCCAATACGGTAAAATTCATATTAAATCGCTCGCATCCCAAGTAGTGGTGTTCAATGCCAACTACATTAACTAAATTGTTCATTATCCAATCATAATGAGTATCTTTGTCGCGGATAAACGATATGATAAAATTATAGTTTGGCCATGTTGACAATATCGGATCCCCTAATTTTAATGTTTTCCCATTCATGCTCTTTTATCACCTATCTAAAATGTCCTAACAATATTTATCGACGAACAATCGAACCATTTATTGTAAATTCACTATTTTGTGCCCCCTGTAACTTGCCATTCCATATAGTTTTTATGTGTAACATATTGACGAATAAGTGCTTTGATACATGCTCGCACTCCAAAAAAAGACTTTTGAAACATTGCCTTAACATAAAACCACACGCAATAAATATTTTTTTGACTTACAATTTCTCGTATAACTTCATACGCTATAAATCCTAGGCCTAAATAATACCCATAGAATAGAGAATCTATCGTAAAAACTAACAACGTTGGCAAATACAGATTTAGCGTACACGCATTAAACACATAAAGCTTCGCATTTCCCTCAATCTTTCCTTTGAAGAAAAAAATAGTATTTAACCAATCACCTCCAACCCATCGTTCGTATCGCTGCATCCACTTTTTTTCTGTTGGGGGATCTTCGTTTATAACATACAGCTCAGAGGCGAAAAAAGATTTGTTATATCCGCTTTCTGCAATATCATGGCTTGTTACTCTGTACGCTAGATTTTTGGGTACAAAATTGTAGTTTTCGAAAATTAAAAGGCCTTTACCCCAAAAAATCGCATTGTCAAACAAATATTCATATAAGTAAAAATTCCTCCAATGTGGGATAAAATAGTCATCCAAATGGTGTATGCCGTCAATATCGTTAAATGCTAAATTGCTTATATATCTAACATATCTAGTGTGGTCAGAAGATGTGCTTACAATATTTCTAGGAACTGCCATGCCATATCCCTTATTTTTCAGCTTATCCGCAATGAGAATTAATCCTTTACGTGTTTTGTGAGGGAACTTTGTATCGAAATCCATAATGAACAAATAGGGGATATTCAAACGCAATTTGATGTCTATTATTATTGAACAATTTTCCGGCAAAGTTTTTTCTCTTACATATGTAATCACATCTTCTAAACTTCCAGCCTTTTTATTTCTAACCATAAAGCACATATTGTTTTTGTCATATTTTCTGTTTCGAACAATAAACATCACCCTATGATTATGCCTAGCGTTAATCCTGTCAATGATTTTTTTCGTCTGAAATAATAGGTCTTCGTCTCTCGTATCAATTTCAGTAGAACTATCAAAAAGATTACATATTAAACAAAACTGAATGGCGTTGTTAGAGTTTTCGGTTAAAATTTGGACTATGTTTTTCTCTAATAATATGAAATCCAACTGTTCAGAAAGCTCAACAGGCATAACAATTAATGTTGGGCTAATTTCGTCTGATTGATAATCAACTTTCTTTTTTCATACTTATATAGAAAAACTTTGTCACTAATAGTTTTGGAGTAATTAATGAAAATAATAACCGAAATAGCGCTCAATAACATATTTCGGCTAGTAACTAGCACAATTGCAAAAAATAAAATTGTCATCAGCATACGGACGATTATATATGCTACGAGCCTGGATTTATACATAATTACACCTCTTTGATTTTTCTGGTTTGTTCTGCTCTCTGTAGACCCATTCAGCAGTACGTTTTACTCCTTCAGTAAATGAAATTTCGGATATAAAATCAGTATCCTTTTCAAGATTCGATGAATCAAAAACTGATTGAGGAAGCGAAACACCGCCTTTTAGCTGACCGAATTTCACTCTTTCCAACATACAGTTGTTGCCAAAATTGATTACTGAAAATGAATTCGATGTTTTTTTCATCTCGCGTGGGCAGGAGCGTCTGGTGAATTAAGAAATGATGTAGCCATTCAACAGCAAAATGTTGTATGGACGATGAATTGCGTTACAGTAGCGCACGCAATTGGGTGTAGAAGGTTTATTTGCACAGGCACAGTGGCGGAATACGAACCGCTATATGCATACTACCTGAATGAAACGGAACCGATCACTGCATATAGAAATCCGTATGCATCCAGTAAAATCATGGCGCGTACCACCTGTATGCCGTATGCTGTGGATTTGGGATTGGAGTGCATATGGGCGACGTTAGTGAACGTCTATGGAATTGGAGGGAAATCGGATCTATTTATTATGTCGTTGATACAAGACGTTCTAAATAGTAGGCCACAAAACTTTACATCAGCGGAACAGATTTATAATTTTATATATGTGAGCGATGCGGCTAAAGGGATATTTTTGGCTGCGGAAAAGGGCAAATCAAATGCTATATATACAGTTGGCAGTGGGAAAGCGCGCCAACTTAAAGAATTTATTATGGCTGTTTTCAATGAACTTGATCCGAACGAAAGATCACAGCGCACAAAGCTTACGCTACTGGGTATATTGTCATTAGTTCGTCCAATAGCGGTTACTTTTACTCCTTTTTTTAAGCAGCTTGATTAGCTCCCTGCCAACAAACCCATTCCCGCCAGTAACAATTGCTGTTTTCACTATATATCACTCCACATATTCAAATGGTGAACAAAAGTCGTTAAGTGGTACAAGTTTTCGATCATTTTCAGACAGTATTGGATCATCTATTCCCCAGTCAATTCCGCAACTATTCCACAATATTCCTGAATCTAAATCCGCATCGAACAAGTCTCCGGCTGTATATGCAAATATCGCCGGTCCCTCAATAACAGCATATCCATGAGCCATACCTGCTGGAATATACACACTATTCATTTTCTCCGGTGTCAAAATAAACGACTGATGTTTCCCATATGTAGGTGACCCAATCCTCAAGTCAAGTAACGGAGTTAATCAATGAATTTATCCATGAATATCCATAGAAAGGCCACACATCACCCACTTTTTTGTTGCATAGAAAAGAATTTAGTGTTTTATGCACATGATTGATGTCTACGACTTTTTTCTGGCGTTGTGCTTTATAAGAATTACGTCGTCCTCGTACACTTCAAAGCCGGAATTTGGCCTGTTTTCGTACTTGTCTATCGACTCCGAGGGCTCGTCGAAACTACATGTTTTCGAGCAATAATTCTCATTGAAGAAATCTGCACAGCTAAACAGGCGCTTCTCATTGTCATATCCATATACCAATATTTCATGAGGAAAACAAACATCTTCACGCCGTGTTTCATACGCTGAATTAAAGTAAGGGAGTGCATTTATAAAAACATAATAATCATTATCTACTGCATTACATAAAAATCCCACTGTGCTACATTTATAACCAGCGAACATTGGTCTGTTTACCACCGAAACATCAAGAGTATCGAAGTTTTTCCAATGATTGTAATCGTAAAATTCTTCCCAGATATGAATATCCGAAAACTCATGCTTTATATCAATAAAATTATTGTCAGTGGCAGTGATAAAATGACCAAATGTGGCAATTGAAAAATGTGCAGATGTGGCTTTTCAAAAAAGGGATATGATGCACTATATCCCGGTGGAAAAAGCACCGGGATGGGCGAATAAATGAGAGGAGCAATCCAGATGAAAAACAGAGCAGACCATCAAAAGGGCCTCAGTCACAGCGAGCTGGGGGCGGAAGTACAACATAGACCATCGTACAGCGAAGAAGTAAGCGGAAAGCGAAAGTCGACAGACTGCAATCCGTCAAATCTGGATTCGTACAAGCCTCAAATCACGCTGTGGCTGGGGGGAAGCACCGTATTCAGCCATGCGAATCTGAGATTCTCTATGAGGTATATCGAGTTTGTTGCGGATATGAGCACAGATACGTTGATGCGGCGATGCTTTTCGATACCTGGGTGGATATCCGGAGAAAATCCTATATGACAACATGAAGCAGATGGTCATCAAACGGCTGATGAAGCAGAAACAGATCACGCTTTTCAAAACTTGCACATCGTCATAGAGATATGTGTCAAAAGACTTTTCTTTTTTCATCAAACGTCCCTCTCAATAATGTTATACTCTTCTAGCAGTGAAAAGAAATAGGTAGTAAAACTGCCTTTTCCTTCGGCCCAACCAGAAAGAAACTTATCAAGCTCCTTAGATGGCAGAAATCCCTCCAGAGCTGTTATCGCTTCTGAAAACGATAATGCTTCTCTTCTTTCTGCAATAGTAATACTGTCTGCAACTGTACCCTGTTTGAAAAAGCTTATCCTCTTCGAAAGCGTTGGGCTAATTATTGCAATCCCCTTTTCTAGACGGTTAAGGGTTTTATCTATTTCTGCTAACTTTGCATTTAGTTCAGCTCGTTATGCCAGTTACCTGTTAACGTCTTCCACCTAATCAAGCTTTATATACTCGCTTTTCATTTTGCCATGTTCGCGTCGCTGCAAATAATAATACTTCTTTCCTCTGATAGTTTTTTCTGATATATATCCGGCACAAAGTTGGCCTAGTCGTGATATTGCCTGGTTTTTCTCGTTTACAAGAGTAACTTATTCGTTATACAATTCGCGGTACTTCATTTCTTGCCGCCTCTTTTAATTACTCAACTGTAATTATTATATTTCGCATATCACAAACAACCTGCATTTGCAACCTTTGGAACATATTTGTAGGTTGCTTTTAATTCAAACTATTGAGTGACTTTCCAATATACACAACCACACTCATCAAACGTATCGGATGCCATGAGACCATCCCTACGTTGAAAAGACTATTCTACCAATTTTCTTATTAATTTTTCAATTGCAATACTTTCTTTATCGATTATGGTAGTTATACCAGATATAATCTCCTCTATATATTTTTTCTGCATGGTTACATTATATTTAAATCCAAGATTCATCAAGCTTTCAATCATTTTTGAGATTCCCAGAAAAGAATCATAAATTTCTTGCGAATTTAAAATATACTTCTTTTTGATTAAAAATTCAACCCTCGAAAGCATAAGCTTTTTATGGTCCAGAGGTATGTATAATATATTGACAATATACGGAGCACCTGATAACTCCTGGAAATGCTTTATAGCTTCGTTATAGACACTTATTCCAAATACCTGTTTTTCATTTATATAGCAATTATACTCACCTGTATTGTACTTTTGAAAAACATTCTCAGAATTCAGGTAATCACTTAGTTGATTAAGCAGAAGCTCTTTTTTAAATACATGTCGATAACTGTTGAAGGGCTTTAGTAGAATAATATCATCAGACCATTGATACATTTTTCGATAAAATGCAAATTCTGGCAAATCAGGTCTGGCAATATCTAATGAGTCTTGAAATGCGCTATCAATACAATCCATGTTTTCGACTGTTAATGTATATTTGCCATTATTATAAAAATCAGCAATGTTATATTCATCGGTCTCTAAGTTGTAGCCATAAATCAGTGTTGGATGTGTCCAACGCTGATTTTGATATCTTGCGGATTTGCTAATATAAAATTGATTTAACTGCATCGTTATATAATAGCCCATATCTATACATTCGCATATGTACTTTTGTAATGTACCCCACTTCTTAATCACCCAATCTTTACTCATTTTTTCAAATTCTACATATGGGCAATAATTGTAATTAGTATGTGGGAAAAAATATATTCCATGCTTTAACTTTTCAGATACATAAAGAAGGATAAATTGATTATATACCCAATTTATTGCATCGTCATTGTTCTGAATGATTGACAGCAAATTGGCATGTTCGGGGTATGATGTGATTGCAGGCGTTGCAAGAGGTAAGACTTTTGACATACTCATGATAATACTACTCCTTTAAAATCTTATCGTAGTTTTTTCTATATAATCAATAAATGAACTGATTTTGGGGAAATTTTCCATCAGCAGCATATCTGTGTCAAATTCAAAGCCAAATTCCTGTTCCAATTCAATGATTATATGGATAAAAGATAGCGAGTCTACACCGAGGTCGAAAAGCGCTATATCGGTATTGACGACTTTTCCCGGCTCTACATTAAGAACCTTTTGGATAATTCCTAGTACTTTATTTGGATTTAAGATTTCATCCGGGACTATATCTTGCCTATTGATTATACTTCGCATAACCTTCTTTCTATCGATCTTTCCATTTGCGTTGTATGGAAATGTAGTAACCTTTTCATACTTTTGTGGTATCATATATTCTGGTAATGTATCGGATAGATGACGTTTCAATTCATTAGAATTGATCACTTCATCACTAATATAAAATGCTACAAGAATGTCATTCGAAGCATTTTGTGTGTTGACAACAATAGCTTGAGATATGTTACTATAATTCAAAATTGCATTCTCAACTTCCTCTAACTCCATTCTGTTTCCGCGTATTTTTACTTGGTTATCTATTCTGCCATGAAACTCCAACTGTCCAAATACCCTTTTCCCAAGATCCCCTGTCTTGTACATTCTATAGCCCACATGAAATGGGTCGGGAAGAAAACGTGTTGCCGTTAATTTTTCGTTATTCACATATTCCGATCCTACCCCACAGCCTGATATAAATATTTCCCCGCTTTCACCTTCTTTGCATTTCTGTCCGTTTTCATCAAGTATATACACGTTTACATTTTCTATCGGATTGCCTATTGGAATAGATGTATTCGTAAATTTATTCGAACAATCAAAATATGTACAATATACTGTCGCCTCTGTAGGACCATACCAGTTATACAATTTTGTTGAAGCATTTTTTCCTAATAGCCTATAAAACTTGTCCAAAATCGTCAATGATAATATCTCTCCGCCACCAAAAATGAGCCGCAAAGATGTTACTTTTTTTTTGTAATTTTTATGTTCAATATAAGAAAGAAACATATTAAGCATAGATGAAACGAAAAAGCATACGGTAATATTTTGTGTTTCAATCAGTTTTGTTAAGTAATCAACGTTACTTTCCTGTCCATTTTCGCACAAACAAAGTGTAGTTCCGATAATACACATCGTCAGTATTTCCCATACAGATGCATCAAAATTATTCATAGCCTTGTTAAGAACAGTATCATTTTCTGTCATCTTAAATTCTTTCTGAGAAAAAAACAAATTATTAGCAAAGCCCTTATGGTCAAGCTTTACCCCTTTAGGCCGGCCTGTCGAGCCAGATGTATATAGTATACAGGCTACATCATGAGAGGAAAACATATCGGTCAAATTCTCAGAATTAAATAATTCTAAATTTATATTGTCAAAAGTAATATAATTATGTAGGAAATCATATCTATTGGAATCTAATATAATTGCATTTGCGTTACAGTCTTCCACTATTTTTTTAATGCGGCTTTGAGGATCATTTATATTCAAGGGGATAAAAACCGCACCGATTTTAAGTATTCCTAATATAGTCATTATATAGTTAATAGATCGACTCATAACAATAACAATATTGTCATTTCTATTTGCACCGCTATTTCGCAGTAGCCGTGCAAATTGATTCGCTTTCTTATTAAGCTCCGAAAATGAAATTTGCTCATCTTTAGAAATCACAGCTTTTTTTTGCGGGTGTGCTATTGCCTGATGCTCAAAATATTTGTCAATTGTTAAAAAATCATTTTTCATCTTCATTTTATCCTTTTACCACATCTTGTAATAATCTGTTGGTTTCTACATCTAACTTGTATATATCTGAGAATATATTTACAACTTTATTGATAGCAATATTTTTAGTTAAAATAGATTTGATCACATAATTATGTAGATTCATCCATTTTTCTTCAGCGACTGACAATAATAAGTATATTTTATCATTAATTCGTATGCCTGTTTCAAATTCAATATATTTTAATCCATTTGAAAAGAGTTTTTTATCCGCTGAAATCCATTTTAATTTTATAAGTAGCATGGACGAATCAATATTTACTATTTCGTTGATCTCATTATTTAAACTTTTGCTGATTCGCTCTATTCTTTTTATATAATCCTCGTATATTTGCCGTTCATTTGACACCAGTATGTCATTTTTCAATATTTTGATAATATGGCTAGATGATAACTCCAACGGTTCGTTAAATACAATTTCAGAATACCCCTTTGAATACTTTTCAAAATCCGAATACGATATATTGATGTATCCTACTTCGTTATAGAACACATCAATACATAGGTATTGATTCAAGCCATTGTCACGATCAAGGATCAGGCACATATGTCCCCAATGTTGTTTTTCGTAGAATTTCGTCCATCTGCAATAATATGCATCTATCCATATACAAAACCAGTGTCCTATTTCAATATTCTTTTTAATATCCTGATTTTTTATTTCTTTTATATCATCCTTATATTTAATGTTTACTCCATACTGTTTCTGTATAAAAACAGTGCTTTCAACAGGACAGTTTCGTGTGAGCATTTCTGAAAGTTTTGAACTCGATTCTGTAATGTATTGCGTATAAAACAAATTTAGATAATATAATTCGCAAGGATAGTTATAATATTTAATAAGCACAAGCAATATATAATCGTAGCAATTTGCTATTTTAATATCTTCAATGTTAATATTATTCACAGAGTTATTTCCTTTCTATTTGTAAACATTTCAGCAGTTAACGTCTTTCGCGTATATTTATTAAATGTCTCCCTTTCTCTTTTTTATTTTAAGTCTGCCATCACTGTAAATTTTTATTGATATTGCATTGATTTTTTCGCCGTTAACTGTTATTGAAATATCTTTTCCCAATAAACTCATCCTCTTGTTGTATTCTGATAAGTACTGATTTTTCGTAAATGTAATGCGCCACTCATCTATATGATTTAATTAACTCAACAACATATTGGTTTTTCGATAAATCCTTAGTACAACTTCTTAATGATCCGGCTGTTTCTTTAACGTCATCGGGAAACAAGTTTAAATCCGTTGAATACTTAAATACCCATACTGATAATAATTGTGCCTCTATCTTTGCTCATTTGAGTTTCAGTGTGAATCCCACATACTTTTTCCCATCCAGTATGATGTCTTTCGGCTATTTTATTTGAGACTCAATGTAAAACAGCCTTTCCAATGTCAGACACACTGTGATGCATTGCGCAAATAAAAGAAATTGTTCTTTGTATAATATCCGTCTCCCTGCCAGAATAAAGCTTATGTAAATTCCGCCAATTGGTGAAGAAAAACTTCTTCCGAGTCTGCCACATCCGGCAGTCTGCATATTGGCAATAATGATAGAGCCAAATCCAGCTCCTCCAGTATAAATCTCTTTCTTTGCTAATTCGTTAATTGATTGTCTTACATGTTTTTAATTTATACAGCCCCGTTTCTTAGAAAGCTTGTATAGTATGTCCCGTTTATAAAGCGATCACCGTTTATTATAGCTTTTTGTTGATCTATATTTATATCGATTCCATCAATTTGTAGTTTGTCTAAGTATCTACGCATTTTACATATGACGTCATCTCTTGTTTGACCGTGTGAAATCACCTTCCCAAGCAAGGAATCATAATATGGCGTCACTCTCATTCCGGCAAATAACGCATGGTCAAATCTTGCTCCGCTATCGTTAAAGCACCATTTACTTATCCATCCGCAGCTTTGGGCATTTATTCTACATTCAACTGCATGACCTGTAAATGTAATATCCTCTTGTGTGAAGGACATCATTTCACCTGCCGCTATCTTAATTTGCCATTGTATGAGATTGATCCCAGTAATCATTTCTGTGATACCATGTTCAACCTGGATCCGGGCGTTCATCTCCATAAAATAATAATTTTCAGCTTTATCTACTAAGAACTCAACCGTACCTACCCCAACATAGTTTACTGTCTTTGCCAGCTTCAGGCTGTCGGAATATAGTTTATTCAAAAGATCAGCGCTTAAATTTTGTGCAGGACATTCCTCTAACACTTTTTTATTGTTTATTTGAATGGAGCATTCCCGGTCACCGAGCGATATAATATTTCCATACCTGTCAGCCATTATTTGAATTTCGATGTGCCGCGCTGTTTCAATATATTTCTCAACCAACAATCCGCTATTTCTTCCGGAGTAAAGCACTTCAAAAGACTTTTTCAATTCATCAGCATTATAAACAGGTTGCATACCTGCTCCGCCGCCGCCATTACTTGCTTTGATCATTACAGGATAACCTATGTTTTGTGCGCAAAGTAGAGCATCATCCAAATTATTGATCGAATATCCGGTTAAAACTGGAATTTGCTGTTCTTCAGCAACTTTTTTAATAATAATTTTATCGCTCGCTCTGATTAACGTATCACCGGTGGGCCCGACAAATGAAATATTATATTGCTCACATAATTGCGTGAATTCGGCATTCTCAGATAGAAAGCCGTATCCCGGATGAAGTGAATCAGAGTTGGTTATAAGGGCGGCATTTATAATGGATTCCATATTGGTGTAGCTATCCTTAATTGGAGCTGCTCCAACGCAATATCCTTCATCGGCTAATTGCATATGCAGTGCGCCGCGCTCAATATCAGAACATATGGCAACTGTTTTTATTCCCATTTGTTTGCATTCATTGATAATCCGTACAGCAATTTCGCCGCGATTCGCGATCAGCATTTTATGTAGCATCTGATACATCTATCCTTTTTACTTTGAACAAGACTTGATTGAACTCGACAATGGTTCCATGATTAAAACAAATCTCTTTAATCTCGCAATCATTGTCAGCAAGAATTTCATTCATGACTTTCATCTTCTCGATCACGCATAACACGTCGCCTTTTTTCACCTTATCTCCAATTGAGACATAAGGTTTGGATTCATCATTTGGCTTGATGTATCCAAGGCCCATTAATGGCGCACAAACAGTATCATAGCTTTCAACAGACAGTGAAACGCTTTTTGATTCAAAAGGAAAAAGTTCTATTTTTATTTCCTCAGCCTGATTTTTTATTTCAAATACTTTAACTCCATTTTCCCTCATAGCTTGGGATATTTCTTTCATTTTTTCTTTATAATCCATATAGCACCTCTCCATATTAATTTATGTTATCTTGCTAAACAATAATTGCAACTCATTTTCCTTCATGGTTGTGAACGCATAACCTATATCGAAAAAATCATTACAGCAAGTCGAAATTATATATGTCTTCGTCGCAAATGTTTGGAACATCGATTTGATTTGGTTGTCTAACACGTCAAAAGAATTAAGCGGTGTTGATAGTCCAGTGCCAATGTACTTAATGTAGGCCTCTTTTTTTGTCCAGACTTCATAGAATGCATAATCCGGATTATCGTGCGAGGTGATATAGTCCTGTTCGGAGAGAGTAAAAAAACGATTAGCAATTGCTAAATCGTTTGGTTTTATAGATTCTATATCGACGCCGATTTCACTGTTAGAAATGGCTACGGCAATTGCATTACGAGTGTGAGAGATATTGAATTGAAATTCCGGATAGCTAAGAAGAAAAGGCTTTCCATTTTTATTTCTTTCAAATATAATCTTTTCATTTGGTATACCTAATTCTCTACATGCTTGATATCGAACCAGTAGTTCAGAATATAGGCACAGTTTACGATCAATATCAAATCGGAATTTTTTTACTCTTTCCTGTCTTTCGTTAGAAACCAAGCTTAGTAGTTTATTGTCAATATAATCCGATGTGCTAGATATTTTCGCAAATACAATGCTTGCATTCATTATTTTTAGTTTATTATATAACTTTTGATTCAACATACTCAATCATTGACTTGACTGTCGTGAATTTTGTGATTAAAAGCATTTCATCATCAAACTCAAAATCAAACTCCCCCTCAAAAGCAACAACTATTTTAATAAACGTTATCGAATCAAGACCAATACTATTAATGTCCTTATTTAGGGATATATCAAAAGAACTTTTTTCGCTTAGATTTGAGACAATTATATTAAAAGCTCTTTTTTGTATATCATTTAACGTATCGGAATCGGAAGCCTTTTCTACATTATCGTCAATTTTTACTTCTTTACATTCCAGCATTCTGTTACGGTCTATTTTTCCATTACTATTTAAGATAAATTTTTCAACACGTATGAATACAGAGGGAAGCATATATGAAGGAATTTTTGCAGAAAGATGGGTTACAATATCTTTAGAACTTATATTGCTGTCACTTGTATAAAAAGCTTCTAAAAATTTATCGGTTTCATTTGTTTGTAAAACAATGACAACCGACTGGTCGATGCCTTCAATTTGGTTGAGATGTGCCTCAATTTCCTCCAATTCAATACGATGGCCACGAATTTTTATTTGATTGTCAATTCTGCCCAAGCACACTAAATCATCATCAGGTAAATACATTCCGACGTCGCCTGTTCGATAAACTCTAATATCAGGTTTCTGCGGCAGACAGATAAATTTTTCTGCCGTTAAATCATTTCTGCCGACATAACCTTTCGCCAGCCCTTTCCCGGCAATACAAATTTCCCCTGCTTGTCCATTCGGCAAAATGGAAAGGTTATCATCCACTATGTATATTTCCGTGTTTTTAATTGGATGACCGATGTCGATGCGATTTTTATGAGTGAGATCGCTGAGTGTTGACCATATCGTTGTTTCTGTCGGTCCATACATATTATATATTTTAGCGCTTGTTTTGCTTTGTAAGGTCTGAAGTAATTTGAGGGGAAATGGTTCTCCCCCGATCATAATTTCCTTGACATTTTCAAGACATGTAAGATCTTTATCGTGGTTCATTAGGAGTTGTATTCTGGAAGGTGTCATTTGAATCATATCCACCTCATTATCGTGAATAAGCTTCGCCATGAGCTTTGGGTTTCGCTGTTCGTCTTCATTAGCCAATACTACAGTAAGTCCTTTTTGAAGTGCCACGATACTTTCCAAGAAAAATATATCAAAAGTTACTGTCGTAAAGCAAGCAATTCTTTTGTTTGGAGAGAAGTCGATTTTTTCCGAAATACCATCTGTGAAATTATTCAACGCTTCTCGCGTAATTTCTACTCCTTTTGGCTGTCCTGTAGAACCAGAAGTAAAAATTGTATAGGCAATATCTTCATCACTGCCTGATGATTTATATATTTCGTCAAAATTAACGCTGTCAAGATAAATTTTTTCATAACCGTTGAGCGTATTTTGATGTTCAAGGTAAGTCAATACCGTGGAATACCCCGCAATAGTCAAATACTGGTTTATTCTTTCTTCTGGTAAGCTTGTATCCAAAGGCAAAAAAGATATTCCTTGATCGAACAATCTTTTATATAAGTTATGTAACCCCTGAACACGATTCGTAAATATTGCAACTTTTTCTACATTAATCATTGGGAAAACTCCTTATTTTGGGATTTACTATTTTATTTTTCAGCAACAGTTTGTATAAGCCAATTTGCTTTTTGGTTAATCATTAAAAGGACCCCTTAAAAATGGCTGATAATTTTATTTTGAACATCAATAATCGTTGCAGTGTCATGAGAAATATTGTTAATGAAAGAGGATAGTGTTGATTTGGGACTGATTTCATAAAATGTATCTATTCCATCTAACAACATATTTTCTATTGTTCTTATCCATTGGACTGGCGTATATATTTGTTCATATAGCTTCTCGTAAAACGAATCATACTCATTAAATTTTTCTCCAGTCACATTGATGTAAAGGGGATAGTTAGGCATTGAAAATTTATACTTTTGCAACGTAGCATTAAAATCATCTGCTGCCGGACGCATCATAGAATGATGAAATGGTCTGTTAACTTTTAAGGATATAATTTGTCCGCCTAAAGATTTGATTTTCACCACAAATTCATCGTAAATATCTGTTGCCATAGAAACTACAAGCTGCTTATATGAATTGTAATTTGCTATCATAGCTTTGTTATTTTCAATAACGTTGCATATCGTTTCAACCTGTTCGACGCTCAAATTTATTACTGCAGCCATTTTCCCAATGCCGTCTTTTACCGAATCTTCCATGGCTTGCGCTCTTGCAGATACCAATCTGAAGGCATCATCCACACTTATTACATTGGAAGCAACTAACGCGGCATATTCACCTAATGAAAATCCGGCCACTGCATCTGGCCAGATACCTTGGTCTTTAAAAATTTCATATAACGCTAATTCAACAGTAAGTGTACAAATTTGACAGTATGCTGTTTTATTCAATTCTTCCTGCGGCGCCTCAAAACACATAGTTGCCACATCATACCCAACGATTGATGTAGCTAATTCGAATACATTCCAGGCCTTTTGTGAATGATCATAAACTTTTTGACCCATCCCTGTAAATTGAGCGCCTTGTCCACCGAAAACTAATGCCACTTTCATTCAATACCTTCTTTCTTATCATGCTGCATAATAAATTGCACAAACTCTTTTGCACGATACATGTTCAGGGTATCTATATCTATTTTAAATTCATCTTCAATATCGGTTATGATGCTTGTGTAATCGAAAGAATTAATCTCAAGATCGTGTATAAAGTGTGTATTCATGCTAATTTCACACGGTTCATCGAGATATGGCAATACAATTTCACAAAGTTTATTTAATACTTCTTGCTGCTCCATAAATTCAACCTCTCTTTATTTTCTTTGTCGGTGTTTTTGGGAATTCTGTTTTTCTAATTTTCACTTTTGTAATATTTTTATAGGCTGGCAATTGATTATTTATTGTTTCTAAATCTTGCTCTATTTGATTTTCATACACGTCAGCTTCTTCCCCCAGATAGGCTTCTGCTTCTATACGGTCGCCATTTTGATACACCAAAGCTTCTTTAACATAATCCAAAGCATAAAAATAGTTTTCCAACTCTTCAGGGCTGATGTTTTTTCCATTGCTGAGGACAATTACAAATTTCTTTCTTCCTGTAACATAAAGAAATCCATCGTCATCTAAATAACCTAAATCACCTGTTTTGAACCATCCGTCTTGAAAAGCTTCATGGGTTCCACTTTCATCTTGATAATAGCCGGAAAATACGATATCGCCTTTTACTAATATTTCATCATCTATAATCTTAATCTTAACACCATCAAGCGCTTGTCCCACACTGTTGTCACGGTAATAACAATTTCGGTTCACAGTAACAACGGGGGAGCATTCGCTTATTCCATATCCATTTAGAATTTGTATACCCATTGCCCGAAACCCTTTTACATATTTATCAGGAATAGAAGCTCCTCCGGAAACGATGAACTCTAATTTTCCTCCAAATGATTTATGAACGCTGGAAAATAATATCCGACGCAAATCAATTCTAATTTTCAGAAAAATATTGCTGACGCGAATTAATTTCTGTAAAGCGCCTTCTTTCTTTTTCTTTTTGGCCTGTATCCATATTTGTTTGTAGAGTGATTCCAAAATCATAGGTACGAGAATAAGGTTTTGGGGGTTGTATCGAATCAGATCTTCTTTAAAATCTTTCAAATTTTTGTTAATTGATATGGTTCTGCCCGAAAGCATAACACATAAAACTCCTATGAAAGCAAACGTATGATATAAAGGTAAAACCAAAATGCTTGACCCTGCAAAATAAACATTCTTGATGGCGGCAACCGTATCGCTTGCTAAATTCTTATGAGACAGCATAACGCCTTTGGGCTGGCTTGTTGTTCCGGATGTGTATACAATAACGCTGCAATCGTTGTTCTTCACGTTATAATCAATGTAAGACCTTTCACCTTCGTAGAGCAGGGTTTTTCCTTGTATGAGCAAATCGGGTATGTCTTTTTCGATCACTATTATTTTTTGAATTGAGGTACATTTGTTTACCTTCTGTATCTCTTCAAAATATTTCTGAGAGCAAGTAATGACAGAGGGGTCAGTATTGTTGATTAGCTTTTTAATTTGGTCTTCCTGCGTGTCCGGATCTATCGGTACAATAACGTTACCACCATTTATCACGGCAAAGTATGTTAAAATCCATTCATAAGAGTTCTCAGCTATCAATGCAATTTTTTCATTGTGCAAACTACGGCAATGAAGTGCTGTTCCAAGGTTATTTATATCATTCAAAAATTCCCGAAAGCTGACTTTTATAATTTCCTTGTTTTGTTCAAATTGAAACGCAATTGAATCTTTATATGTTTCCGCGCAATAAATAATCATATCTTTTAAATTTTTTATTTGCGGAACATTATATAGAGGATATGATTTATTCTTCATTGATATCTTTACGCAACTCCTTTTGCATTTTTTTAGCTATAACTTTTTGCTAAAATGAAGCACCCCGCAGCAAGCTCTAAACTTGACCCACAACTCAAATGAAGTCACGGAAGGCTAACAAGATGTACAGTTTGTTAAGCCCTGTCCACACAACCTTTAGACCTGGGGCACCATCACTTTTAGCGCCTTTGAACCCGCCCAGTATTGCCACATATTCGACAGCTTCTTTCATTGAATATGGCTCATTGGGCGGGGTCTTTGTTTTCTTCGCCACGCAGTACAACACTTTCCATTCATCCTCATCAAATATTATGTCACATCGTAAATCAGGACATATTCGCGATAGATATGTTAAGTTCAATATTCTGACCGCTATAATAGAGTACATCAAGATAAGCAATACGGTCTTTTTTATACTTCGCTCTTGCAGTTTCTCTATCTTGCAGCCACTTTTTGGCGCATAATGGAAACGCTCTATCTTCCAACGTTGAATATAATTACAAACTTTACAATACGCATCATCAAACCCGTTTATTGCTTGGAATTTTACTCTCTTTATTTCTGTGGGTCAAGTTTAGAGCAAGCTGCGGGGTATCGCTCGCTTAGTCACAAGTCCGCCCCAAGGGGCGGGGTATTAAACCCGAAGTGAATAAATAAAGAAATTAATTTCCTTTTTTAATCAGGTGCAATCAAGTTTTAATGAATGTCTACCAAAAAATGATTGTTGGGATTGCCGTAACCGATCTCTTTTGACGTAGAACGAGCACTTTTAGGAATATATTAATTATGAAGTCTTTGAACACGGTTTACAAATATTACAATTTTGCCCACATAACTCATCGGAAATTCTGGTCTCCTATATTTACAATTATCTCCGTCTTCAGCAATTCACTTGTTTATTATTATATTTATATATTCTAAAACCTTATGAACACTTTCTTGAATATTTTCTTTCTCAGTATCTATTGAAAAATTATGTAATTCTGATTCTTCAAAGTCGAAATTTATAAAGTCATCTATTTTACCAAGTTCTGCTTTTCTATAAAGTCCTTTTGTATCTCTTTTTAGACAGCAATCATAACTAGCGTTTATATAAACTTCACTATAATTATTTTTTCCAACAATCGCTCTGGCTTGGCTTCTCATAGCCGCTAACGGAGAAATTGTGCAAACAATAACTATAATTCCCAATTCACATAAGAGTTTTGCAACCTCGGCGATCCTTCTTATGTTTTCCATTCTATCGGCTTTTGAAAATCCTAAGTCGGAACATAACCCTTGACGTATGTTATCTCCATCAATACGATAAACTAAATATCCATGCTCGGTTAATAGCTTTTCAAGTTCAATTCCAATAGTTGACTTGCCGGAACCTGATCGACCTATCAACCATACTACAAATCCTTTTTGCTTTAATAATTGATGTCTTTCATCATCTGTTACCTTCCCTTTGCTTGTAAAAATATTTTTGTTATCCATATGAATTACCTTCCAAAGTTAATGTTATAATTCATTTTCTTTAGAGCCAATTCAGCATCTTGTGCAGATGAGCTACCTTCAGAAAATATCATGTCGTATACAGATTCTGCATGATCATAATTTCCCATGTAAATAGATGTCAATTCATACCCGTTAAGATGCTGTTTGATTTCACCTATCTCTTGGAATGATATATTAGCAGCACTTACAACCAGTATCAATCCTGCGGAGAGGAATATATAAGCGGTTTCGGAAAAGCACTTAATATAGTCCTCTCTTTGAACATTCGCCCCAACTGAATGTAGTAGATTTCCCATCCCTAAGTAGTAGGTAAAATACCCAGATTCAAAAAGTTGTTTTTCAATCTCTTTAGCGAGTTGTTTCCTTTGAGCATCCTTATCTCCAGTCACTAAAATCAGTTTCGGAGAATGGCCATACCGTTTAATCCTATTATCAATCGTTATATCTCCATATATCCATTTTTGATTTCTCAATTGAATTTGTTCCAACTCAGATTTGCTTTCGTCGTCATATGCTGAGAGGATAAGCCCTCCGCCGCATATTTCGTAATCATCAACCAAAACAAATCTTGAGGTTTCTAAAATATCTAAATCGAAGGCAATCGGGCGTTCAAGAAAAAACTTACACTCTCCGATATGGTTCTTGTGCAATTTGCAAATATTTTGCTTTTCTTCTAAAGAACTTGCATCAATTGATCTATCAATTCCACTTAGTAGGACATTAACTTTAGCATGACCAATTTTTATAATATACTTTTTCCCTGAGATTAAGCTATTTTGACCAAGCCAAAATATTTTGGCACGAATAGATTTGGCACAAATAGGTTTTTGTTCATTTTCTAAAAATGCAAGCTCACCACGTTGCATGTACATTTCATCATGTAACGTAAGTCCACAGACATAACCAGCTTCTACACGGTTTGAATCCCTGTTATATGATTCAATTGATTTGATTTTGCTACGCTTTCCTGACGGAAAGAAACAAACTGTATCTCCATCCTCTACACTGCCTGTCAAAACTGTTCCGGCGATAATCCGTCTTGAATCATTGTTGGCAGTAAACTTATATATATCTTGTACTGGCATACGAAACGGTTTATTTAAAGGTCTTGTCGGTTCATCCAAACTGTCCATGATATTCAGTATGTTCATTCCTAAATACCAAGGCATATTTTCAGACATTTTAACGATATTATCGCCCATCGCGCCGGAAACCGGAATATATGTGATCGGAGCCACTTCTATATTGGATAAATAGTCCCCATATTCTTTCACAATCGAATCAAATACATTTTGAGAATAATTAACCAAATCCATTTTATTGATCAGTACGATGATTTGCTTCACGCCTAACAACGATAGCAAATAACCATGCCGATTTGAGTTCTCCTGAACTCCTTCCGCGGCGTCTATAACTAATAATGCTGCATCTGCCGAAGAAGCTCCTGTTACCATATTTTTTAGAAACTCTACATGACCAGGCGCGTCCATAATAAGATAATTACGCTTGTCTGTTTTGAAAAAGCATCTCGCCGTATCAATGGTTATGCCCTGAGACTGCTCATCCTTTAACGCATCAAGAAGATATGCGTATTCAAAAACTTTCGATTGCCGTTTGCATTTCTCACGGATATTTTCAATTTTACCTTGCGGCAGGGAATGAGTATCCGCCATCAATCTACCTATAATAGTTGATTTGCCGTGATCCACATGCCCAACTATAACAACATTCATGTCTGACATTTTCTACACCCTTTAATTACATATATCCGTCTTTTCGTAATGTTTCAAGCCCGCCGCCATCTTCTTTATCCTGTTCGCGTCCCGAACGCTCGGCAATATTGGATAGCTTTCCCGTTTTTAATTCCTCAATGATTTCCTCAACATTTTTTGCATTGCTTTCAATCGGACTTGTGCAAGGCCAGCAACCTAAACTTCTGTACCGCTTCCCGTCGCCTTGATCGTAATACAGCGATACAGTGGGAATTTGCTCCTGCCTTATATATTCCCAAATATCTAATTCTGTCCAGTCAAGTAAAGGATGAATCCTCACATGTGTTCCGGGTTTGAAGTCTGTTTTATATTGATTCCAAAATTCCGGCGGTTGATTCGCAATATTCCAATCGTTATTATCACCTCTGGCTGAAAAATATCTTTCCTTAGAGCGGCTTCCTTCTTCATCTGATCGGATTCCCGCGATAACGCCTGTATATGGTTCTCGGTTTGTATCAGGTGCATATTTACCTGTTTCATGATTCAATCTATATCGTATTCCCTTGCCGGAAAGAGTTGCCCAAAGAGCTTCTGTCTTTAATAAACGGCAACATTCCACCCGATTAACATTTTGATCGGGGAAAGTTTTCTTTTGATTCAATGCTTCTGTGTTTTCGCCGTAAATCATATCCAGTTTCCATTCCATAGCAAGCGAATCTCTATATGTAATCATTTCTGGAATCTTGTAATGAGTATCAACATGAACAAGGGGAAAAGGGACATGACCGAAAAACGCTCTCCTCGCCAAATATAACAGAACCGTAGAATCTTTACCAATGCTCCAAAGCATACAAAGATTTTTAAATTCGGCATATGCTTCGCGTAAAATATGTATTGAGATGTTTTCCAAACGATCTATCCGATTCATTCACATACCTCGTTTAATTGAATTCTGCGTCTGTGACATCAAGCCTGTCCCATCTTTTTTCTCGCTATGTTTTCAATCTTCCCAAGTAGGAGCTTTTCAATAGCAACACTTATTATAATCAAAATTATTATTACTAACATAATTTGATTTATATCCAAGAGTTCGCGGCCTATAAGTAACACATAACCAAGTCCTCCGATAGTACCGGACACCATTTCACCTGCGATGAGTGCTCGCCAAGCGAATGACCATCCATGTTTTAGCCCACCTATATATTCAGGAAGGCTTGCGGGCAGCGCAACCTTTAAAAAGACATCTACGTTGTTTGCCCCCATTGTACGTGCCGCTTTTTCAAATATAGGGTTGACGCTTTTTATTGCCGTCTCGACCGAGATACATATGCTGAACACCGAACCGATTACAATGACAAATATTGTAGCGGTGTCATTCAGCCCGAACCAAAGAAGCACAAATGGAACAAAGCATATGCTTGGCAGAGTTTGAAATCCTAAAATCAATGGCTTCAATAACTTTTCCAAGAATTTATACTGCAACAACAGTAATCCCAAAACCACGCCCAATAATATGGATATGGACAAGCCGATTAGTAACTTTCTGAAGCTGCTGAGAATAGCGAAAAACAAAAGGTTGTTTTCTATCAGCCGTACAAATGAATTTGCTACACCAAGCGGGGAAGGGAATATGTACGCCTTTACGATTGAAAACTGCTCGACTAACAGCCAATAACTTATTTGCCATAACGCAATGACAGCTATATATATAAACGCCATTTTTACAATATCAATGAGCGACTTTTTCTTTTTCTCCACTACGTTCTACCTCATAACGCAATTCTTTTAAAATCATACTCCTGAGATGGACTACTTCTTCATCATCAATTTTTCTTGGACGCGGCAGCATAACTTCAAATATCTTTTTGATTCGTCCTGGATTTGCTGAAAGCATTACAATCCTGTCGGCAAAGAAAATAGCTTCTTCAACGCTGTGTGTTACATAGACAATCGTATTTTTTAAATGTCGCCACAGCAATTCAAGTTCTTCTCGTAAGATATTAATTGTCTGCTTGTCCAATGAGCTGAACGGTTCGTCCATCAATATATAAGGACTTTCTAAGGCAAGTGCCCGCGCCAGTGTTACTCGCTGCTGCATTCCTCCCGATAATTGGTACACATTATAGTCTTTAAATTCTTCCAGCTTTATCAATTCTAAAAATTTATTCGCAATATAGTCTTGCTCAGATTTCGGAAGTTTTTTAAGTTTTAATCCGAATTTTATATTTTCAATAACCGTGAGCCACGGAAAAAGAGAAGGCCCTTGAAACATCATCACTCGGTCATTTGACGGGCCGCTGATTTGATTTCCATCTGCAATAGCCACACCATCTGAAGAATCGTCCAACCCTGCGATAATATTTAATAATGTTGACTTGCCACAACCTGACGGGCCAAGGATACATATAAATTCATGGTCATATATTTCGAGGTTTATATTTTCCAAGGCCAATAAGCCTGTATCATACCTTTTGCTAACACCATTAATTTTTATACTCATGGTTCAACTCTTATTTCATTCAGATTTTTATCTCTCAATAATTTATTTAGAATTTCAAAATCATATACTTTACTCCTATTAGGGATGCTTTTAACAAATCCCTCATTCTGGTAAATCGTCATGAATTTATCAATAGAGGGCACATTCAGATCATATGTAACGACCATATTCGGAAATGCCGATCGAAGAACGTCAGCACTCAATTTACTGCCTGTAAGCTCTCCGATTTTATCGTTGATTTTAATCATTGCTTCTTCCGGATACTCATTGATATAGTCGGTGATCTCAATATGCGTCTTTATAAATATTTCTACCAAATCTTTATTTTTCTCATAAAACTTTGTGCTGACGATAATGACCGCAGTGGAATAATCTCCGGTATCCCAAACTTCATCGCTGTCTAACAGGATGTTGACCCCGATTTCATTCACCAACCGGGTAGCCCACGGTTCGGGAACTAATGCCGCGTCAACATCGCCTTTGTCCATTAAGGTTTTCGTATCAGGGTTAGAAGACTCAATTACTTGGACATCTCCCCCCTTCTCAATGGTGCTGAGTCCATTGGCTGACAGCAAATTCAGCAAGCATAAGTGCTGCGTATTGCCAAACTGTGGAACTGCTATGGTACGTCCCGCCAGCTCTTTAATGTCATTTATAAGCAAATCCTTTCTTGTGACCAGCATAGCGCCGTTGAGTGTGGCACCGGTAATAATTTTTAAGTCGCCGCTTGATTTTATGTAGCCATTGATTGCGGGAATAGGGCCGATATATCCAATATCCACTTCACCAGCAAACATAGCTTCTATCTCAGAAGGGCCTGCATTAAAGCTCTGCCATTTGACCTGATATTGTTCTCCGTATGCTTTTTCAAAATCCCCATTGGCATATCCATACACTGCTTGAGAATGAGTTAGGTTAGGAAAGAAGCCGATCCGAATTGTATTGGTGGATGTTTGCTTGCAACCGGATAAAGTAATCATTAAAAACAAAGTAATGGTTATTATCAGATTTATTTTTCTTTTCATAACTATACCTCAAAATTGATTTAATAGCTTTAGTACACCGCTTGACTGTACATCAATGTCAATGTCGTTATTCAGTCGTCTTTATTATGTCTTCAAAATCTTTCATATTGTTTATCCACTTACATGTTATCGTATCATCAATAATTCGCGTGTTGCCTGAAATCGTGCATCCGGGACCTAATTCCAGTATGCAATGACTACCGTATTTCTTTTGATTTCTAATCAATGTATCCCATAATATTGGCATAGCAATCTGCAGCGATAACTTCGCTTTGATGTTCTTCCCATCCATTGACATTTTTCCATCCACACATGAAAAAACAGCATATTCAGCATTATGAAATTGATATTTATCGAAGATTTGCTTTGAGATTTTCAATATGCCCCTACATAGTGGGCTATGGAACGCACCGCCTCCCTCTAAAGGAATTACCCATCTGGCACCTTTTTCTTTTGCTAATTTCGATAATTCTTTTATTTTATCGCTTCTCCCGGAAACAACGTTTTGATCATTGGAATAAGTAATTGATAATGTAATGCATTCTTCGTTAGGATCTACAGATCTACAACACTCTCGGAGAATGTCACGATCCAACTCCATTACCCGCACCATGGAACCGTTTCTAATGGCTGTGTCAATAATCAACGATAGCTCCAGCTCATAAACCAACTTTAATATTTCCGGGAAAGGAACCGATCCAACCGCCGAAACCGCGGCAAACTCCCCTTGGCTGAACCCAATAGCCGCATGGGGCTTCTTTATATATAAAAGTAGCAATTTGAAAAGTGCTATACAATGTGTTATAAGACAAACAGTATGTAATTCCGGTTTTATCTTGGGATTTTCATACGCGACTTCGTAGAGATTCTCATTCATAAAATTGCCTGCTTCATCAAAGGTATGTCTGAATTCACTGAATTCATCATAAAATTCTCTGGATAATCCGTGATAAAAAGCGTCTCTTGCGGGAAATGCAATTGAATAGTTACCAAGGATGCTCATAGTGCACCTTCCCGCTGCTTGCTGTTTTTTATAATTTGATTTCTATTCTTAGCTAACTGCTTCATATGTGTGAGTCGCTGATATACCATAGAGTTATCAAAAATGTTTTTATATATCCTTAATAATCCATCTTCAAGTTCACTGACACTCATTTTCCTAGGTTGAATTGTAACATCCCAAAAAGTATAATAACACCAGTCTTCAACTAAAATACGATCATCTTCTTTTAATTTATCCCTTAAACGTGTTCCGGGTAATGGAGTGGGAACCGTAACATTCACACCATACAGTTTATTTTGCTTTATAAAACTTTCCGTTTCTTCGAAAACATTGATATCGTCCTCATCAAGACCGACTATAAATGTTCCATATACCCCGATTCCAAATGATTGTATTTTCTCGATAGCTTGTTCATATCCCGGAAGTTGTTTAAGCTTCCAATTTTTGTTGTCCAACTGAAAAAGGCTGTCAAAATGTACGCTTTCAAATCCAATCACGACCCACTGGCAACCGGATAGCACCATCAATTCTAACAATTCGTCGTCCTGTGAAATTGATACGTCTGTTTGAGCAAGCCACCGAATATCCAGCTCAGTCATTTCATTTAAAAGAGTTTTACATTCTTTTCTATGAACCAAAAAATTATCATCCGCGAATAGTATCAGTGCATCAGGGAACATCTTTTTGATTGTTTCGAGTTCTTGTAAAATATCCTCATTTCTTTTTCGGCGGTATCCTGATCCGAATACCTTTGACGCGCAACAAAAAGAGCAATCATGCGGACAGCCGCGAGTCGTCTGAAGTGTTATGATAGGATAGTTATATCCTTTCAACAAATCATATCTCGGTAAAACATTTTCCTCAAATTGAAATCTTTTTTCTGAATCGTCTCTGTAAATTCTCTTTATGTTTCCGTTTTCATAATCAGATATAAACTGCGGCCATGTTCTTTCTCCTTCGCCAACCATAACAACATCCGCATGCTGTGCCGCTTCTTCTGGCAAAACGGTGGCATGTATGCCGCCAATGATCGTAAGCACATTTTGACTTTTAAATTTATCAATAATTTGATAGGCGTTTACGATTTGCTGGGTCATCGCACCGATACAAACTATGTCGTATTTTTTGTCATAACCTATCGTTTTATAATTTTCATCTATGTATTCAACATCCCAGTCTGCAGGAAATAAAGCCGCTATGGTAATCAAGCCCAGGTTTGGTCCCGTCCAGAGAGCTCGGAAACTCTCCATGCCGTTTGTTTTTTCTAAAAACTCAAGTAACCTTTCATTCTTCCCAAAAGCATTGCCTTTGGGAGAAATCAATGCTATTTTTTTCATAATTCGCTTTTTGTAGCAATGTTCTTGTTGAAGAACTCCACAATCCTTTCGCCATATTCTTTTGGTCTTAGATGCTTATTAGTTAAATGCCTAGAACGCGGAACAAACCATAAATCTGCTTCATTAGATCTTAGCAGTTCATAAGCAAGTTTTGGATCATCAACTGTAATAATGTTATCTTTTTCACCATGTATCATCAAAACGGGTTTCCCTTTTAGGTTCCTTAGTAATTTGATTGTTTTCTTCGCCATTTTTACGAAACCAACATAATGCAAAAAAATAAACAGGAATAATGCTCTCCGAATAGGATTCATTATTTTTTTATCATCTAATACATAGTTGAAATATTTTTTTACATATATCAACGGTCCACTATCGGTAATGACAGCTTGCACATCGTTATACTTGTGCATTGCCCAAAGAGCCTGGGATGCTCCCATAGAAAAACCCATAATACCAAAGGGTCCTTTTATGCCCATGTTTTTTACTTTTTTGTAAAATGCAATAAAATCTGTTTGTAGAGAAGTTTTTACGCCCTTATCTGTTTCACTTTCTCCATGATTACGGTTATCAAAACTTAGAACCTGATATCCATTCATGATAAGACAATCCACAAACATTAAAATTGCTTCTTTGCTTCCCCCTAAAAAATGGCATACAAGAATCGTACCTTTGCAAGCGGTTTTGGGTTGATAATCGATACCCGCCAATTTCACTCCATCACGGGTCATAATCTCGAATTTTTTATATGTATATGGAATCTTTAACACGTTATCGTATTTATACTTAACAGGGTGCGTTAACTCATAAACTGATTTGTATACTTGACGAATCAATATAAAACAATAGATAAAAGCAATTAATACAAACAGACAAATCAATATAGGTATAATTATCATATAAATTACCGTCCTGTGTTAAAACTGAATTGAGTTTAAATTACATATCCTTATCGCATTATTCGCATAATCGGCAATGTACAGATAATTGTTCATATAATCAATCGCCATACCTGCCGGAATACTGTATTTTGCTGATCCGTCATGTTTGGCAGAATCCATATAACCTGGCTTTCCATTTCCAGTAAGAGTATTGATTATATTAGTCTTGATATCCAATATACGAATACAGTTATTTTCCGCGTCAGCGATTAACAAGTATTCATCTTTCCAAACACATACCCAAAAGGGTCCATTCAACTGCGCCTTTTGCCCGTCTCCGCCATCGCCTGAATAACCGGGTTCGCCTGTTCCGCATATAGTCCTTATTTTATTGGCAGCCACATCGACTTCTCTAATGCAATGGTTTCCGTAATCCGCAATATAAACGTATCGGCCATCTTTGGTGACCGCTAATCCATATGGTTTATCCAGTGACGCATTAAGGGGATTTCCACCATCTCCGTCGTATCCGAATTTACCGGAGCCTGCCATGGTATACACATATCCATCATTTTTGATTATCCGTATGACATTATTTCCGTAATCATTCGTATGTATGTTACTATACATATCTACAGCGACTCCGCCCGGACGACTGAACTTAGCTTGTTTTCCAAGCATTCCATCGCCTTCATACCCTTCGCTACCGCAACCTGCAAGGGTCTCGATAATCCCTTGAGCATTGATTTTTCTGATGCAGTGATTTCCGGTATCCGCGATATAAATACAACCGTCTATTCCTGCGGCAACCCCGCTTGGTTTGTTAAATCGCGCTTTTGTTGCATAGCCACCGTCGCCTGAATAACCGTAATTCCCGTCACCGGCAATCGTTGTGATTATTCCTTTACAATCTACCAATCTTATGGCGTGGTTGCCTCTATCAGCAATGAGCAATTCGCCGTTGCTGGTTATATCCAGTCCGTAGGGTTCAGCAATTTGTGCATCTTCCGCAATACCTTTGTCTCCGCTATAGCCCACAAGCCCCCCTATCAACGTAGAAACGCCTAAACGATTATCTGTAATTATGTGTATTTCATCATTTTCGGAATTGACGACACGATTTCTGCCTTTCTTCTTTGCTTCAGCAAGCGCAACCTCCGCTGCTTTGAGTAACTTTTCGATGTATTCATCTCCAGTATAAAAAGCGATTCCAAAGCTTGCTGTAACAGGAACTTTCGCATATATGGACTCTTGATTCATGAATCTTTGCTTTCTGAAATGCTTCCTTAACTCATCAACAAAAGATGCTGTATGTTCTTTATCAAGGTTTTCAAAAATCAATATGAAGCTGTCGCTGCAGTATCTTCCCGTTATGAATTCGTCATGTGAAGAAAAAAAGTCGGCCATCCTTTTCAAGATTTGATCGCCTTCGGTGTTTCCGACTTTGGAATCTATATTGATAAAAAAATCAATGTCACACAGTGCGATGGAGAAGGCTGTTCCGTTGTTTATATGATCGGTAAGATAATTAGTAACAGTATCGCAATCCCATAGTCCTGTCAGAGAATCTAAAGTTTCTTTCACTATAATCCAAGGCCCCCATCCAAAGGTATCACAGCTCCGGTAAGATATTCAGGAGCATCATCGGATAGAAACTTAACAACGCTCGTAACTTCATCAACCCTGCACATACGCCCCAGAGGAACTCCTTTAAGAAGCTTTTCTTTATCCTTTTCATTCATGGTTGCGACCATATCTGTATCAACTCCTCCGGGAGCAACGGCATTTACACTGATTCCATATTGAGCGACTTCTTTTGCGAGGGAGCGCGTAAAGCCTAATAGAGCTGCTTTTGCGGATGAATAGTTCACCTGTCCTGGAATACCGAATATACCGCTTATAGAACTGATAAATATCACCCTGCCGGATTTTTTCTTAAGCATGTAAAATACCGCAGCCCGCGTAAGATAGAACGCTCCGTTAAGGTTTGTATTTATTACATCATTCCAATTTTCGTCAGACATGAATGCTAGGGTTTTATCCTGACGTATACCGGCATTATTAATGACAACATCAATGCACTTCCACTCCGTAATAACATCAGAAACCAACTTTTTCACTTGTTGCTGATCTCTGATATCGACCTGATAGGCTTTAACCGTACCTTTTAGACTTTTACTTTCGTTTACTACCTCATTGGCTGCTTCATTATTGCTAAGAAAAGTAAACGCTACATTTGCACCTTGTTCCGCAAATGCCAGGACTACCGCTTTACCGATACCCCTTGAGCCGCCAGATACAATTACGTTTTTCCCTTCAATAGACATATAAATCCCTCCTCAAGACTTTATAATTTATGATTGTTCCTCATATATGATTGAAGCTTTTTATAAGTATCTTCTGACGCTAAAATTTCATTCAACTGTTCTTCACGGAAATCAGTTAGTAAGCCTTCGTTAATGATTTTCTTGTGTGAACTTAACGTTCGAAACGAATACCCGTATAACCGCTTTGCGATTGAAAAAGTTGTCTCGTCAAGTTCTTTAAGGTCAACTGCTTTATATATTAAACCCCATTTATCTGCAGCATCAAGATTCATTCGGTCGTTTGTAAGCCCAAGCATAAACGACCGTGAATTACCTACTAACTTTGTAAGCAGTTCAATTCCCCCGTCCGCCAAAAGACCGCCGTATTGTACATCCGGCAACCAAAACCACGTTCCCGGTGCGGCGATCCGAAAATCGCAACTGAAAGCGATGGACGCCGCTGATCCTATTACCGGTCCCGAGAGAGCGGCGATAAATATTTTAGGCGACTGCGTAATTGCTTTTGCTATCTGAAAGGATTTATACACCGCGTTATATACCTTCTCCGCAAAAACTGCTTGACGGTCGTCCATAAAACTCCCTAAATCCAAACCCGACGAAAAACCAAACGGTAATTTGCTTGTCAAAACAACTACTTTCACTGTATCTTGCTCTGACGCCCAACACACTTTATCATAAAGTTCATCTAGAAACTTCTGATCCAAGCTATTAGTGCCGGGTTTGTTCAGATAGAAGAAACAAACATTTTCTTCTATTTTTACATCTATGTACATTTAAGTCCTCCCATGTGTCCGCTCAGCAAAAGGAACTAACTGCTCCCACATCTGTTGCTCATTAAAGTATGCGGGATCTACAACATCGCCTTGTATTTCAATAAACGGTATTTTTTCTTTTTCCGCTTTTTTTCTTATCTTCGGAACCAAGGGTGGTAAAAATCCGCAATTTCTATGAGAGAAGTGAATGATGCCTTTAATTCTAAAATCCCTTATGTTTTTTAAAATCGCATCCATGCGGCTTTCCCATGTAAAAAACCTTGACGAAATAATTCTTCGGGCAAGGTCTTCAAAGAAAGAATCATTCCTTAGTTTCACCATTCCAAAGTCAAACATTTCGTCCCCGACGATTCTGCAATACAGTTTACTTTCAACATCTTTAAGCAGACTGTTTTTATAAAGCGGCACGATACCAAGCCAAAGTATTTTCGTTTTATTTTGCTCATCAACCTGAACACTATAATCTGTGATTTTGTCTTTAAAAGCTTTAAGTATCTGAACCGTACTCTTTTTCCCAAGATCGTTATACAGCGGGAAAAGTTTAAACAAATCTATAATATTAACGCTTTCGGGATTTTTGATCCTGAAAACGTCTATTTCATGTTTTATGTCCAATGCTTCGTTTGAAGCAGCAACAACTTCATCAATGCTTGTTTTTAAAGGGAATATCCTTTTTAGTTTTTCATAGAGCTCTTCCAGTTGTTTAGCCAGATAGGTAACCTGATCTTTTTCTGTAGTCTTTGGGATATCAATATAATAAAAAGGTAATTTATACTGTTCCGCCGCATCCCGGCAATACGTCCAAGCATCTTTGCAAGCGTAACTTAATGCAGCAAAACCTACAGGTTTTGGAATAATCTCATTTTCTATCAATAAATGAAACAACGCCTGATATGAACATCTGCCGGAGGGAAATCCCAGTGTCTCAGCTTTTGCGGCGGGATTGTCAAATAAACGCCATGCGGCGGCAAGGCCGGCAAAACGCTCCATATAGACAGTCTGAACATCAAATAATTCAAGCAGTTCGCCAGGGACATAGTAGGAAGCAACTATATATTCTTTTTCACGTTCGGTTATATTTTTAAGAACATCATATTGATTACGCAAGTATTGTGCCATGTAAGTCTCAGCTTTTGACTCATGAAACCTGACAGCTAAATCCAGTTTTGACAATAGACTATTCATCGGTTTTTTGTTTTGAAGCATATCGTCTTCCTTTCCTATGTGATGGTCTTGCTGTTAAAATAATCCATGGCAAATATCGCGGCGCCGAGAGCGCCGACTATTTGCGGTTCATCCGGACAATAAACGCTTTCTCCTAAACTTTTAGATAAGACACTTACTATACATTTATTTTTCGCAACTCCGCCAGTCAACGCCACAGGCTTTTTTACTCCTATTGAAGCAACCATTCCCATTAACCGTTCACCTATAGCTTTATGGATACCGGCAATGATATTTTCCTTTGGTTTTCCTTCAGCAATCTTTGAGATGACTTCCGATTCCGCGAATACCGTACAAATACTGCTGATCGGTTCTACCTTTTTGGCGGTCAGGGCAATCGAACCCAAATCATTGATATCTATCCCTATAGCATGAGCCATCACTTCAAGAAACCTGCCGGTACCCGCGGCACACTTATCGTTCATGTAAAATGTCTCTGCATATCCGCTTTCAGAAACGCGAATCACTTTGCTGTCCTGACCTCCGATGTCAATAACCATGCGGATATCCGGTGATAAAAAATGAATACCCATCGCGTGACAGGAGATTTCAGTAATTACCTTATCTGCTTTTGTTACATTTCTTCTCCCATAACCCGTTGAGACACTGCTTTTGATTTGCGTTCTCTCAATTTGAGCTTTTTCGCAAATATTGCTGCTAACCTCATCAATAGCAGCTTTATGGTCAAATCCGCTTTTTACTACGGAAAAAGCGATAATTTCTTTTCGATTATTTAACAACACGGCGTCCGTGCTTACAGAGCCGACGTCAATTCCTAAATACAATTTACCGCCTCCAAACCGTTTCTTTAAATGCTTCCATTCTCAATTTCATTTGTTCCTCGGAAAAACCTCTCGGATCGATACAGTCCCCAGACAGTTCAAGATAAGGCACTCCCACCCCATCCGCTACATCGCGCACCTGCCATGACGCTCCGGGAATA
>JGI994J12354_10000381_pt1 | contig 43909 bp, 28 predicted proteins | sample IntmicLarv3ML3BL_FD_12354 | JGI IMG/M metagenome (IMG submission 12354) | reverse complement strand
GGTCGCTGTTGCTTTGTTGATAGTTACAGCGCCTAAGCTCTCAAAGTAGCCGTTGTTAGCATCGAGGAAGTCTACGTAGGGACGTAGTGTACCGCTTAAATCGGTCAATTTGCTGACGTAAACAGATGTACCGGTGCCCGGCATTAAGAAGAGCTTACCGTCTTCGCCTTGGATGAAACCACCTTCGGAATAGATGCCTACACCGGCTGCAATATCATTAAAACCGGAAGCGTAGACAGTACTGTTGGTGGTGAAAGAATTAGTAGCTCCGTAATTGAAGATACCATAACCGTAACCGGAATTATTGAGTGTTCCCCCATTGGTGGTTCCGCCATTTCCAACAACTATTATGATGCCACTGTTTTGAGTAAAGTTTCCGTCAAAACCGTAAGCATAAGTCTCACGACCATTTCCGGTAGCTTCTATGATTCCACCGTCTTGAATAACAGGACCGGTATTTATTCCTTTACCGTATGAGCTTGAGGTACCTGTACCATTTCCGGCAACTGTTCCACCATTCCCTATAGCTATTAAGTGACCGCCATTTATTGTTATATCTTTAATAGAGATTCCAACTCCGGTAGATCTGAATCCTTCGCCATTTCCGGTAGCTATGAGCTTCCCATCGTTTATTATAATTGTGCCGGCCCTAAAGTAAAGTCCACGTCCTATAGAATTCTCTGAATTAGAGTTGCCATATCCGCCATTTCCGGTAGCTATAAACTGTCCGCCGTCCATCGTTACGACAGATTCATAACCAGTCATGCCATTGCCACCAGATGAAGGATTTCCGTTCCCCGTAGCTTCGATAACTCCGTTTTCGCTTAGATTAATGCTACCACTAACCTGCATACCATCACCGTTAGAGCTGGATGCTCCGCTTGTTCCAATGGCAATGATTTTACCATTTCCTGATACATATATATTACGAACTATCATGCCAGAGCCATGACGAGTATCAGATGTGCCTCCGGTTCCTGTAGCAGTTAGAATCCCGCCTACCTGGTAGAAGTCACTCCCGGGCATAGCAAGACCAATGCCCATCTTTGCTCTATTAGCTCCAGGGTCGCATGTTCCTATTGCATTAATTGTTCCACCGGATTGAATCAACTTGAAACCAGAACCTAAGGTTAAGCCTATACGGTCTATCGTGTCTGCATGACCGGTAGCATTAATAGTTATGCCTTCGCTTACGCCAATTGAGGAATTAAAAGGATTAGTACTAACCATAATACCAACTCCTTCACGTGTTGCAGTGTTACTAAAATTGTACGTATTTGTTTGATCCGGGGTTAGAAACCAACGAACACCATCTGAATCTGCCGTTCCCAAATATGGGTTGAGTGCTAAGTTAATGTCGCTGCCACTTGTGGCATCTAGTGAAACATCTGCTGCGAACAGAAATGAAGATAGTAGCAAGAAGCTACCAAGGATTGCAAACGTTAAGGGGTTAAATCCCCCCCCCCGTCTGGCGGAGCTTGCTTACAATCTTAAGTGAATGTAATTTGTGTTGATACATTTTATCAACCTCCTTTTTAATGTTACTTGTATCTGTTGTTTTGTACAACAAATCAAGAGACTGTTTTCGTTTATACCCAATTTTTGGGAAGATCAAACAAAAAAGTGGGGGATTTTGCTCTTTTCAAAAAATAAAAATTGTTTTAAAATTTATTGTTTTTTAAATCAAACTTAAAATTGTTTACTGTATACATTAAATAAATTTAAGTTAAACAAATAAATATCTGTTTTGTTGCTTGTAATATTTGGAAAATTGTATTATAATTATTAGATGCAAGCAATAATTTTAGCTGCCGGAGAAGGCACACGTTTAAAAGAGTTAACAGCGTTTACCCCAAAGCCGATGTTAAAAGTTGGGCAAAAGCCGCTACTTTTTCACATCATAAGCACGATGAAGGAAGTGGGGATAACCGATTTCACCATTATCACCAAGTATTTAGAGGACATCATCAAAGACTATTTTGGTGACGGTTCAGCGTTTGGTGTGAACATCCGCTACATAACGCAGCCGGAAAAGTACGGCACAGGTGCAGGGGTAGCTGCCGCAGAGTCCGTTATAAAAGATGACGAGGTCTTTATCACCTTTGGCGATATTTTGGTGCCGGCATCCACATACCGCTCAGTCATCGAGCTTTACCGCCAAAAATCCGCAACCGGTGTTTTAGCGCTAAATTACGTTGATGACCCCTCAAACGGCGCGGCTGTAGTTGTTGACGAAAACCAAAAGATTACGGAAATAGTGGAAAAGCCAAAAAAAGAGGATGCCCCGTCAAATTGGAACAATTCCGGAGTTATGCTTTTGAGCCGCGAGGTATTTGACCTTGTGCGCGAGTTAAAGCCCTCACCACGCGGCGAATATGAGCTGACAACAGCCATAGAAAATATGATTGAAAACACGGGCAATGTTTACGGATATTGTCAGAACGAAACGGAATTTTGGCAAGACATCGGCACCAAAGAAGATCTGGAAAAAGCGAATAAACTATTAGGATGAAAATATGACGGAAATTGTAAATATCCCCCTTGAAGTGTGCAGGGAGAACGGCAAAATACCCTTTTACGCAAATGAAACCGACGGCGGTATGGATGTAAGCTCGCCCGTTGATATGGTCATTCCGGCGGGCGAGACTAAAATCGTGCCGACAGGGCTAAAAGCAGCTGTTCCGGTGGGGTGGATGCTCCTCGTCTTTCCTCGCTCAGGGCTTAGCGTTAAGACGGGCTTGCGCGTAGCAAACAGCCCCGGACTTATTGACGCCGGGTATCGGGACGAGATAGGGGTTATTTTGCATAACACCGCTGAGAGCGATTACAAAGTAAAGGTTGGGGATAGGATAGCGCAATTTGTGCTTATGAAAAAGACAACCATTAGCTTTACTGCTGTAGACGATGTTACGGAAATCGGGGAAAATCGCGGCGGCGGCTTTGGCTCAAGCGGAAGATAATTTTTTCGTCCATTTTGGGCGTATATTAGCCAAGTCGTCGGCTTCGGAGTCAAAACTAGCCTTGACTAATCTACATCCCAAAATGAACGAAAAATAAGAAAATAAAAATTATGAGTAAAATACGAAAATGGACAGAAGACGAGGTGCGAAAATATCAGGAAAAGCATAACGCCACCTTTTATTTTAACCGCGACGACGCAAATATCTTTGTAAAAAAGTACAAGGACGACCTCTTGCCGACCTTTAACTTTGCGCGTGTGGCTACGTGGGTTATAATTTTCCTTATTTTCGTGCTTTGCTTTTTCATTATGTTTTTCGCGAATAACTTTTTACTTATAAAATAACCGGAGGATACCTCTAAATAATATGAAATACGGAATGCGAAACAGATTCCCTGCTGCTATCTGGCAGGACGCGACACCGCTCGGCAACGGCAAGACAGGAGCGCTAGTCTTTGGAAATATTCACCGCGACACAATAGTCTTAAACCACGAAGAGCTCTTTTTCAAGTGTGAAAAGCCCGAAATTCTTGACTCCTCCGACAAATTCCCGCAATTTAAGGAGATGGTGAAAAACGGTCAGTATGCTGAAGGGAGCGAATTCTTTGCCCGCGAACTCGAAAAGAATATCCGTGGCGAGCTAAAAATTGACCCGTATCAACCGATGTACCTTATAGACATCGTGATGGAGCCAAAAAACGCTTTTTCAAACTACGAACGCACGTTAAATTTTCAAAACGGCTTATCAACCGTTGCGTGGAATGACGGCGATATCCGGTTTGAAAAGAGCTATTTTATCTCTATAACGGACGATATTTTAGTTTTTCGCATAACTTCCGATTGCACAAAGGGCGTTACGGCAACCCTAAAAGCTGAGCCGCAGGTTATACCCACTAAGGGCGCGACTTTCGGCAATTCTGTTATAAAGGACGGTAAGCTGCCCTTTAATCACACTGTTTCGTATGATAAAAAGAGCATAAGTTTTGACGCTAAATATATTGAAAGCGGAATAATTTTCGGCGGCAAGTCGGTTATTTTTACCGACAGCGAAGATATCGTAATTGACGAGGAAAAAGGGATAACCATAACTGCGGCTGACGAGATTTTAGTCGTTACCAAGCTCTATGTTAATGAGAAAAATGAGGAAGATTTAACGAAATTTAATGATTTTTCCGAAATGTTTAACTCACATGAAAAGCTCTTCTCTTCGCTCTTTGACCGTGTAAAATTAGAACTTCCGGAGCTTTTGCCGGAAAGTGCGGAAAAGACGAACGAAGAGCTGATCTTTGAACATTACAGCGGGAAAACAAGCGATGAGTTGCTCTTGAAACTGTACCACTTTGGGCGATATTTGCTCATAAGTTCTTCATTTAGCAGCCGCTACCCCGCAAACCTTCAGGGGCTGTGGAACGGCGACTATGACCCGGAATGGCAGGCGGATTTTCACAACGATGAAAACATCCAGATGAACTATTGGGCAGCGTTCAGCGGTAATCTTGCCGAAACCACAAGTGCATATTTTAACTATTATGACAGCATGGTGGACGACTTTAAGGTGAACGCGAAAAATATCTACGGCTGCAAAGGTATTTTGGCTCCTGTAGCGCAGAGCACGCACGGGTTTATATCTTCCCCTTCGTGGCCGTGGTTTTCGTGGACTGCGGGCGCGGGGTGGCTCGCGCAGACCTACTTTGACTATTGGCTCTACACCGGTGATGATGAATTTTTGACCAATATCGCCATCCCGTTTTTAAGCCAAGTCGCGGACTTTTATGAGGATTTTGTTTCATATGACGAAGAGGGTAATATTCAGTTTATACCTTCCCTTTCCCCGGAAAATGTGCCGCTGGTTGATGGCGGTAAGCAAGGACATTTCTGCACCATAAACGCAACTATGGATATTGCTGTTGCAAAGGAGATTTTTACAAACTTAATCGCCGCGTATGAATATTTGGGGCAAGAAAAAGAGAAGATAGAAAAATACAAAGGGCTGAGAGCAAAGTTGCCGCCTTACGACCTCAATGCCGATGGCGCGTTTCGCGAGTGGCTTTATACCGGGCTTGAGGACAACTACAGTCACCGCCATCAGTGCCATATTTATCCCCTTTTCCCCGGTTTTGAGGTTACAAAAGAGGGTGACGCTCACCTTTTTGAGGGGCTTCGCGTTGCTATAGAAAAGCGTCTGACTATCGGACTGACAGCGCAGTCGGGGTGGTCTTACGCGCATATGGCAAACGTTTATGCACGACTTGAAGACGGTGACAATTTGCGTTTCTCTTTGGGACTGCTCTGCCGTTCCTGTGTGGGTGCAAATCTCTTCACTTACCATAATGATTGGCGCGAACAAGGGTTGACGCTTGAAAATTGGTTTGGCAGAGGAAATATGCCGCCGTTCCAGATTGATGCGAATTTCGGGCTCACGGCCGCAGTGTTAGAGTCCTTACTATTTTCCAAACCCGGAATAATAAAACTTCTCCCTGCTCTCCCTTCTGCATGGAAAAAGGGAAGTGTCACCGGCTTATGCGCTCGTGGGCAAATTACCGTGGATATAGCATGGGATTTTAGAGCGAAAACTTTCACTGCAACACTTTTATCAAAAAAAGATCAGACCATTACCTTAAAGCTGCCGCCACGCGTACAACTCAAAGGCAAAACTTTCAAAGAATCTCCGTTGGGAGAGTCTTACATTGAGGTAACATTACAAAAAGGCGTTGCTTTTGTAATATGAAGTCAAATTTCTAAGAATATCTCTAAGCTATTTCGCAAGTCTTGAAAAATATGCTTTTTTATAAAAAAGAGCGGGAAATTGACAAAAAGCAAAGAAAAGGGTATAATATACACACGGGCAGATATTGTCCTAAAATATGAAGACAGATTTAAACGATATACCCGACTTACCGGACTCTAGACCCTTCACATCGGAGGGCTGCTGATGTTTTGGTTTGTCACCGTTGTATTGATACTCATAAACGCGCTCTACGTGATGGCGGAATTTTCTGCCGTGTCTGCAAGGCGCAGCGCATTAAATATGTATGCGCAAGACACGGCAAATAGTTATTCACGCCTTGCAAAATCAGCGCTTTTGCATTTAGAAAACCCTATTTTGCTCGACCGCTACATCGCTGCCGCGCAAATAGGCATAACGCTTACCTCCATTATTTTGGGCGCATATATGCAGTATGAACTGCTTGTACCGGTCTCAAATTTCGTCTCCGATTTCGTTGAGAACGACACTGCAGCAGTTTCCTTGGCCGCAGTACTTATAGTTTTAGCATTCACGGCAATTCAAATGGTTTTTGGCGAGCTTTTGCCAAAATCTTTATCCCTGCAATTCCCCATCGCGAGCGTTGTATATACCTACCCGGCAATGCGCTTTTCGTTAATTATTTTTTCAGGCGCAATCACCGTACTAAACGGCAGCGGTAACGGTATTTTGCGAATTTTTAAAGTCCCGCTTCACAGTACAGCGCGAACAGCGCACTCAAAAGATGAGCTTGATGCCATACTTGAAGAGAGCCACGAAGAAGGGTTTTTAGAAGACGAGGAGCATGAACGTCTCCGCGTTGCGCTTACCTTGACCGAAAGAACTGCGCGTGAGATAATGGTGCCGCGCCGCGAAATGGCGGCAATAGATCTTGCTAAACCGCAAGAAGATATTTGGCAAATGATAGTCGATACTCCGTACACAAGATTGCCGGTTTACAATGATAATATTGACGAGATTTTGGGTGTTTTGAGCACGCGTGACGCATTGCTTGACTATATAAAGCGCGGAAAAAAAGGGGACGTGAATAAATTTATCGCGCCTGCGACCTTTGTGCCGGAAACAGTTACGACTGACTTGCTTTTAGCTACAATGCGTGAAAAAAGGTGTCACATATGCATAGTGTTGGACGAATTTGGCGGAACCGAAGGTCTTGTAACTCTTGAAGATGTACTGGCGGAAATCTTTGGCGCTATGAATGACGAGTTTAAGGAGTTGGAAGAAAAAGAGCCAAAAACCTTGGGAAATGGCGACATCGAACTCCCGGGAAACCTCCTGTTAGATGAACTTAAAAAATATACAAATATTGACGCGATAGAGACTAATGAAGTGGATACTGTAAGCGGTCTTCTCTTTCATATCACGGGTCAGGTCGCGGAAGTCGGGCAGAGAATTGAGCTTGAAGACGCGTTTATAGAGGTGACGGAAGTCAAAAATAACGCCGCAAAGACAGTCCATTTAAGCGTGAAAAAGGAGGAAAAAGATGGATAACTTCCTCTCATTTTACGCGATTCCCACACTTATCACGCTACTTTTGATACTTGTAAACGCAATATTTGTTGCCGGAGAATTTGCTATAATTTCAGTGTCGCGACATGCGCTCGAGCTAAAGGCAGGGCAGTCAAAAACTATTGACAGACTTATAAAAATCCTCTCCAATCCACGTAAACTGGACCAATACATTACCACTTGCCAGCTCGGCATTACTGCCGCAAGCTTGGGGCTTGGTATGTATGCGGAACACACCATAGCGGGATGGCTTTTGCCGCTCTTTGGGAGCATTGTTTATGCACACGTGGTCGCTTCTACACTGGCGGTGTTGATAGTCACCTCTTTTCATATCGTGCTGGGAGAGATGGTGCCAAAGTCGCTCGCACTCTTAAACAGTGAAAAGGTTGCGCTGAATATCTCGCCGTTAATTCTAGTCTTTCATTTTATATTTTTTCCGTTTGCAATACTTCTAAACAGCATCAGCAACGGTATATTACGCATTTTCGGTATAAAAAGGCAAAACCAACATTCGCACACTACCGAAGAGATAGAATATTTGCTTGAAGAAAGCGAAGAGCAGGGATTTTTGGAGAGCGAGAGCGCGGATGTTTTGCAAGATTTGCTCGATTTTGGCGAGCTGGATGCGCAAAATGTAATGGTGCCGCGTGTACATGTTCAGGGAATACCACTGCATGCTGATCGTGAAAAAATAGTGGAGATAGTGCAAAAAGCGGGCTTTGGGCGCTACCCTGTTTACCGTGACGATATTGACCATATTATCGGTGTTGTGACTATTAAAGACCTGCTCGGTATCTTGGAGCGCGGAGAGACTTTGACGGGTAAAAATATCCGTCCTGTTCCCTTTGTCGCTGAGTCAACAGACGCCGACACACTGCTTGAGTCTATGCGTAAGATGCGTGTTCATATTGCAGTAGTGATGGATGAACATGGCGGCACATCGGGAATAGTGACTTTAGATGATATTTTTGAGGAAATTATCGGCGAGATTTCCGAAGATTTGCATGAAAAACCTGAAATTGTTCGTGAAAATGAGAATAAACTGATGGTCTCCGGCACTGTCCGCTTGGACGAGGTTGGCGAAGAGTTCGGCATTGAGCTTGAGGATGAAGATGTTGATACTGTCAGCGGCTTGATTTTAAAGTTGCTTGACCGTCCGCCGCGTATCGGCGATACTGTGACATTTGCTAATATAAATTTCACCGTACTCCTTGTGAAAGACCACGGTGTTGTCAGCGCTCGTGTAGAGCACATTGAAAGTTAACAGAACTGCGAAAGGTTGCTGAAAAATGAAATATGTGCTATAATAATGAAATGATAGCAGAACTTGCCGCACCATATGGCATAACCATTACACAAACACAAAATGAGCTTTTTTTACGCTATATTGAGCTACTTGCCGAATACAACGGGAAGTTCAATTTAACAGCTATCAAAAACATCAATGATGTAGCGGAAAAGCATTTTTTAGATTCTCTTTTGCCGCTTAAAAATCTTTGGCAGCCAAAGAATGGCGAAAAGGTTGTCGATATCGGCACGGGCGCCGGATTTCCGGGAGCAGTTTTTGCGATTATTTTCCCTGAAACAGACTTTTATTTGCTCGATAGCGTAAATAAAAAGGTGCTTTTTTTGCAAGTTCTTAAAGAAGAGCTGGGGCTTACGAATATTTATCCGGTTTGCGCGCGCACCGAAAATTTTGCGGTTAAAATGCGCGAGACATTTGACGTAGTGACTGCTCGCGCTGTAGCGCACCTCGGTCTTTTGATGGAATATTCATTTCCGCTCTTAAAAGTCAATGGCAGACTGCTTGCCATGAAAGGTCCATCGCTTGACGACGAGATAGCACAATCTGCTTTAGCTTTTTCAGAACTTTCCGGAAAAATAGAAAAAATAGACGTTTTGGAGTTGCCGACAGCAGGTTTTCGACACAATATCCTTATCAAAAAGACAGGCATGACCGCCAAAAAATACCCCCGCGACCCCGGACTTTCCAAACGAAACCCTCTTTTTTTACTTGACAAATCTGCAACCACGTTTTAAGTGGTCCTTCTCACAGATTTGTCATCCGTCTCGCTAACCTAAAAAATTCAACGCTCGGTATGAGTGAACCGATGGTTTAATTAGTTGATTTACTGGATTACCGACCCTGCATCCGGAGTTGCCCGCTCTTTCTAACCATATGTTGTTTTTAATCTACACCCACTGTTTTTATTCCACGTTTTTTGTATTTTAACGAAAAAATCTTTCGCTTCATTCTCGTAAACCCTCGCGCGAAGCGCCTTTAAGTTTTTGATCAAACTTTTTCCGAAAAAGTTCGGCTCCGCAGTAACACCTCGTAAGCCTTTCATGTTCTGCCATTATATCCAATCTAACGCACCTAGCGTAAAATCTTTTAATTTTTCTTTTCTTGCGATTTCGTGCGTATTTTTCTAACGAACCGGCAGAAATTAAATCCAAGCAAGTTTAAGAAAACAAACGCTAAGAAATCGCGAGGAGCGAAAAATTAAAAAATTGTTTTATCAATCAAACCTTATCACAATTACACGTTTTTTTGTTCAAATCTCGCACAAACCCTCGCGCGAAGCGCATGCTAAAATTTTGATCAAACTTTTATAAAAGTTTGGCTCCGCAGGAACTCCGTAGGCTCTTCATATTATGCCACTGTATTCAATTTCTGCTATCTTCCTATCAAAAAAATGGACGAAAAAAGGAAAATATGGTATAATTAATATTATGGATTATTTGCAGTCAATATTGATGGGTATTGTGCAGGGGTTGACGGAATTTCTTCCCGTAAGCTCGTCAGCGCACCTCGCCTTCACAAAGCACTTTTTGAGCATAGATTTAGACAATGAAGCGTCATTATCATTTGGCGTTATTTTGCACCTCGCGACACTTATCGCAGTACTTATTTACTTTAGAAAAGATGTTTTGGAGCTTATAAAAGGGCTTTTTGGGCTCATCATCTCGCCGAAAAAGAGCTACAGCGAAAATATGCACAGTCGGCTCGCGCTTTATCTCATAATCGCCACCATTCCGGCTGGTGCTATCGGACTTATATTTAATGACTTTGTCGAGACCGTCTTTTCTGACCCGCTCGTCAGCGCGCTGCTTCTCATCGTCACCGCGGGTATGCTCTTTTACATCACGCGTTATAAAAATATCGCGCAGGAAGAGGAGGGCGAAACCGACAGCACGCTGAAAAAGATGACTGTCAAGGGCGCGCTCACTATCGGGCTTTTTCAGGCTCTCGCCATACTGCCGGGTATCTCACGTTCCGGGTCAACTATCTTTGCCGGGCTTAAATTCGCTAATCTCAGCCGTGAAAGCGCACCGAGATTCGCCTTTTTGCTCTCAATCCCCATTATTTTGGGCGCCGGTGTCGTAGATCTTAAAAATATTCTCGACGGCGCTGTGCAGGATGTAAATATCGGGATTTGGGCAGCCGGATTTTTAGCCGCGTTTGTCAGCGGATATCTTGCTATATTGTGGCTTATGGATGTTGTCAAAAAGGGCAAGTTGAGCTATTTCGGCTGGTATTGTCTAATCGTAGGTATAGGTCTCAGTTCATATTTCATTTTTAGTAAATAATTTTTTGTCCATTTTTGGCGCAGAACCGCGGCTAAAGCCGCTTTGAACGAATCGTCGATATTCGGAGTGCATAGCACACCTCATCTAGCTTCGTCCAATCTGCATCCAAAAATGAACAAAAAAGCTTTCAAATGTAAAATAGGCAGACATTGAAAGTTTATTTTGATAAATTAGAAATGAAATACGCTTGGTGTGGAAGATTGGACACAATGGCAGACGGTGGAAGGTCGGTAATGCACGCGACACGCTGATTAAACCATCGGTTCACCCATACCTTGCGTTGAATTTTTAGGAGCGTGGGAAGATTACCGACACGCAAGCAGGAAAACTGTAAACGTGGTTGCAGATTTGAAGGGTAAAAGAGGAAAAAATGAGACATAAGATTCTAGCACTATTGGAAGAGAATGATCGTATGCCGCTTGAGGAGATTGCGGTTCAGCTCGGCATTACGATAAATGAAGCCGCGAGCATTATAGCAGATGCGGAAAAAGCGGGGATAATTAAACGCTACAAGGCAGTTATTGACTGGGAAAAACTTGAGGGCGACAGCGAACGCACGCTTGCAATTATTGAGGTCAAAGTCACACCGGAGCGGGATTTTGGCTTTGAAAAAGTTGCGAACAGGATCAAGAAATTTGACGAAGTACACTCTTTATACCTTTTAAGCGGCGGCTATGACCTTCATGTTGTTGTGGAAGGTGAAAATATTAAGGATATCGCTAACTTTGTGAGCAAAAAGCTCTCAACCATAGACAGCGTTATCTCCACCGCTACTCACTTTTTGCTCAAAGTTTATAAGAATGACGGCGATATCATGAACGACGACGAAGAAGGACCCGAACGCATACCTGTCAGCGCGTCTTAAACGGTGCAAATAGTAAATTACGATGACGTGCCTTTTAACTTTAGGGCACCTCTAAAATGTGGACGCAGATTTAACCGATAAAAAAAGAAAAACAATCTTTAATTTTTTTAGCATAGCGAGTTCTTAGCGTCAATTTTCTTAAAATCGCTATGTGCTAATTTCTACCGGGTCGTTAGAAAAACACGCACGAACTCGCTATGCTAAAAAAATTAAAAGATTGTACGCTTGGCGCGAAGATAAAGACGCGGAGGGTCTACGAGGGTTTTACGGAGTTTACGAAGTCCCTGCGGGGCCAAACTTTTTCGAAAAAAGTTTGAACAAAAACTTAAGGGCGCTTCGCGCGAGGGAATAAGAGATTTAAAGCGGAACAGCGTGGGATTAGAGCGAGCAGGCAACTCCGGGTGGAAGGTCGGTAATCCAGCAAACCAAGTGATTAAACCATCGGTTCACCCATACCTAGCGTTAAATTTTTAGCTTAACAAAGTAGATGACCGACACGCCGGCAGAAAAACGCCCAAACGTGGGTGCAGATTTGAAGGGTAAAAAAGGAAAAATGAAATCAGATAATGTAAAATTAGGATACGATAAATCCGCCCAGCGCGGTCTTTTGCGCGCGTGTGGGCTTAAAGATGAGGATTTTAAGAAGCCCTTTATCGGCATTGCAAACTCCTACACGGACGTAGTGCCCGGGCATATGCACTTGCAGGAGTTTGCAAAAGTTGTTAAAGAGACGGTGCGCGAAAATGGTGGCGTGCCTTTTGAGTTTAACACTATTGCGGTTGATGACGGCATTGCCATGGGTCATCGTGGTATGCGCTACTCGCTACCGAGCCGTGAGCTCATCGCTGATGCTGTTGAGACTATGGCTGAAGCGCACGCGTTTGACGCGCTTATCTGTATTTCCAACTGCGACAAGATAACCCCGGGTATGATTATCGGCGCTCTGCGCGTTAATGTCCCGACAATTTTCGTCACCGGTGGCCCGATGCTCGCCGGCACTTTGCCTGACGGCAGAAAGAGTGACCTTATAAATATCTTTGAGGGCATCGGCAAGTACCAGATAGGCGAAATCAATGAAGAAGAGCTTAAAACTATCGAGTGCAGCTGTTTGCCCGGTTGCGGGAGCTGTTCGGGGATGTTTACCGCAAACTCAATGAATTGTCTGCTGGAGGCCATAGGTATGGCGCTACCCGGAAACGGCACTATTTGCGCTGAATGGGAAGAGCGAACAGATCTCGCAAAAAGAGCGGCAAAGCAGATTTTCGCCCTGCTTGAGCAGGATATTAAGCCGACCGATATAGTAACATATGAGAGCATCAAAAACGCTTTTGTGCTCGATATGGCAATGGGCGGCTCAACCAATACTATTTTGCACACCATGGCTATCGCGACTGCCGCGGGCGTTGACTTTCCGCTGAGCGAGATAAATAAGATTTCCGAAAGTACACCGTGCATTTGCAAAGTTTCCCCGGCGCGCCCCGAGGTGCATATTGAGGACGTTCACCACGCAGGCGGAATTATGGCTATAATTTCCGAGCTTTTTAATAGCGGACGAATTATTGCCGATGCGCGCACCGTGAGCGGCAAAACAATAGGCGAGCAAGCAAAAGAGGCGAAAGTTACGGACAGGAATGTGATTCATGCTATTGACACTCCATTTACGGCTGACGGCGGTTTGGCTGTGCTTTTCGGGAATCTCGCTCCTGATGGGGCAATAATAAAATCCGCTGCTGTTGACCCTGATTGTTATTACTTTAAGGGTAAAGCGAAGGTTTACGATAGCGAGAGCGAGTGTATCGATGCTTTGACGCGCAAAGACGTAAAGCCGGGTGATGTGGTGGTGATTCGTTACGAGGGTCCAAAGGGCGGGCCGGGTATGCCGGAGATGCTCGTACCGACATCCCTTATTAAAGGTCAGGGGCTGGGAAAAAGCGTGGCGCTCATTACCGATGGAAGATTTTCCGGTGCTACTGCCGGCACATGTGTTGGGCATATCAGCCCGGAAGCGGCATCCGGTGGCGCAATCGGACTTGTGCGTGACGGCGATGAGATAGTAATAGATATTCCGAAAAGAGCGCTTAATGTGCTTATTAGCGACGAAGAATTAGCGGAGCGACGCAAAGATTTCATTCCACTCCCTCCAAAGATTACCAAAGGATGGCTTTACCGCTACAGCAAGCTCGTTACAAGTGCTAACAAGGGCGCTGTGCTTGAATAAAGCAGCTTTATAGAGAAGAATGAAAAGGCGGGGTAAATTTTAGTTTGCACCCGCCTTTTCATATTACCATTTTTATAAAATTTTGGCTTCGTGACTTCGTAGGCTTAAAGACTGAAAATCGGTTTTGCCGGTGCCGAGAACAGGTATTTCGTCAATCACCTCTACTTGTCTGATATTATGTAAAGGGGAAAGGTGCGCATTTTTCAGTGCATTATTTGCGGTTTCGCGGGTTAGCTCTGCTATTGTCGTAAAAAGGATAATTTCCGGACGATTATCGTCATCTTCTTTAGCAATAACTGCAAAGCTTGGAGCATCTCCTTCTTTAGTAAATGCCTCGGTTAGTGTTGACTCAATAAGTGGCAATGAAACCATCTCACCACCTATCTTCACAAAGCGTTTTAGTCGACCGTGAATGGTCATATAATTGTCCTCATCCAAAGAGACTATATCGCCGGTATTGTACATCTTTTTACCTTCAAACTCCACGAAGGGGTCTCGGGCCTCGCCGAGATAGCCTCCGAACACTGAGCCACCGCTCACAAGTAATACGCCTTGCTCGCCTCTTTTTACTTCTTGAGTGAGGTCATTAACACTTACCACTTTATACGTAAAGCTCGAAAGGATGTCTCCAACAGAGCCGAGCTTATTTTGTCCAAGCGCGGAAACGGAGACTATCGGCGAGGTCTCGGTGATGCCATAACCTTCAATGATATGTGCATTGGGCGCGAGTTTTTTATAAGCATTTAGCACCTCAATACTACAACTCTCCGCACCGGAAACCACGATACGAAGCGTGCTTAGCATATCGCCGGAAGATGCCGCAGCAATGCCACGTAAAAAGGTCGGCGTGCCGACAAGAAGCGTTATTTTCCATGTCTGTATGAGCTTTGCTATCGCCGCGGTTTCAGTTGGTGACGGGTAGAATAGCGACTTTGTGCCGGTCAAAAGGGTAATCAAAATATTCACTGTCAGCCCGAACGAATGAAATGGCGGCAAGAAAGACATCATACTGTCATCAGTACGTATTGCTACGCGGGACAATACGGTCGTCACATTATCCATAAGGTTTTTATGCGTAAGCGGCACTGCCTTCGGGTTGCTCTCCGAACCTGAAGTAAACAGCACGACAGCTGTATCTTCAATTTTTGCCCGTCTTAAGCTCCTCCAGCTGATATTTGAACGGATGAGCGCCGATAATTTATCCTTGGTTGGCATATTATCACGCACATCTTCAAGGTTTAAAAATTTATCTTCTATTGAGGATAGATCCGTCTTTTGCTCTGTCAAGTTGTTAAGCAATGCTTTAGAGGTAAAAATGGTCGAAATATTGAGGAGTTCGCAGGCGTATTTTAAATTTCTTGCGCCTTGCGTCCAATTTATCATAACCGGTATTTTGCCGGAAAATATCACAGAAAAGAAGAGAATAGCGCTCGGCATGGATGCTGGCATCATTATGCCGATATATTTTCCTTCGCAACGTTTGATGGTCGGCATAAATGACATAATATAGAGCACTATTTGCTTATATGTCATAACCTTTAAGCTGTGGTCAGCCATTATCGGATGGTGCGGATTTCTCTTTGCTTGCCCCAAAAACGCTGTTGCAACGGTTTTACCGTGGATATTTTCAACTGAGCGCGTATGGCGCTTGATTTTAGACACCTTCCACGCATCCGGTGCTGCTTTTTTTGTCACATGTTCGTTATCCGCGATCGCCTCACCGCTCGCCGCGAGCAAAAGCTCACCCACGCGATAAAGGGAGTCCGGATTAGTCTGTTGTACGGAAAAGGTATCTGCCATCCAGGATATTATTTCAGCACGCAGCAAACTGTCTAACCCCAAATCCGCAGCGAGATTCATCTCGTCATCAATTTCACTGATGCCTGAAAGCTCCGTCAATTTCGCGTAAACCGCACTACGGACGTCGTCACGCACTTTTTTAAGGTCAAGCGGTACTTTGTCATAGCTTAGCGGTTCCGGGCGCACCTCGGGCTTACGCGTGCCAAAAATGGAATAAGAATAGTAGGTGTTCTGCGGCAAAGGAGCTTGGTTATAAAACGCCTCAATATAGCGGTTTATCACCATCTTCTCTTCAGCACGCGGGAAATCTGTTGGCTCAACAAACTCCATCGTCACTCGGCGTCGCGGCAGGAAAAAAATGAGAGCTTTAAAGATATGCCTAACGCTTTTTTTCGCAACTTCAGACACCTTGGGGTATTTGCCGGTAAAGGCAACACTGAGTGAGCTGCCCCAAATGCCTCTGGTGCGTACGAGTACAACGCGAGCAGTCGGTGCTTTTTCCAAAATCCTCTTAACTGCGCTGTTTCCCCCAACCTTCTCATAATTCTCAGTGAGAATATGTCCTGCCGGGTACAAAACCCAATTTTCGCCCCTTGTGAGACCATCAGCACAACGGTTTAGAACTTCCTCTATCTTCTCCCATTCTCCTGGTCCATTTTTTGTCACTGTCGGCATGGTGACTGCGCCAAAACGGCGCGCAAGCTTGCCGATAATCGGATAATCCACAGAATTCTGGTCAGCTACTATTTTTGTATTGTAACGCGGATAAAGTGTAGTCATGAGAATAACGGTATCTATCAAAGAGGGGTGCGTGGGCAAAAAGAGTATGCCCTCTTTCCCCCTCTTTTTTACCTCTTTCAACCCAATTTTAGCTACAGAATAGCGGAGCCAAAGCAAAAATCTTATGAAAAGATACAGAAAATAGTTCGTGAATCTCATGCTGCTTTTTCTATAATTTCCACTTCAAAAAGATATTGTCAACAAGCACAACCATATAGCTGAATACTAAAAGCGCTACAAGGAAAATGACTACATACTCAAAGCTTGAGCCCTCTAAACTCGTGGTGAGGTTAAAGTTATCGGGCAAAGAGTCGATATTTTTAATTTTTGTATCCAAAAATCTTGCAACATAACCGTAGCCAAGACGAACCCACTGCAATAAAATAGCCATAACAATAATCGTAAACGGGAAGCTGAGCCAAGTGTTTCGTCTGTATTTAAACTCCTGATGCTCTAAATAAACCGGACAAGAGTGGCAGAGTTTTTTCTGTACTTTCCACGGGCGTTTTCGCTCGTCAATCTTCTTATTGAGCATCTTTGCCTTCTCTTTTTGCTGTATGGCTATCTTTTGGATGTCATCCATTTCAGCTGCGGCATTGATATTGGTTGATGTTTCGATAAGGTATTTAGCGAGCTCCTTGTCGCAAAAACAGCCGCTCTTTCTCTTCCAACAGTTCTTTTTCGCGATAAAGTTTGGACAAGTTTTTCTAACATTTGGTCTGCAGCGAGACATCTCCCAACAGCGTGGAACAGCGGAAACGCCCCTAATGTCAGTTTCGTCCGAGGCAATATGCGTAAGTTTTTTCGCCTTCTCTTCACTAAAGAGGAATTTCTTTGCAAGGTACGCTACAACGTTTATAATGCCAATCAAGATGAGGAATATACCAAGCCCGCCAACTGATTTTAAAATACTCTCAACTATCGGAGCTATCTCCCCGCTTCCGCCGGAAACGCTCATGATAAGCCCGATAATAGTACCGATGTTAAAGAATATTAAACCTACTACAAAGGTCACAATGCCAAAGTTCAGTCCAAAAACATTGCCGGCAAAAAGGAGAATAAGCCCAAAGTATAAAGCAAATTTACCAAACCCGAGCGCACCGTTTGCCACAGTTTCAAAGTTGTTCGTCACCCCTAAAGCACCAAGTACACCCATAAGTATAAAGATGATAGCGCCTATTAAGGTCGCAACCAAGCCGATAGCGCCGGCAATAGTCAGAATTTGTCGTACCATTGGCGGAAAGAACTCAATACTGTTAAGATGAGCACTTATTTGCGTGGTATTCGCCTGTTTTTTTTCTTCCATTATTTTTTTACTCCAATATAATATTTTCTGTATATGTTATAAATTATACCACAAAATGAAAAAATATACAAAAAAAATAGCCTTTATTTGCGTGATATTATCCATTTTTTTCGTAAATTTTGGTATAATATAGAGGGTAAAAATTTAAAAGAGGGTATTTTTAAAGAAATCACAATGAGTAAATCCACTAAAAAATCAATGAAGAAAAAAGTAATTTTAATTGTCAGTATCGTAATTTTTGTTTTGTTAGCTGTAGCGGTAGGTGTCTCCTACTATTTCTTGCCAACAGGTGAGGTTGTAGCTCGCGGCGTGAAAATAAATGAAGTTAACATCGGCAATATGGCTTACGGCGATATAGCCGCAAAGGTTATGCCTGACTTTGAAAGCATAAAGACTGATATTGTCGTAGATGACGTGAAGATGTACACTTTGACCGCTGACGATATGATGTTAGAACAAGCATACGAAGATGCCATTCTTCGCGCTAAGCAAGTGGGAAAAGAGGGCGGTATCGTTAAACGAGTTATAGATACTGCAACAGCTTTTTATTATGGAAAGAATATTAAGATTGTAGCAGATGAAGGATTTTCAGCGAAAATTGAGGAAATCCTGACCGATCTTTCGAAAAAAGCTTCAACTATAGAACCGCAAGATGCACGACTTGACCTTGTAAATGGTGAAATAGTTATAGAAAAAGAGATTACCGGTAAGGCAATAGATATTGAGGAGTCTAAAAAGCTCATAGAAAAAGATGTTTTGGGATTTGTTTTAGCTGCAAAGAGCGCTCCTGAGAAGATTGAGATAGTGGCAAAGCTTAAAAACCCGGAAGTTACGGCAAAAGATCTCGAAAAATATACGACATTGCTCGGCACATTTTCAACAAACCTTTCCGGATCCAGCGGCAGGGTGGCAAATATTACCTTGTCAGCAAAAACTATCGACGGTACAGTCTTAAAACCCGGCGATACTTTCTCCTTTAATAAGGTTGTAGGTCCAAGAACAACTGAAAGGGGCTACAGAATAGCGCCGGTTATAAGTGACGGTCAGAGTGTTCCGGGTATTGGTGGAGGCATTTGCCAAACATCAACGACCCTTTATAATGCTGTACTCTACTCTAATTTAAAGGTAGTTGAGCGTCGCCCACATACCATACCATCATCTTATGTTCCCTCGGGACGTGATGCAACTGTTAGCTACGGCTCAACAGACTTCAAATTCCAAAATGACCGCGATAGCGATATTATGCTCTTTACGCGTGTTGCAAATGGCAAAATCACCGCAACTATAGTCGGGAGCGGCGAAAAACCGAAAGTGGAAATCGTACGAAGCAATGTTGCAGCAATGAGCGTAACAGTCTCAAAAGTTATCACAAACAGCGACGGCACAAAGACTACCGTACACGTGTCAAATGATAGATATTCCCCGGCAAAGAAACCGACGGATGATAAGAAAAAACCTGAAACCCCGGCAGCAACCGGTCAAATTCCGGCAACCGGCTCTCCCACCACTCCACAGACTGAAAATAATGGGACGACAAAGCCCACAGCCGGCAATGGCAGCAATGAGAGTGCAAAGCCAAGCGACAGCGGTTCAGGGGGTAGCGGAGCTGCAAAGCCGTCAAACAGTGAACCATCTCCATTTGGTGGCGTAACAGCTGAATAGTAAGTCCAAACTTTTATAAAAGTTTGATCAAAATTTTAAGTTATTTTAGCGCGATTTTCTTATTTTTTGTTAAAGTTAATGCAAAGTTGAATGACAACTGCGGTTTTTGACAAAAAATTACGAAAATCGCGCTAAAATGCTTTAAGTTTTGTTTAAAATTATCAAATGTGTGGTTTTAGTGATGGGCAAGTGTAAATTTGGTAAGTTTTTTTGGGTATGAATGAATTTGTAAAGTTTATTTTTTTTTGGATATATAAGCATTTTTGATAACTTATTTGATAAAAATTTCAGCCGATGGCGATATCATAAGACAGAGTACGATAATGCAAAAGTTCACTCCGCCAAGTCATTTTTAAAGCATTTGCGCTGAAGTCTATGGAAATGAGCATAATACAATTATGGAAGAGGTTACTCCATTGCACTAATTTTAAAACTTTGTATGTAGATATATGCTTAACAAGTTTAAAATTACGTTGTCCATTTTCTTCGCTAGGCACACTAAAAGATTTCTCCCCTTTTTCTTGCGCGCGGGTTCAAATGGAGTGGCTTGAAAGTGAGTTAGTAGGGTGAACTCGTAATCCGTTTTATTATATCGCCACAAGCTGAAATCTCATCCGAAAAGTTATCAGTTACGCTTATTTAACACAAAAGAAATGAAAACTTCACGAGTTTATTCCTGCCCAAAAAAGCTAACTAAATTTGTGCTTGCCTATTAACAAAACTATACCTTTAGTAAATTTATTCTAAACTTAAAGCATTTTCGGGGATTTTCGCAATTATTTTCAAAATCAAGCCAAGCATTTCAACTTCAGCTGACTTAAAAATAATCAGAAAATCCCCGAAAATAACTTAAAGCTTTGATCAAACTTTCAAGGGAAGTTTGGCTTCGTAATAAAAACTCTCGTAAACCTTAAATAAAGCGTTTGGTGGTTTGTCGTGGCGCATTTGCTATTTCGTCTTCTACGACCGACAGGCGGTCTATTACCTCATAAATCAGTTTTAAGGTTGTTTCCATATCGAGGTTTATAGTATAGATTGTCACCTTTTCCGGCGTAAAAGCCGGAGCCGGAAGGTTGCGTTCTCGCCACGCTTTTGCCTCAAAATTCAGCCGTTTTACCGCTTGCGGAGAGAGGGAACGGGCAGGAGAGATGCGGAGCGCGACCGTGTCATTTTCGCGAAAAATATGGAAAATACCATTTTCTATTGCTTTAAGTTTTAGCTCCATTATAGTCAAAAGATTCTCAATTTCCTCCGGTATAGCGCCAAAGCGGTCGGCAAGCTCAGAGCTAATATCCGCGATCTCCGTAGTTTGTCGCACATTTGCCATTCGTCTATACATCTCTGTCCGCATATGGTCATTTTTCACATAAGATTTCGGGATAAAGGCGTTCAGCGGCAAATCAATTTTAAGTTCCGGCACAGGCGTTTCCACCTCTTTACCCTGAATAATATTCACGGCATCAGCGAGCATATTCATATACATATCATACCCCACGCTCGCCATCACACCACTTTGCTCTGCGCCGAGCAGGTTGCCCGCGCCGCGGATTTCCAAATCTTTAAGCGCTATCTTATACCCACCGCCGATAGAGGAAAACTCACGTAACGCCGCAATGCGCTGCGATGCCGCCTCAGTCAATTTATTTGCGCTGTTCCATGTCAAATATGCGTACGCCTGACGGTCACTTCTGCCCACACGACCACGTAATTGGTACAGTTGAGCGAGACCAAAACGTTCGGCATTATCAACGATTATCGTATTCACATTGGGCAGATCGAGACCGTTTTCTATAATGGAAGTTGAGACCAAAACATCGAACTTATGGCAGTAAAAGTCGTACATCACGCTCTCAAGGTCAGCAGGGGTCATCTGCCCGTGCGCCACTTCAACGCGTGCTGTCGGCACCACGCGACGGATATGTTCTGCCACGTGATAGATGGACGAAATCGCATTATGCAAAAAGAAGGTCTGTCCGTCACGGTCAAGCTCGCGCAAAATCGCCTCACGCAAGATCTCGTCATCTTTTTCAAGCGCGAGCGTTCGAACAGGCAGTCTGCCAAGAGGCGGTGTATTTATGGTGCTGAGCTCACGAAGTCCGGAGAGTGCCATATGGATGGTGCGCGGGATAGGTGTTGCGGACATCAAAAGGATATCCACATTTGGCGAGAGCGCCTTTAGTTTGTCCTTCTGCTTTACGCCAAAGCGTTGCTCCTCGTCGATGACGATAAGTCCGAGCTTTTGCGGCAGGATATCCTTTGAAAAGAGGCGGTGCGTACCTATAAGGATGTCCACACTGCCCTCTGAAAAGTCGCGCGCTATCTGTTTCTGTTTTGCGCTCGGAACACTTCTGCAAATGAGCTCCACGCGTATGGGGTAAGCAGCCATTCGCTCGCTGAAATTGCGGAAATGTTGTACTGCTAAAACCGTTGTCGGGCACAAAATAGCCACCTGTTTATTGTCCATAACAGCTTTAAACGCGGCGCGTATAGCTACCTCGGTCTTACCAAACCCGACATCGCCGCAGAGCAGTCGCTCCATCGGCTTGTCGCTCTGCATATCTTCCTTGACCTCGTCGATTGAGCGCGCCTGATCAGGTGTCAGCTCGTACATAAACCCCTCTTCCATCTCCTGCTGCCACGGCGTATCTGACGAAAAAGCGTATCCGCTCACGCTCGCGCGCTTGGCTTGAAGGATTAAAAGTTGCTTTGCGAGGTCTTCGGCGCTCTTTTTTGTACGTCGCTTTATTCTTTCCCAGTCGCCAGTATAAAGGCGCGTGACCTGCGGCGGATCGTCAGAGACAGACATATATTTTTGAATGCGGTCAAGCTGGTCTACCGGCAGATATATTTTGTCTTGGTTTGCGTAATTTATCTGAAAAAATTCTCGCTCTACACCCTGAACATTTTGCGTGATAAGCCCCAAATATTGCCCGATACCGTGATTTATATGTACCACGAAATCGCCTACTTTCAGCTCATCCATACGGGTAATACGCTCACCGTAAGTATATTGCTTTTTCACACCGCGCTTTTTCGCCTGCCAGTTAAAGAGTTCATTGTCGGTTAAAAGCGCAAATTTTATGCTCGGAAATATCACCCCTTCGGTGAAGTTAGCGGGCATCAGCTTGACGCCAAAGAGGGAATTTTCGCTCAAAATCTCAGCGAAACGCTTTTCCTGATGCGTGGTAATGACCACCTGCCAGCCGTCGGAGATCATCAAACGAAGCTCATTAAAGAGCTTTTCCTCATTGATGTGGTAGCCGACAGGAAGCTCTTCAACTATTTCCGTGACCTCTTTCCCCTTTCCTTGGGTTAAAAGTGAGAGGTAAATGGTGTCAAAACGCGTCAGAGAGGAGATGAAACCCTCAATGTCCTCATATAATGCCGCGTGTTCGGGGAGTTCCAGCTTGCTGCCGCGTGCAACCCTGCTTTTTAAGAGCAGATTTATAGAGTCCAACAACTTCTCGTTCGCGGACGCGACAGCATTTAGGTCATCTACAAATATTTTCGTTGTTTTTTCTTCAAAATAGCTTAACGCAGAGGCGGAATTTTTGTAAATTAAAGGCAAATAGTATTCCAGACCGTTGAAATACACGCCCTCTTCAATAGAGGTGAGCTCTAAAGAGATGCGGTTTTCAAACCGTTCGCGCTTGGTAACCTCTCCTTCGCTGCCCTCGTCGTCCGTCATATTGTCAACTGTTTTTTTGCTAAGCTCTTTAAGTTCTTGTATAGTAGCGTTTTTCAGCGCCTCGTCAGACAGAAGCACTTCACGCGCGGAAAAAATCTGTAAACTCTTCTTCTCTTCCACTTTTCGCTGACTTTCAAGGTTAAAGATGCGGATGCTCTCAATCTCATTGCCAAAAAACTCAACGCGAAAGGGCATATCCTCGGTTGAGGGGTAGATGTCTATAATGTCGCCGCGCGCTGCTATTTCCAACGGCGCAGTAACCATATCAACCCGTTTGTAGCCGAGCTTGACACACTTTTCTATGAGCAGAGAGGGAGCAATCTCGCTCCCAACTTCAAGTGTGAACGCAGAGTTTAAAAGCGCCATTTTTGGCAATGTCTTGTGCAAAACAGCATCAACAGTCGCTATAACTATAATCCCGCTTTCGCTCGCAATTCGCTTTAAGGTGGAAACTCGCTCAGCTATAATCGTGGGGTCAAGCATAACCTCTTCATATAAAAGGGTTTCAAGGGACGGCAATAAAAGTACCTTATCATTTCCAAAAATTTCCGCAAAATCCTGAAAAATATTCTCTGCTTTCTCCTGCTTTGAGGTGATTATCAGCGTGTTTTTGTCTTCCTCTATGAGTGACGATATAACCAAGCTCTTACCTGTTTTTGTAATGCCGGAAATATTTTTAGCACCCTCAGGCACAAGCCCTCTTACCTGTTTTAAAATGTCCTTAAAATTCTCTTGCATATTTTTACCTATATATTATAACATATTTTATTTGTTTTGTTTTTATTTTTTGCTTTCTCTTTTTCTGTTTTTATTTTTTATTTTTTATATTTCTTTTTGTTTTATGTTGAATTTATTATTGATTTTTGCTATAATAAAGATATCGGAGGGAGGGGGAATAAATATTAAAGCTCTCAAGTCAATCCCTCCGGTTATTCCAAAATCTAAAAAAAATTCCTTCCTTGCCTCGAGAGAGTAAATCGTAAACCGCGTAAGTCGGTTGGAGATTATAAAATAAATCGGGTGAGCCGAGCGTAAGTTAGCGGCAGTCAAATGTAAATTTTAAAAAAGACAATCTTTATAATTTTTCTTTCCTTGCGATTTCGTGAGCTTTGTTTTCTTAAAATTGCTTGGATGTAATTTCTACCGATTCTTTAGAAAAATGCGCACGAAATCGCAAGGAAAGAAAAATTATAAAGATTTTACGCTTGGCGTGCGAAGATTGGACATGAGGGTAGATTATGGAAGGACTACAAAGATTTACGAGAGCTTACGAAGTCCCTACGGGGTCAAACTTTTATAAAAGTTTGATTAAAATTTTTAAGGGCGCTTCGCGCAAGGATTGTGCGAGATTGGAAGGGCGAAAACTAAAAATGACTGATTAGTCTATAGTGTTTTTTGTTCATTTTGGGATGACGATTGGACGTGGCGAGGGTGAGCTGTGCTCGGCACTTACGAAATCGACGACTCGTTCAAAGGCAAAGCCGGTCTTTGCTTAATATTTCTTCATAATCTTATTCAAAGTTCATTTTCGTCCATTTTGGGATGGAGATTGGACGAGACGCTCGCGAAGCTGTGCTACGCACTGCGAGTCGAACAGCTCGTTCAATATCCGCCCAAAATGGACGAAACTAGGGGATTACCAACCGAAACGCATAAGCTCCAGGGACCAGTGCTTGCCGCTTGAAGTGCCAAGACCGCTAACAGCATAGCTACCGCTCGGAGAATAACGAACAACAAAACCGGTATCACCAATCCTACGACCTAAACTGAAAATATGATCAGCAGTCATACTGTAGTTCTTTGACGAAGAAGCATTTGCTTGATAGCCAAAGTATAACTTCCTCTCACCATCGCTCCCTGTCCAAAGCGGCAAATGCCAAATGAAGGATGCTGATGTGCTTAATGCTTCGCTGGTGAAGTTGTACGAACCGTATAAACTGGCACCCCAATATTTGTCGTCCTTACTAAGGTTCATAGAGCCGTAAGTGGAGATGCGCTCCGGGTAGTTTCTAAGGTCATTGCTCGTATAAAAACTGTGACCAAAAGAGAGACTGCTTGCTATACCAAAAGGCAAGTCGCGAGTATAACGCAAACTGGAGTCCACGCGCTCTTGAACAAGCTGTATGCCGGTATTTTTACGAGAAATATCGTTGGAGACGTGCGGTGTTAAAGAGCCACCCAAGAACTTATAGGAAGGGAATAGAATATTTGTTCGCAATCCCTCATAAGTCTCTACAGTCTCATTAGTATTACCGTATCTGTCTGCATTTATAGTGTCTGACCAACCTATGTAGCCCGAGTTGGATATAGAGAAATTTTTGGTGATTTTTATATTTGGAGGGGTTATACCAAGTTCAACAAACGCTGTTTTATTATCGCCGAAGATATTGCCGTATGAGCTTAGAGTAAAGTTAGTATCGCCGACACTTTGGCTGAGTGAGAGGTTTGCGCGAGTAGCGTATGGGCTGGTGTCAGTGGTTCTTCCGTAGGTAAAGCCGAAACGAGAACGAACAGAGCCTATAGTCTGGTTGTGCATTAGACCGTAAGTACGTGTATCGCGCAGTACATCGTCAGCATAAAGGTGCAGGCTGCCGCTATCGCCGAGCAAAAACTCTTCATCTATAGACAAGTTGCTCTCCGGTTTGTTTTTCGTGTTTAATAAGCCCGGTGTTTTATAGCTGTAGCTAAGCGTGCCTATATGGTTTTCGTCTGCATAATAGTGGAACGGTACATATATATTGAGCCCCAAGTCTGTAGTCATCGTCATCTCTGTACTCAAGAGATTAAACTCAGTTTTGCCTGCATAGTCATCAAGGCGAAGTACATAATATGGTACAGAATAAATAGCACTATTGACAGAGTTTAAGTAAAATTTGGCATTTTTAAATATAACATACTGGTACGGCATTACAGTTGCTGAAGTGGATAAAACCAAGGTTACTGTTTTTTGGTATTCAGGTCTATTTATCTCCATCTCAGCATCGCCTAAAAATGTTGAGTCTAATGTCTCGGCATTAAGCTTATAATACCCCGAAGTATAGGTCATTGGTTTGTCATCTTCAGACTCGGCAGATTGAGTGCGAACATTTAAGAAAATGTCTTTGTTTGTTGTGTCCCAAAACATCTCTGTTGTATGGAAAACGTATTCATCTATTGTTATTACCACAGGTTCAAACGATACAGAGTATGCTACGAGTTCATTGGTCAATGTGGAATAGATAATCTTCTCTGCCTCTATTTTCACGTCATCACTCTCAAAAATTGCATCGCCTGTAAGCTCAAATATTTTTTCTTCAACACTATATTTTATATTATTTGACTTTAACTTATACGGATGATTTCTTTTCTTTTTATCTATTTTTTTCTGTTCGCCTAAAAACTCGATATTTAAAACCAAGTTTCCGCTTTGCGACATAATATTTATAACGCTGCGTCCTGCTCCGTCATAATTTTCCAAAATAGCGAGACACTGTCCGTTTTGCGTATAAATGGTTGGGCTGACAAAATTTCCGAGCGTTGTTGTGAGATAAACTGCTGTTCCGTCTGACACCGGCTGCGCGTCATCAAACACGGTGATGACTATATTTACACGGTTTGCGTCCCCTTCTGTGTATATGACACGTGTTATATCCGGAGTTGCGTTTATCCTGGTTATGGCAAAAATAGCCGAGGAAAGCGACAGAACCAACATAAGTAATAACAGATATCTCATTTTTGTACCTTTTTTTAAATTTTTTTGTATTTTGCAGTTTATCACATAAAAATCAAACTTATTATAGCATAATATGGCTGAAAATTCAATGATTTTTATTTTTTTTGCCTTTAAAATATACGCGCGATGCTGCTTTTTTCTGTAATTTTGCGTATTTATGTAAAATGAGGCATAATTTTAACTAAAATTAATATACCCTGTACAAAAGGATTCAAACTCTTTTACTCTTAAAGTGTGTTCTGAGATTTTTCGCCAAAGGAGACGCGAGGGAACGGTGAGTTATATATATTTTAAAAACTATAGCTTTATATAAGGCGCAAGCTTTTCGTATGTTTTTTCACCGATTTTTGCTACCTTCATAAGGTCTTCCAATGTCTCAAACTTGCCGTTTGCTTTACGGTATTGAATTATGTTATTCGCTATTGTTTCGCCAATACCGGGAAGGAGCATAAGGTCTTCTAAGCTGCCGTTATTTATGGAGATTTTCTCTGTCGGCAACGGTTTTGGTCCGCTGTTTGTGTAATAATCTGTGTCTGAGTTTGCGTTAGCAGTTCCACTTTTGCTGCTTGTGCTGTGTTCAGATTCAATGTATTTTGAGCTTGCACTCGTTTCCACAAGCTCCGGCATACCCTTTTCCTTATCCTTCTCCCACTCGGACTTGGTCGGTACATAAATCTTCATACCGTCCTCTAAAAATGCAGCGAGATTATGCGCATCCACATACCCTTCCTCGGTCGCTCCGCCGGCAGCAGTTATCGCGTCTATGACCCTTTTATCTGCCATAAGCTTATAAACATCAGGGTTTTTCACAGCTCCTGTGACATGTACATATATTTTGTCTTTGTCATTTTCGTTTTCGGCATCAATTTTCCCATCTTCGGAGATGAACATAGGCGCGCCAACAGGTATATTTTGCTTTGCGTGTCCCTTTTTAGCGTAAGGAAAGGCAACGAAAATAACGCTGCATATAATGAGCGCTGCAATAACTATTCCTATAAATATATTTCGTTTGTTGTAAAAAAGAACCATTTTAGCTTTTAAAGTAATATTTTACCACATTACAGTAAAATTTACAATAGACTGCCGAAGATTATAACATTTTGCACATATGCTGCATAAAAAAGCGGGCAACAGATTGTCGCCCACTTGTAAAAAATGAAAACCAATAGTGATTCGTCTTATGGTCTGGACGGTAAACCGCTTACGTCCTCTACAACCGTAAACACAACTTCGTGAGAAAAATCTCCATATTCAAAAGTTAGAGTTCCTGTGCCGACTTCTGTAGCTGTTATAGAGCAGTTTGTCACATCAACAGTAGCTAAATTTGCCGGGTCTACAGTTATATCAAAGCCGGAGGTTATGAAATCATCCCCTAATGTGTCAGTTTCTGAGTCAAAGGTTTTTACTTGGAAGAAGAATTTTTTGTCTTTTAAAAGCTTTAACTCCACCATACCCCAAACATCCGGATTATCAGAAATGGCTTCACTTAAAAACCATGCAAATACAGGACCGCTGTCAGGATAAAAAATTTGGTCAGAAGTATCATCCGGATATATGGAGAAAAACTTTTGATGCTCAAGATACATACTGCCTACATTATCAAAGACAGTCAAATGCATATTGGGATTTACATTTCCACCATCATCGTCTCCTGAACCGCCGCCTGAGTTTTTACCTGATGAACAGCCGGTAATAATACCGACAGTAAACACTGCGAGTACCAGCAGTGCTATTAAAAGTAATTTGCTTTTGATCATATTTTTATCCTCCTTTTTAAAGCTATACTAACATTATATAACATTAAGGGGAGGGGGTCAAGCGTTTTTCATGAAAAATTTTTAATAAATCACTAATCTATATATAAAATACTTAAATTATACTCTTGCGTATAGTTAGTGTGTCAATTAATAGTTTTGCTGTATAATCTTTTCATTTAAATGCTCCTTACTTGTTAGTCAATTTTTGTATCATACTTTCGAAGATAAAAAGTATCATCATCCGTACCGAATTCTTTATCCGTACCGGCACTCATTACTTTCAAGCCTTCATCTGTCAGCTCAAATTTTACTTCTGTACCATAAGCATCTAATATCATACCACCCTTAGGATTTTCCAGTGATACAAGCCAATCAAGATAAATTTTTAATTCTTCTTCATTCATTGGTAATTCAAAAGTTGGTTTATTTTCAAGCTCTTTTTCAGTTATTCTATATACATATGCTTCACATAATTTACTTACAGGTAAAATGAATCTTACTAACAAAGTATTATTAGCAGAAGCGTTTCTTTTCATGACTATCTGTTTATTGATTTCTGACATTTCACCATTCAACCGTGTGCCATTTTCGGGATTAAATAAACTAATAAAATTTATGACAAAATAAACTGAATAATTAATATTAAAAGTAAAATCATCCCGCTCTAATTTTTCTTTGTAAATGTCTATTTCATTTTGAACAAAATCCAAATACAGGTCTTCTATATGTTCATAATATTCTTTTAAACTATCAATTTCTTTTTCATTTAGTACAACCGGAGAAAAACCCAGAGAAAAAGCAATGCTTCCGGAATATTTGTTATCTTTATCTATCCAAAAATAGTAATGTTTTTCTTCATACTCTTTTTTGGGTTCCAATGGCATTTTAAGCGGAACATATAGTGGTTCGCCACTATAGCCACCATCTTTATATTTAAAAATAAGGTTGTACGTAGAAACATAATTAAAATCTTTATCTTTTTCAAGTCTTAATTGATAATCATCTGTAAAATCTTTAAAATAATTATTTTGGTAATTGAACTTAAAAAAGACCATCGTTTTTTCTATATTCATAATAACTACAGGTGCTAAACTTCGTGGCGAATTATCATCTGTGTTAAGTTGTAGCAATGCAACACTGGTGCCATCGTCTGAAGTTATGACCATCTTCGTAGTGGTCTCTGCATTAAATTGCTTTATAAAATCCTCATCTTTTAGCATTGCTACACCATCTTTTTGAGATAATAGTGTGCTATTAAATAATGCAGATACGAAAACAAACAATATTATAAAAAGTAATTTTTTCACGGAAAATTGCCCCTTTATCTAAAGCATATTTATTAGACCACTAAAGAAACCCGGTGTTCCCGTTTTTTTAGATTTTTTTTAAAATTACCTAAAAAAGCTTGGCGCAAACAAAATCAGTAGTGTTAATAATTGCTAGTATTGATGGGTATCTCTGCATCAGCTTTTGGTGATGTGTTAAACTGTTCAATCTTTCCGGCTATTTTGAAATCGAAAAATATTTTGAAAAGCATAGTAAACATAAAGTTGGGCAGAAAAATGAACGTAATGCACGCTATAAACATAGATGATGCTAATAAGAGTATGAACGGTCCGGACAAAATAATGACAACGATTTCAAGTATTATTGCCACAAAGAAAATGAACAGATTAAAATATGTTATCCATACAGTATATGCTGATAATTTATAAAATATTTTGGGGTCTTCGTGCTTTATAAACTTAAAGCTCAAAATAATAAAATAAACTAAACCCGGGGTAAAAATAAAGAAAGTGACTAAAAGGGGTATGGGTAATACCGCTGAAACAACATCTTCAAAACGGAAAAACATAATCAAAAAGAACAAGGTATTTATAAGTAAAAGGACGCAGACTGCTACCAATATAACCTTTTCTTTAACCCATTTACTTATCATAATAAATAAAATCGGTAAGAAAAGTAGTATCAGAACATATAAATACAGAGATGACCCGTCATGTACACTAAAGCCAAACGACATTACCATCGCTATAACATACAAAATAAGCATAAGTGCTGAGAACAGAGTGTACAGAACTTTTTCTATTGTTATTAAAATATCAGAGGAGTTCACTTTAAATCTTACTATAATAATTGCTATAAAGATAAGAACAGCACCGACAATATTCCGAAAGATTAACTTTTCATCTGCAAAGCTTATTTCTCTTAAAATTAATAATATTGCTACTAACAATATCGTAAAATACAGAGAAAAGGTCAGCACTTTATTCTTAGACATATTTACGTAGTTACGTATTTCCATGCCGGTTGTAAAATAATTTTTTGTCTTTCTCATCTTTTCTCTCTTTATGTTTTTCTTTCAAAAAAACTGTTTTCTATAATAGCATAGCATATTTATACTGGTTTAGTCAAGATTATTATATTTATTTAACCTTTTGTATATAAATGCCAAGCATTCAGTTCGTCACTCTAACCAAACTGTTACTATACTATTGTCAGGCATATATACAGTTGCTGTATCTTTTTCCCACACTATTTTAGGATTTAAAGTTGACCAATCAAAGGTCACTTCACTACTATAAGACGATGATTCGACACTTGTTGAAGTATCAAAAAAAATGCGATGCTTAATAACACCTATGCTATAATCAGGAGAGTCAAACAGCGTTTTTCTTTGGTAAATGATTATAGCTCGACCACTTTTAGCATCAGAAAATATTCTATACGAGGAAAAATTATCATTCCATCCCCAAAGTAAGAAGGCATGAGTAGCAATAAAACAAAACATAAATATTATGACAATAAATAATGATAACATTTGTTTAATCCATACTTTTTTTATTTGAATAATATATGTAAAAATTAAAGAAAAAAAAGAAAGAAAAAAAAGGAACACCGTAATAGACTTAGCGTTATCGGAATTTACCAATTGGTAATCATTGCCTGCCAATAATAATAAGCATCTCCATAAAATTATAATAAATACTAATAAACTAACAGCTATAATACGACTTGTTTTTAAAGCCATTCCTGTTTCTCCTTCTCTGTTGTATAGCATAACATATTTATGTTACTAAAGTCAAGGTCTTTATTATAATTTCTTATACCCTTCACGGTTTTTCTTCCATTAAATACTTATTCATTATTATCATAAATATAATACACTTTGTCATATCTGCTCAGATGGCTTTGGTCATCCTCGGTATCAAACGCTTTATCTCTTCCGGCACTTGTTGCCTTTAAACCATCAGCTGTTATCTCAAACTTTATCGGTATCCCATAATAATCCAATAACGGCAACTGTTCATAACCACCTTCAGCAAAATCATAAAAATACCTCGACATACCGTAAAGATATCTTATTAACTCTTCATTATTTGTAGGCAAGCCATCCGGTAATTTTGAAGTAATATCATCAACTTCAAGATCACAATACAGTTCACCGATATTGATTAAGCATTTAACAGCTATTATAGATAAGCTATAATGCATTAAAAGACGTTGATTATCCATTTGATCAAACATCTCATATTTACGTTCATATAAATCGTCGAGCTTTTTTTCGAGCTCTGCGACTATATCTTCATCAATGATTTCAACCAATGCTTGTTGGGTATAGTAATATGAATCATAATCATAATAATTATTTAATTTGTTCTCGGATTTTAACATTTCAGTATTCACAACATCTATATACATATCTTCAAGTATAGCGCGCGACTTTTGATAAGCTTCCTTGTCATTACTATAAGAACCATATTCATAACGAAAAGCACCACAATATGTTTCTTCTTTTTTATCAATCCAAACATACTCTTCTTCTTTTCCAACATACCATCTACCATCTTTTGTATAGTTTTTTTTATTATAAATAAAGTTGTATAAAGTTACATTCTCACACTCTTTTTGCTTTTCAACAATGAAATCTTGAGCAGAAACACCATCAAAATATTGTTTATCATAGTAAATTCTAGATACAACGTGTATCTCATGTTCGCATAAAACAACAAATATTATATACTTTGACTCATACTCTTTCATTTCTTCAACACCTAAACCATATAAGGCATCGAACTTATACTCGGGGTTCCACTGCTTTAAAATAAATTTTGTGCCATCGTCTGCTGTTATTTCCGTTTTGGTTTCGTCTAAAAGCAGTGGCGGCAAGTCATCAACAGACAAACGAACTTCGTTAATTTTATAATCGTAATACATATAAAGCATTTTCATATGGTCAACGTATTTATCTAACTCAACAGAAAACAGATGCGTACACGATACCAATATTGCACATAATAAAATTAAGCGTTTATTCATAATAAAAATCCTCCTCATTTTATTTTATCAAAAGATTCCCATAAATCAGCATCAGGAATCAGAGTTTTATACATATTAAGTTTATGCTCATTAAAATTTTTGCAGTTCCAACAATTCCTATTTTTAACTATTGGATTATCTGTTTTATTAATATATTTATACATAACACAATCTTTTGATTTTTCACAATGTATAATCTTCTCCCCATTTTTTCCAGTCAATTCTGCACCAATGGCATGACCTAATTCGTGTGATATCGTTTCAGAAAAACGATTAATCTTATTAGTTTTTGTTTTGATAGAATCATCTATCTTGTTAGCATTAATTATTATTGTTATAGGTCCACCATCAAGCTTATATTCATCTGCGTAATAGTTATTTCGCCGTTTAAGCGTTCCATCTTCATTTGTTGGATAAAAACCTGTTATTGTACCAAAATTATTAGGATAAGTAATAGCTAGATGTGTATCTTTTTTCCATACATCATAATCCGACAGAAGCTTGTTAGTACTATTTTTACCACAAAAATCACGTAATAATACGAAATATCTTTCGTTTGCATTTGCTTTATTTTCATTATCATCACCATTTTTAACAAATTGAGCTATAACATTAGCTTCTCCATCCTCAAAAACAACCTTAAAAATTTGTTCGTTTTTTGAAAGGTTTTCATAATTAACAATATATTGGTCGTATCCATATCCAAGTGTTTCGCCTATGTTCTCCATATCTTTTTTAAGTTGTACAGGAACAAAAATTACCTTTACACCAATTTGTCCAAGGGTATACTGTATCTGCTCAGGATCGAATAATAATCCAGAATCAGTAACGTTAGGAATATCAATTTTGGGATGATATTCTTTCAACACACTCATGTCCATTTTATCTGTTTTTATTTTTTTTGTTGCTTCATCATCTGTATCAGTAATTGCTTCTACAGGACCTTGGTAAAAAACAATAACTTCTATTTTTGATAATCTTTCTTCTATATATTTTGCAGGATCTTCTATATCAACATTAACAGCCAATAGTCTGCTTGACTTATGGTCTCTTCTGTATGCAGTCCAGCAGTTATCTTCACCTGTATAAACTGTGCGCCAACCATTATAATACCATGAATAATCAGTGCTGTTTTCATGTCCTATAAAATGTCCATAAGGTCGACCTTGTTCGGTGTAAGAAGAATACCAAGTCTTCATACGGTTTAGGTCTTCGTCAAATATCTCTATTTTAAAGTCGCTGATATCTTTGGCGTTGACTTTGCCGTATTTATTGCAGTAATCATACAAACGATACGCAAAGTAAAGTTTACTACCCAAGGACGCTTGATATATTTCCTCTAACTCATCATCGGTATAAAAATGCCAAACTCCGTATTCATCATAGTAGCCATAATCTTCACTATCCCATACCCAATGATTGTTCGGGTCAAAATAACCTGTCTCACCGTAATCTTCGTAGTAATCATACCAATGCCAGTTGCCATTGGCATCATAAAAACCGAAAGAACTGTCCCAAATCCAATGACCAAGCGGGTCGTAACCACCCAAGAAGTCATGCCAATTAACTGTCGGGTCTTCGCCTGTCGGTTCGTCATTTTCCGTTACTGCATTGAAATGCCAGACATCATTTTCGTCATATTCACCATATTTGCTGTTCCAAATCCAAATATTATTCGCGTCATATTCACCCATATCAGAATTCCAAACCCAGTAACCTTTGAAATAACCGCCTAAATGTTCATACCATTGCCAATCTTCATAATCGTCATATTGGTATAACGAGCCAAGTTCTTCAACCCAATGCCAAGCATCGTTATTATTTTCATCAGTTTCATAATAACCACAGTCAGTATTACCTTCAACTATAGGCGGAGGATTTACGCGGTATTTATTGCCGAAGATCTGCTCATAACCATAAAAATGCCAAGCGTCATTTTCATCATAAGAACCGTAAATATTGCTCCAAGTCCAAAGGTCTTCGTTTTCGTCATAAGTGCCTAAATCGCTGTTCCAAATCCAGATATCTTCTTCATTAAAAGCGCCATATAAATCATACCAATTCCATTCGTCATCATAATCAAAACACCCTAACTCTTCAACCCAATGCCAAACTTCGTTGTTATTTTCATCAGTTTCATAATAACCACAGTCTAAATTGCCCTCTATAATAGGAGCGGTCGGTATCATTGATATAAAGCTGCTCATGAAATTACTAATAATATACCATGTATGAATTATCATATTCATCGGCACTTCAGGATCTGTGCTCGGCAGTCCGCCGCCTTCTTGTTCATCATCCCAAACGTGATTGCCGACAGGACCTTCGCAGTACTCTGTTTCGTCATTATTTTTTTACATTTGGGTGCTATTTTGCGTACTTGATTTCGCGCTCTTTTAAGTAGAAGCTAGTCTGCCCATTGCTTATCCCATCCATAATAGCTAGAATTGTTATGGTATTTTCTAAAAAGTTTATGGAACCCCTTTAGCTTTTCTCTTGATAAGAAGGTAATGTATCTATTCGATTCACCTATACGAAAATTTCCACAAGAATCAACGCCTGGGCAAATTGTGACAGTTCTATTATTTTTCTGGAAGGTTATAGATACATCTGTATCAAATCCACATGAAGGAGTGCCACCCCTCTTGTCGGTAATACTAACTGTTCTAAACATATTTTTTAACTTGCGTACATCATTCTTATCAGTTATCTCACAATCTATCTTTGTTTTGTCGTAGTGAAATCTAACATAAACTCTATCTGCAAAATCCACATTAAATGGAAGAGCTTCGCACCAAACTACAAGCACAACAATTCCTAATAATAATATAGACCCCAAAATAATTGCACCTAACTTCATAATTACCTACTTTACCTTACTACGCTTAGCACCACTTCTGTCGTAACTAAAATCATAAAAACCGTCCCAAGGAAATTCTCGCCAACTTCTCCTAGCATAATATTTTCCATTCTTTAAAGTAAAAGATACCCCTCCCTCACATGCTCTAACTACTCCATATGGTTTCGCTAATTTGGCTATAGACCAAGCTAAATTATTCGCTTCCTTATCACCATATCCACTATCGCAACTCCAAAGGTATACACGTGACGGTTTAGCTTTTAAAATGCTACTAACACCTGTAGATTCAAGCTTACCATCCCAAAAAGTGAATGCACTCGAGTTTGTAGCAATAATAATGTCTCCATGTGAATAAACATAAACGTCAAAAATATTTGTCATACTATTCCATCCTTTAACAAACGTTTCATAGCTATCAAACGGAACAGCTTTAACGCATGTTTTATCGTTAAAATCATAATATGGTGAGTTTTTCGCTTGCTTTATAAGAGGACCGTGACCACCGGTATATGTATAATACAGAGTATATGTCCATGCTTGTGTAATAGATCTATTTACAGCTAACATTCTAGACGGTTTATGATCTCTACGATATGCTGTCCAACAATTATCCTGACCGGTATAAACTGTTCGCCAACCATTATGATATGATTTTATCAACGTATTAACTTCATCTGCTAAATAATGACCACCATTTGTGGGATATTGAACACCGTGCTCAGTACCCTGTAAATCAAACGATTTTACACAATGAAGCCTTCTATTAAGAATTTCTACCTTAAAGTCAGTAATTGCTTTAGCATTTAGCTTTCCATATTTATTGCAATAATCGTATAGCATATAGGCAAAAGCTAATTTTTGCCAACTATTTCTTATTTTCTCTTCTTCTGACTCTTCATATTTTAATTCTAATATTTCATAGCTATAAAAATGCCACGCTCCGTTTTCGTCGTGGTAGCCCCACTCAACATTCCAAATCCAGTTGCCATTGCTATCATAATTACCTAAATAATTGTTGTAATAATAGTCATCATAAAAAACAAACTTACCATTACTGTCATAAAATCCGGATAGTGGATTCCATTGCCAGCCACCATTATTGTCAAACGCTCCGAGGCCATCATACCACTCGGGTTCAGGTTCGTTTCCGCCGCCGGTTGGTGGTTCGGGGTCTTCTGCTGGTGGCGGGTAGAAGGACCATACGTCATTTTCATCGTATTCGCCGTACTTGCTGTCCCAAGTCCACGTGTCAAACTCGTCATACTCGCCCATGTCGTTTTTGAATACCCATTGACCGTTGATAAAACCGCCTATATGACCGTACCAAACCCACTCGTCGTATTCTTCGTCCACGTAGCCCAAGTTTTCATCCCAAACCCAAATCTCGTTTTCGTCGTACTCACCGCAATCAATATTGCCTTCAACTATCGGCGGTTGGTTGTACATGTAAGCGTTGTCAAATATCTCTTGCTGAGCGTAAAAATGCCAAGCTTCAAACTCATCATAGTAGCCATAGTAGCTATTCCACGTCCATGTGTCAAACTCGTCGTACTCACCTAGGTCGTTATTCCAAACCCATTCATACTCTGCATCATAATGACCAAATGCGCTGTACCAAACCCATTCTAGTTCTTCCTCATCACCATCTTCTTCTTCGCAGTAGTACGGCTCTTCAAAGTAACCTAACTCTTCGACCCAGTGCCAAACGTCATAAGAAGCTATCTCTTCTTCGTTTTCGTCCAGTTCAACAACGGTTTCATAATAACCGCAATCCAAGTTACCTTCAACTATCGGCGGAGTTGGTAAGCCCGAACCGCTGCTCATCATGCTCATCATTGGTGGGTCTTCGTCGTCACCTTCGTCGTCAATAATACCGCCTATCGGTAAACCACCACCCTCGTCTTCGCCAACGATACCGCTTCCGTAATTATGGTCGCAATCAATATGTGTTTCATCGTTATTTATAGCATGAATACAGTGCTCATCGGTAGTAGCGCAGTACGGCCATTTATAGGCAAACTCTGTGTCAGGGATGTCGCTGCCGCTGATAAATCTCTCTATCATTAAGTCATATGTGTAAGTTGACCAATCAGCGCTGTCTGCCTCATAGGCGACCTCTTCCTCCTCTTCATTGAGGTACGTGCCTTTAAGATTGCCTTGCCAAGTCATGGTATAGTTGCCACCCGGCCAGAGATTGTCAAGTTCAACAAAAGCGTCGGTGGTATCTTTGAGCTCAGCGACCGTTACACCGAGACCGCAGATAGCAGGATTACCGCGACCATAATAAATCAATAAACAATCATTCTGTTTTCTGTAATGTAACATATCCTTCTTCTACGGCTATAGGTTTGATGATTTTATAATGTATCACTGTACAAAGTAAAAAAAAGAAAAAGTTCGGTATCAAATAATTCACAATAAAATATTCAAAATGAACGTCAATATAAAAAAGCAGGCCTAAAGCACCTATATTGACTGTAGCAACAATAGTTTCCAATAAAAAAAATGTTGAGAAATTCCGCAGTATACCCAATGTTGTTTCGTATATCGTTTTTAATGCACGAATCTTTCTTACTGTTCTATTTCTCAAAAAGCTTGCTGCTACAAAAAGATAAATAAAAATCAATGATAAATAAAAGAAAACAAACAAACAAATAAAGACTGCTGAAATGAATGAAAATCCATCAGGAATACATAATAAACGTAAAATTATTAACGTAACATACAAAAAAACAGCTATTATAGCGCTTACAACATAATATTTCTCTTTTATTTTATTCTGTAATAAAAGAAGAATTATAGGTATGATTATTACGAACAATACACGAAAAATATTAAATATATAAGCATTGGCATCAAAAACATCTCTCTCCATAAAACCAAGAAAAATAATGCGACAACTAAGAATTACAATATAACTTAAAAACATGTATGTAATAGAAATAATTCTCGGCAATTTATTTTGTATATCTTTATATTTCAGCTTCATGATTTCCTTTTATTTTACAAACCCATCTATTTTCCGAAAAACTTCTTGACTCAAAACTATTGTCAAATGATTTAATGAGTCAAACACAATATTATTATTATATGGATATGATTTACTTTCATTATCAAAAGCTGGTCTACAAATTCCAGCCGAATCTTTTCCAATAAGACCATCATGATTTCCATTCCCCCACACCAAATCTAGGAGAGTTGCCGATGGGAAACTTGAAGGGAGAGAAGAAGCAAGCACAACCTCCCCATTATAATCATTCATTTCGACTATTGCAGTAGACCCACCGATTATCTTCAAAATATTAGTATTTACTCCTTTTACTTTGTCTAGTTTGTCAAAATAGTCATTACTTCCATTTAATCCGTACAATTCTTTTTTCCCAACATCCCTTTTTTTAAGATCTGTAGCAGTTAACAATCCTTCAAGAATAGGAGTAATTACCGTAATCAAATTTTGATTCGAAAAATACTTAGATGGAAATCCATTTAAAGGACTCCCTAAGGTCACAAATTGTCTTATATAATTCTTGCCATCATATAATAAAATCGTACCCTGTAAAATCATTCTCGGCTATAACAACCCGGAACAGTTTGCATCTAGCAACACATCTATTTCCGAATATTTGTTCAAATATGTCTGGTCGTCAGCTGTATTCCATTTTTTATCAAACCCGGAAGAGCTTACCCGCAAACCATCTTTTTCAAGTTTATACTTCAAAGGTTCATCGTAAACATCCAAAGTCTTTTTTACCTCATAAACTTTTAATATCCATTTAGTATAAACCTTTAATTCTCTCTTATTCTGCGGTAGCTTTCCTTTCAAAGGAAGTTTTTTTCTATCTCTTTCCCATCCTTCTTGTTTATAATCTATTTGCCAAACAGGAGAGCTATATCTCATTAGCAGAATTTGATTCTCAAAAACCCAGCTAACATCATATTCATTGCGCTTACTTATAGCTTCATCGTACTTTTTCCTTAGTGGATTACCTATTTCTTCGTCATGACCGGAAATGTAGTCTATGTAAGGCGCAATATTTAATTCTTCGAACTCAACATAACAATCCAATGATTTACTATACTCAGCAAGCTCACTATTTATAATGTCTATAAACGCATCCTTTGTATATTCGTAAAATTGTTTGTCTCCCTCTGTAGTCGGCTCGATTTGAAGTGGAAGTGGAGCATAATCTAACCCTCCGCAATATCCATCCTTTTCTTTTGACAACCATATCAGAGTATGTATCATAATATCTTCACCAAAAGTAAAGCTGGCATTAAAACGATAAGTAATGACATTCTTATATTCATGCAGTTTAATAAGCTCAAAATTATAATCTAATTTTGGGTTATGATAAAAGCCAAGACGTATAGGAAATTCAAATAACACTTGATCTTTATGTGAGCATGATAAGTTATAAAACTGCTCATCTGCTTTTATTATTAAAACTTCGGTACCATCATCAGCTGTTAGAGGTAGGTTGTCTTCTATTATAACAGCTTTACCATTAATGCTAAAATATGATAATAGAAAAAATAATACAAAAATTGTGTATAATATGTTTTTCTTTTTCATAGCCCACCTTCTGTTACCGGTATAGATCTTGATGCAAAATATTCTATGTTAGGATTTAATATGCCATATACAGAAAAGAAAGCTTTTATATCACTAACATGATTCTTGTACTGACTATCCCATATTTCATCACCCTCTTTACACCACATATTATTAGCAGATACATGCTTGACAGTATTAGAGGTGGCTCTCCACCACATTACACATTTCTTATTTTGACAATGTGCGTTTGATCCCCCGTCGCCTTTCACTTCTTTTTTACCGATATAAACCTTGCCATCTACTGTTGTATGTTTTTTATAATCTTTTTCAGAATCAAATAAATAATATCCCATTTGAACCATACCTAGTGCGTGTCCTAATTCGTGAACAAATAAATTGGTATATACATTCTTTAATTTATCTTTATTATTAGAGCCGTAATCTTTTTTAATATTATTCTCATAATATCGTATCCTCCCTACCCCCTCACCCCTTGATTCAATCGTTTCAGTACCATCTAGTTGTTCTTGTATTCTGAATCTACCTCTGTTTTGCCCCAGCCAAGAATCGGCAAGATCTGATGATCCTTTTATTTCTTCTTTTTCTATTAACCTAGTAGTTAAAACTACAGTAGTATCTATTTTATCATAAAAAACTTCTGATGTCGTATATTTTCTTATTAAAAGCTTCATATGATCTTCGATGTAATACTCCCAATCTTTTGTTGAATCATAATCATATTTATCCAACTCATCAGTAGAATCTCCTTCTTTTTTTTGTGGTAACTCTACAAACATAACAATGAGGTTCTCTATAAGTTTACTATATGCTACTGTTACATGGTCATTTTTAATATAGTTCTCACCATTTTTTAATATGGACGTAGGTTTATCACTGCCATCATACAAAACAATAACCTGTATGTCTTTTATTGTATCATTAATATCTTGGTTAGCAGCTAACATACGACTTGGTGTATGGTCTCTACGATAAGCAGTCCAACAGTTATCTTGTCCAGTGTATACTGTTCGCCAACCTTCATAATAAATCTTACTGCTAGTGTTAGTTTCATGAGCAACCAAATGCTCATTATTTCCGGGATAAGCTACACCAGAATCTACATCATTAATATCAATCGTATTTTGTACTCTTAGATTTCTATCTAAAACATGAACTTTATAATCACTAACATCTTTAGCATTTAAAGCGCCTCTATTTTGCGCAGAATCAAATACTCGGTAAGAATAATATAATTTACTGCTGTTAGCCATCGCACTTCTTTCTGATAATTGTGCCGGAGTATATAACTTTCTTCCCCCATTTTCATCAATATAACTTAAAACATGACTCCAATGCCAATTACCGGCAGTATCATAAGAACCCAAATCTTGTGCAAATAACCATTCGCCGCCTTCACTGTAAAAACCTAAATAATCGTTCCATTCCCAAACATTGTTCTGTATAGAACCTAACTCCGGCTTCCAGTTCCAATTACCTAATTCGTCATAATATCCCATATCCAAGTTGCCTTCGGTAGCTTCCGGAACATTGTATTTTATATGACGATGTTTATTCTTTGTATACCAATGCCATACGCCAAACTCATCATAATAACCGTAAACACCATCGTTCCAATGCCATATGCCAAGCTCGTCGTAATACCCCATATCTTTATACCATAGCCAAGCAACATCAGCAAAATAGTACCCAAGCTCTTCTTTCCAGTTCCAAACATCAACTATAACCTCTTGCTCATTTTCGTCAAGTTCAATAACTGTAGTATAGTATCCACAATCCAAATTACCTTCAACTATCGGCGGTGGGTTGTACATATAGTTTACAGTAACATAATTTAAATTATTGTAGAAATGCCAAGCATCAAACTCATCATAGTAACCGTATTTAAAATTCCAAACCCATTCATCCAACATGTTATAAAAACCCAAATCTCCATTCCACTGCCATTCACCCTCATCGTCATAATGTCCAAATATTTCAGACCACTCCCATAACTCATTATAACTATATTCTCCCAACTCTTCAACCCAATGCCAAACAAACAATTCCATTTCTTCTTCATCATATTCTATAATATACTGACCGCAATCCAAATTGCCTTCAATTATTGGCGGAGTTGGCAAGCCCGAACCACCGCTCATCAACATCATTGAAGGTGTCTCCATCATCGGTTGTATTAACGGAGCATGATACAACATATGACTATTTGCATTATATACACCTGTACAATCTAAATGATTCAAATTATTTATAGCATGCAAACAATGGTCATCAGTTGAAGAACAATATGGTCCTTTATAAGAAAATTCAGAAATTAAAGTGACTCCATCATTTTCAAATTTTGCTATAAGTAAATCATAAGTATATGTCGATTGTTCAATATAGTCGCCATCTCCAAACCATGTTAAAGTATATGCTCTGCCCGGTTGTAAACTTTCTTCAATATTTGATTCAACCATAGCATTTGTTGCAGCTTTTATATCATTATACGTAATATTCTCACCACATATCAGCGGGTTACCAGTCTTCCAGATTAACCAAGTTGCTTTATAATAATACTCATCACCATTAAGGTTAATATCACTAAAACTAAAGGTCAAAGTAGGAGTATCACCTAGTCTATAACCAAAGTAATCAATATTAGCTACAGTACTTGATTTTGCAATAATGCTATTAATAATTAAATTTGAAACTTCGGTTTTGCGTTCTTTGGAGTTCACGGCTTCCGGAGCTTGCCAGCCCGGGGTGGTGGCTTCGGTATCGTATTCTTGGAAGAGCACGCCGTCAGTGTCGTCGCCTTCGTCGTCAATAATACCGCCTATCGGTAAGCCACCACCCTCGTCTTCGCCTACGATACCACTTCCGTAATTGTGGTCGCAGTCAATATGCGTTTCATCGTTATTTATAGCATGAATACAATGTTCATCTGTGGTTGCGCAATACGGCCATTTATAGGCAAACTCTGTGTCAGGGATGTCGCTGCCGCTGATGAATCTCTCTATCATTAAGTCATATGTATAAGTTGACCAATCAGCGCTGTCTGCCTCGTAAGCAACCTCTTCCTCTTCTTCGTTGAGGTATGTGCCTTTAAGATTGCCCTGCCAAGTCATGGTATAATTGCCACCCGGCCAGAGATTGTCCAATTCAACAAAAGCGTCGGTGGTATTTTTGAGCTCAGCGACCGTTACACCAAGACCGCAGATAGCAGGATTGCCGGTTTTCCAAATCAGCCACGTAGCTTTATAGGTGTAAACTTTGCTGCTGTCTAAGTTCGTATCGCTGAAGCTAAAGTCCAATGACGGACGGTTCATACCGTAGCTCGGGTCAGGGATATAGCCAAAGTAGTCGATATTCGCAATACCGTTTGAGCGCGCCATTATTTTGCGCACCATCAGGTTATCAACTTCGGTTTTACGCTCTTTGGAGTTCACGGCTTCCGGAGCTTGCCAGCCCGGGGTGGGGGCTTCGGTGTCGTATTCTTGGAAGAGCACGCCGTCAGTGTCGTCGCCGCTCTCGTCAACCAATCCTATACTATGCACGCCATT